>Ga0194120_10004130_pt1 | contig 22783 bp, 22 predicted proteins | sample TA2MahCa65mmetaG_FD_148642 | JGI IMG/M metagenome (GOLD analysis project Ga0194120, IMG submission 148642) | Freshwater microbial communities from Lake Tanganyika, Tanzania - TA2015019 Mahale Deep Cast 65m | ecosystem: Environmental > Aquatic > Freshwater > Lake | place: Tanzania: Lake... | reverse complement strand
TCCCGCGCCCACGCCTCGAGCCCGCCCCGCCGCGACGCCGGCGGTGCCCATCGACCGCAGCCTCCCGGTGGCGGAGGTGAGCCGCCTGCTCGACGTGTACGGGCCGACCGGCGCCTACCTCGTGGCGCTACGCGAGGCGCGACGGCTCGATCTCGGCGGCCTCTCCGCCGCGACCCGCATCGCGAGTCGATTCATCGGGGCCATGGAAGCGGAGAACTGGGGGGCCCTCCCCGGGGCCACCTTCGTGCGCGGCTACCTCCGCATGATCCTCCGGGCGCTGGAGGTGCCGGGCACCGCCGACGAGGTGGAGGAGCTGGTGGAGGGCTACATGGCCCGCTTCCACCGGGCGCGCGGCTAGACTCCGGTGCCCGAACGTCGTGAGTGGACGGCGCCTGCGCCGGCGGATCGGCTCGACAAGGCGCTCGTCGTCGCCTTCCCCGACCTGTCCCGTGCGCGCGTGCAGGCGCTCATCGCCGAGGGTGCCGTCTCGGTCGACGGCCAGCCCGCCCGCGCCTCCGCGCGGGTCGTCCCCGGGCAGGTGGTGGTGCTCGCGCTGCCCGAGGTCGCGGCGGCGGAGCCGCAGCCGCAAGACATCCCGGTGCCCGTCCTGCACGACGACGACGACCTCATCGTGGTGGTGAAGCCCGCGGGCATGGTGGTCCACCCGTCGGCGGGACACGACGACGGCACGCTCGTCAACGCGCTACTCCACCAGGCCAGCGGCCTGTCGGGAATCGGTGGCGTGTCGCGACCCGGTATCGTTCACCGCCTCGACGGCGGCACCAGCGGCGTGATGGTCGTGGCCAAGCACGACGTGGCGCACCGCGCGCTCACCGCCCAGTTCGCGGTCCACAGCGTGGAGCGCCGCTACCTCGCGGTGGTCCACCGGGTGCCCAACCTCGACCGCGGCAGCTTTCGCAGCCAGCTCGCGCGCGACCCCGACGACCGGCTGCGCATCGCCAGCGTGGAGAGCGGCGGCCGCGAGGCCATCACCCACTGGGCGGTGCGCGCCCGGGGCGACCGGGTGGCGCTGGTGGAGTGCCGCCTGGAAACCGGGCGCACCCACCAGGTGCGGGTACACCTGAGCGAGGCGGGCCACCCCATCCTCGGCGACCGGACCTACGCGCGGCGCGACTGCGTGGCGCCGGGACCGCTGCGCGCCGCCGTCGAGGCGCTCACGCACCCGCTCCTGCACGCCTACTGCCTCGCCTTCGACCATCCCGACACGCAGAAAGGGCGGCTGCGCTTCGTCGCGCCACCGCCCCCTGACTTCGTGGACACCTGCCGGATCGCAGGCCTCGCCATCCCGGCGATCGCCTAGGGACAGGCCTCGGTCACCTCGACGAGGTCGAGGTCGTCGATCCACGGGGCCTCGATGTCGACGGCCCGGAAGCCGAGGCAGTACTCCTCGCCATCCGGGCAGGGCTCGCAGGTTGCGCCGAGGCTACTCACGAGCGAGCAGATCTGGTCGGCGCCCATGCCCACCGCGCTCTCGAGCGCGCGCACGTCGACGAGGCCCTCCATCACGCCGTCCTCGATGGCGTCGCCGCCGTCGACGAAGGTGCCGGAGATCACCGCGCCGGCGATGGTGATGGTGGCGTCGGACACCGGGAAGGCGATGTCGGTGGGGCCGACATCGAACTCGGGGTTGCCGGTGAAGTCGCCGCCGGAGATGTCGATCGTCGGCACGCACGTGTCCTGGGCGAGGCTGCGCGAGTTGGCATCGGAGAGCCCGCCGAGGAAGCTGATGGTGGTCGCGTCGGCGGCGGTCACCTCGATGAGCAGGTCTTGCTCGATGTAGCCGCTGAGCACGGAGCCCACGCCCGCCGGCTCCTCGATCGTCGCGTTGGCGATGGAGATCTGGTACACGCGCCCGATCAACGTGGTGTCGGTCACCGGGTCGGCGTCGGCGTCGGCGTCGGCGTCGGCGTCAGCGTCGGCGTCGGCGTCGGCATCGGCGTCGGCGTCGGCGTCGGCGTCGCCATCGGCGTCGGTATCCGTGTCGCTGTCAGCGTCGCCGTCCGCGTCGGTATCGCTGTCGACATCGGTGTCGGCGTCGGCGTCGTCGATTCCCTTGTCGGTGTCGTCGTCACCGCCGATGACCTGCGTGGGACAGGCGAGCAGGAGAGCAAGAAACATTCGATCCTCTGGAGGTTGCGGGTGCTAACGCGGCGACTATGGCCGGTGGGAGGCCCGGCCGCCACCGGCGAAGGTCAAAAAAACGACGGGCCGAGCCAAGTGCCCGGCCCGCGGCTCGGCGCGACGCGCGCGCTACTCGGTGACGTCCTCGCAGGTCATCATCGAGGCGTCGGGCAGGGTGTCGGCGGTCCAGGTCTCGCAGTCCATGACGCCGTCGGTGTCGCCGGTGGTGGTGCAGTTGTTGCCCTCGATCTCCGCCAGCGCCGGGCCATCGACCTTGGTGGCGACGATGCTGTCGGCGAGGAGGCTGAGGCAGAACTCCCCGCCGTCGGCGCAGGGCTCGCACGCGATGCCGAGGCCGGCCGCGAGGGTGCAGATCTCGTCCTCCTCGGCGTCGTCGCCCACCAGGCTGACGAGCGGGCGGGTGTCGATGGTGCCGGAGAGCACGCCGCCGCCGAAGTAGCTGCCGTCGGGCGCGAAGTCGCCGCTGATCTCGAGGCCCTCGATGTCGACCGAGATGCCCGCCACGCTGATGGTGGTGGTGCCCGAGGAGCCGATGACGAAGTGGGGCTGGTCGGTGAAGTCGGCCACCGGGAAGTCGATCGACGGGTTGCAGAAGTCCTGCGAGGCCGGGTCGGCGCCTTCCTTTCCGAGCGCGCCGAGCATGGTGAGCTTGGCGTTGTCCGCATCGTAGCTGTCGATGCCCACGAGGATCACCACGTCGAGGTACTGCTTGAGCAGGTCGCCGATGCCGCTCGGCTCCACGATTCGAGCCTCGCTGAGCGCCAGCTCGTAGACCGCGCCCACGAGCACCGTCGGGTCGCTCATCGAGGTGCCGAGCTCCGAGGTGGTGAAGCTGATGGGCACGCTCTGCTCGCCGTCGCAGTAGGTGAAGGTGGCGTCGTAGGTGGTGCTGGGGCTCAGCGCGGCGTCGGGGGTGAGCCAGAACTTGGTGTACTCGTCGTTGTGGCCCATCGTGCCGGTGATGGTGGAGCTGGTGATGGTGCCCGACTGGTCGGGATCCATGAGCTCGAACTCGACGGAGCCGCGGTAGTACGCGGTGATCGATCCGTCGGTGGGGAAGCTCTCGACGATGTTCTCGCAGGGGGTTTCGGTGACGCCCGAGTCCTTGTCCCCCTCCCCGGCGCAGCCGGCGGAGAGGACGAGGGCGAGCAGGGAGAGATTCCGGGTCATAGCGTGCTCCTGTATGGAAAGGCGGCGCAGCCTAGCCGGCGCGCCCTGGGCGCGTCAATCATCGCGCATGCAAAGTGCGCGTGGATTCCGCGCCGATCCCGGGGCGGTCGCCCCTGGCCCCGGCCCCTAGCGGTCGGCGATCGCCCCGCGCAGCTCCGCGCAGAGAGCGTCCAGCAGGCGCGCCTCCTCCGGGTCGAGGTTCCCCCTCGTCTTGGTGGCGAGGAGGTCGAGCACCTCCAGCGTCTGCACCGCGAGGGCTCGATCCTCGGGAACATCGACGCCCTCGGCGCGGCCGAGGTGGGCCAGCGCGCTGCTCGCGAGCGAGACGATGAAGGTGCTGAACGTGACCGGGGGCTCGGCGGCAGGCATGGCGCCCGCCTATCCGGTGCGGTAAGGCGGCGCCGCCATGTTCCGGCGCCTCGTCCTCGCCTGTGCCGTGATGCTCGCCGTCGCGAGCCCCATCGTGGCCGAGGCCGCGCCCAAGGCCGTGACTGCCGAGGAGATCTACGCGCTCGGCCAGCGCTACCTCAACCGCGGCTACTACACCAAGGCGCTCGAACAGTTCAACCGCCTGCGCACCTTCTACCGCGATGATCCCTACTCGCTGAAGGCCGAGCTGGCGATCGCCGACATCCACTACCGCAAGAGCGAGTGGGACCAGGCGCGCGTGGCCTACGACGACTTCATGCGCGCCCACCCGCGCTACCCCGAGCTGGATCTCGTGGTGTACCGCCTCGGCATGACCCTCTACAAGAAGGCCCCGGTCATCCCCGATCGCGACCAGACCTGGACGCGCTCGGTGGTGACCACCTGGGCCGGCTTCGGCGGGCGCTTCCCCGAGTCGCAACACCGCGAGGAGGTGGAGAAGCTCCTCGGCAAGGCGCGGGCGCGCCTCGCGCGGAAAGAACTGCGCATCGCCGAGTTCTACGAGCGTCGCAACGCGTGGTCGGCGGTGGCCGGGCGCGTGGAGCCCCTGCTGCGCAACTGGCCCGAGAGCCCCGACCGTGCCGAGGCGCTCCTGCTGCTCGGCACCGCACGCCACCAGATGGGCGAGGCCGAGAGCGCCGCCGCCGCGCTCGAGCGACTCCGCGCCGACTTTCCCGGCAGCCCCCACCAGAGGGCGCTGGAGCGCACCCTCGCCAAGCCGCCGAACCCGGGGAAGGTCGGCCGGACCGGCTAGGCGGCGCGCTAGACTGCGCCGATGTACCGCCCGCTGCTCCTGGCCGGAAGGCCCGTCGAACGCCCGCCGATCGCCATCACCGCGCCCTTCGACGCCCGCAAGCTCGACGACGTCGCCCAGGCCAGCGCCGCCGACCTCGACGCGGCCTGCGCGCACGCCGCCGCCAGCGCGCACGAGGTGGGACGCTGGCCCGCTCACCGCCGCGCCGAGGTGCTCCGCGCCGTGGCCCGCGGACTCGCCGACCGCGGCGAGGAGATCGCCGGGCTCATCTGCCACGAGGGCGGCAAGCCGATCACGCTGGCCCGCGCCGAGGTGGGGAGGGCCATCGACACCTTCAACCTGTGCGCCGAGGAGACCACCCGTGTCGAGGGCGAGCTGCTGCCCCTCGACCAGACCGCCCTCGGGGCCGGCCGCGTGGGCCTCCTGCGCCGGTTCCCGCGCGGGCCCGTCGCCGCCATCTGTCCCTTCAACTTCCCGCTCAACCTCGTGGCCCACAAGGTGGGCCCGGCCATCGCCGCGGGCTGCCCGGTGGTGGTCAAGCCGGCCGAGCAGACGCCCTCGGCGGCGCTGGTGCTCGGCGAGATCGTCGTGAGCGCCGGCTGGCCCGCCATCTCGGTGGTCCCCTGCGACCGCACCGTCGCCGCCTTGCTCGTCGACGACCCTCGCCTCCCGGTAATCTCCTTCACCGGCTCCGATCGCGTGGGCTGGGCGATGCGGGCGCGGGCACCGCGCAAGCAGGTGGTCCTGGAACTGGGTGGCAACGCGGCGGTCATCGTGGATCGCGACGCCGACCTCGCCAGGGCGGCCCCCCGCATCGCCACCGGCGCCTACGCCCACGCGGGCCAGGTGTGCATCTCGGTGCAACGGGTGCTCGCCCATCAGGACGTTGCCGACGAGCTGCGCGACCGCCTCGTCGAGGAGATCGCCCGCGTCCCCTGCGGCGATCCCGCCGAGGCCAGCGTGGTGGTGGGCCCGATGATCGACGGCTTCCACGCCGACCGGGTCGAGAGCTGGGTGCGAGAGGCGGCCGAGGGCGGCGCCACCGTGTACGGCGGGGGACGGCAGGGCTCGGTCCTGCGCCCGTCCCTCGTGGAGAACGCCCGGGCCACCGACCGGGTGACGGCCGACGAGGTGTTCGGTCCCACCGCCACCCTCGCCCGCTTCGACGACTGGAACGAGGCGATCGCCGCCGTCAACCAGGGTCGCTACGGCCTGCAATGCGGCGTGTTCACGCGCGACATCGGAAAGCTCTGGCGGGCCTTCGAGGGCCTCGAGGTGGGGGGCGTCATCCACGACGACTTCCCCACCTTCCGCGTGGATGCCATGCCCTACGGCGGCGTGAAGGACTCGGGCGTGGGACGCGAGGGCCCGCGCTGGGCGATCCGCGACTTCACCGAGGAGCGGCTCCTGGTGCTGCGGCCGTAGGCCCTACTTGCCCGACAACACCGCGCTCACCGCGTCATAGTCGTGCTCGGCGATGCTCCCCATGCGCACGCAGCGGATGGTGTCGCTGGGATCGACGAAGAGGTGGACCGGCAACACCGCGCTCGCGTCGAGGCCGATCGTCCCCAGCCAGGGGGAGAGGAGCTTCACGTCGGCGATGCGCGGCCCCGCCGGGATCTCCGGGTGCGCCGCCCGCCAGGTGGCCACGTCTTCCGCCTTGGCGTCGACGCTGAGGAACTGGAGGGCCACGTCGGTCCCGGCAGACTTCAGCTTCTCCTGCCAGCGCACGATCATCGGCATCTCTTCCACGCAGGGCTTGCACCAGGTGGCCCAGACGTTCACCCAGGTCCAGCCGGCGGGGTTCTCGGCGGGCGCCTCGGTCTCGGGCAGCGCGAAGGCCTTGCCGCCGCGGTCCTCGCAGAAGGCCTCGACGTCCACGGCCTTCCTGGGGGCGGCCGCGACGGCATCCACGCGCGACAGCGGCGGGGCGCTGGGCTTGTCGGAGGAGGGGCAGGCGAGGAGTAGCGACAGGAGCATGGACAGCCTCAGAGGCGACAGTCGATCCAGGCGAGGAAGGCGGAGCGGTTGAGCTCCACCGGCTGGCAGGTGTCGGGGGTGCCCGAGCGATTCCAGGTGCAGAACTCCTCGTCGAGCTGGGCGAACTCCTCGCCGAGCCACAACAGGCCCACTTCCTTGTCGAGGTCGGGGTCGTTCTTGGTGGACTTCAGGTAGTCGAAGACGGCCTTGCCGCGCTTCTCCGAGAGCTGCCGGTTGTACACCTCGCTGCCCTCGGGCGACGAGCGCGACACCACGAAGAAGTAGGAGGCGCCTCGCTGGTCGGCGTACACCTGGTCGACCAGCGCGAGATCGGAGGCGTCGAGGTCGGACGACTCCTTCTCGAACTGGATGATGCCGGCGCGCGTGGCCAGCGGCAGGAAGAGGGCATTGAAGTCGGAGCCCGCGAGCGTGGCCACGCTCTTGGCCTCGATCGGCTGGCAACCGCGGCCGCCGGAGCCCTCGAGGCCGCAGCTCTGCAAGACGCGCCGGAGCACCTTCTTCAGGTCGGCGGTGCAGTAGCTGTCGTCGCTCATCGCGGCGGTGGGAGCGGGCGGGTTCTCGGCCGCTGCCGCCTCGTTCTCGGCAACGCGCGACTTCGCCCCCTGCACCTGGGCGGCCACGAAGACGGTGGGGGTCAGGAGCGCCACGGCGGCGACGCCCGCAGAGATTCCGGGGTTCATTGGGCCTTGCCCTCCGCTTGAGGAAGCTTGCCGCCCTGCGCGAGGAGTCGCGAGAGGGCCCAGTCGAGGCCGAGGTCGGTGTCGGCATCGCACAACTTCACGCCCTCGACGTACAGCTGCGGCGTGAGCACCGGGAGCTGGTTGGAGACGACCCAGCGCATGCTGCGATTGAGCTTGGTCTTCACCGCGTTGCCCCCCACGCAGGACTTCAGGTCGGGAAACTTCTCGAGCACCATGCGCTCGGCGGACTTCGGATCGACGGCGGCGGCCTCGCGGATCGCTTGCTGGTTCTCGAAGGCCCAGTCGATCACGGCGGTGGCGCGGCCCTCGGCGCAGATCACCGCCTCGGAGATGGTGCATGCGCCGGGGTGCATCGCGCTCGAGACGTTCCAGTTGCAGGCGTTGTCGAGCGGGAAGAGCACCACCTTGCGGTCGAGCTGCCCCGCCATGCCGCTGGCCTCGAGGCGCCGCTCGAAGCCGAGGCAAGACGGGCAGAGCGGGTCGAGCACCTCGACGGCGGCCTTGCCCTGCGGGTTCTCGTCGATGGCGATCATGATCTTGTTGGTGTCTTCCGGCTTGGGGAGCGTGCCGCAACCCCCGATGTACTTCGAGAAGTCCGGGGACAGGATCATGTAGGTGAGCATCGGGACCGCGGTGAAGCCGCCGAGGGTGGCGGCGCCGACCAGCATCCCGGTGAGGCCGCTCCCGCCCGCCGGGACATCGGCCAGCTCGCTGCCGCCGAGGCCGATGTCTTCCACCACGCCGGGGCTGCCTGCGCTTCGCCAGGCGCCGGCCGCGCCCAGCAGGGTGACCGCGCTCGAGATGTAGGTGCCGACGCACAGCTTGCACGCCGTGCCGAGCTCGCTGTAGCTGATATAGCCCATCACCATCGAGGCGATCGCCGGGATGATGCTGGCGAGGAAGACGAAGCGGGTGGCGTCGCGGTCGTCCTCGCGACGGCCCAGCACGAGGTCGAGGCCGCGGTAGACGAGGAAGCAGAACACCGAGAGGCCCGGCAGCGAGATGGGGATGCCGCCCCACACCAGCGTGCGGAACATCGAGCTGTAGGGGCTCATCAGCGCCACCTTGCAGCCGGGCTCCTCGCCCGGCGCCTCGGCCCCCATGCCGGGAAGCGAGGTGCAAACAAGCTCATGCACCTCGCGGTCGAGGTGCTGGATGAAGTCGTAGGTGCTCAGGCCGAGGAAGGCGGCTCCCCCGAGGGCTCCGAGCAGAAAAACCAGCGTGAACGGACGGATGCGCATGGCGCTCCCGGAATGGCCGCGGCGGCTATCTCCGTGTGCCTTTACCTGTCAATGACTCAGAAGCTGCCCGCAACCGCGACTACGCCGAATCCCAGGGCCAGGGTGCCGAGCCCAGCCGAGGCCGCCGCCAGGCCGTTGACCACCTCGCGCTGCTGGTCGGCGGTGGGAATATCGGTTGATTGACGGTAGTTGGCGTCGGCCGCGTAGGCGGCACCGAGCAGCGCACCGCCGGCGATCGCCGTGCCGCCGCTGGCCCACCAGGCCCAGGCGGCCCTCGCCTGCGGCTCGGTCTCGAGGACCGGGAGGTCGGCTGGTGACTGCGCGTAGACGGTCCACGCGACGATCTCGGTGTCTCGGAGCCGCTGGGCGACGAAGGGCCGATCCAGCGGGGCGAGGTCGCCGCCGCCGTAGCGCCCGTCGTGCCGCCACACCCCGTCGGTGTAGACGCCGACGCCCACCTCGGCCCGAGTCAGCTTCTGGTCGTAGCTCACCGCAGGCAGGGCCGACCACGCCTCGCGCAGCGGCCCACCCTCGGGCGCCATCTCGGGGGGGAGAGTGATCGCCTCGTCGGCAGCGCGCGCCGCCGCGAAGGCCCGCCGCGCCGTGTCGAGGTCGCGGGCGAGGAAGGCGGCGAGCCCCTCGGCGCGGTGAAGCCGGGCCGCGAGTGTCGTGTCGACGACGCGTCCCATGCAGGGCAACATCGCCCGCTCGGTCGCGATGGCGGCCTCGAACGCGGCCGGGTCGACGCCCCAGGTGCGATCGACCTCGTCGAGCGCCTCGCGGAGCTCCGCGTTGGTGCGCTGGACGGGGCAGGCCGCCTCGGCAGCGAGCGACAGCAGCAGCATCAGAAGTCAGCCCCTAGCAAGAAGACCATCCCGCCGGTGACGCCGCCGGAGCCGTCGGTCATGCCCGGCGCGCCCACGCCGATGTCCCCCGTGCCGTCGCCGTCGAGGTCGCCGAGAGCGTTGACCGTCCAGCCGGCGAACATGCTCGCGTGCGCCCCGTAGTAGGCCTGGCCCACCTCGGCGATCACCGAGCGCCCCCCGGGGAGGGGACCGCGGATCACGTAGGCCGCGCCTGCGTAGGTCTCCCCGGTGGCGCCCAGCTCCCCCGGCGCACCCACCACGAGGTCGTCGTTGCCGTCGCCGTCGTGGTCGCCCGGCAGGGCCACAGAGGCACCGAGGTTCGTGGCCTGGTCGTAGGCACTGCGCTTGTTGCCGAGCAGCGTGACGTCGGCATCCTCGGCCCCGATCCACTCCGCTTCGCTCTCCAGGACGTCGTAGAAGACGTAGACGGCGCCGTTGTCGTCGCCCTCGCCGTCGGCGAACATGGCGCCCACGACGAGGTCGGTGTGGCCGCTGCCGTCCACGTCGCCCGCCGCGATCGCGGTGCCGAGGTACTCGCCGCCCACCAGCCCGAGGATGCCGCGACCCGCGCCTACCTCGAGATCGACAGGATCGAAGGGCGCCGGCGCCTCGTCGATGATGAACACCGCCCCCTGGTCGTCGCGAGAGTCCTCGGCGGCCGGCGCGCCCAGGGCGACCGCCGGCCGCGCGTCGGCGCGCGGGACTACCGCCACCGCCGTGCCGAGCTGGCCCCGGGAGTAGAGCCCGTCGGAGGTGTCGCAGGGGTCGACGAACTTGACCCCGCCGGGCTCCGTCCCGCCCTCGTAGACGAGGTTGTGTACCGCGCCCGCGTCGGGGACGGGGCCGTAGACCAGGTAGGCTGCGCCGCACCACTCGGCCTCCTGCGGGGCGCCCGCGAGCACGTCGTCGTTGCCGTCGCCGTCGAAGTCGGCAACCTGGAGGGCGGCGCCGAAGACGGACGTCGCGCCCTCCCCCTCGAGCACCAGGTCGGTGAAGAAGGCGCCATCGCCCACCGGGCCGTGGGCAATGCCCAGCGACGGCGAGTAACCACCATCCGTCTCGTCGCCGCCGATCGCGCTGATGAGCAGGTCGGTGGTCCCGTCGCCGTCGAAGTCGCCGCTGCCGAGGCGCGCGCCGGCGAGGCTGCGACCGTCTTGTTGTTCCCAGGGCGCCGTCGTCACCTCGATCATGTCCTCGTGGCTCCCCGCCACGATGGTCTCGGCATCGAAGCCAAACACCGTGCTGCTGCCAGGCGCGCCGAGCACCACCTCGAGGTCGCCGTCGGCGTCGAGGTCGAGGGTGGCGACACCATGGCCGAGGTCGGGGGAGAGCACGCCCTCGACGTGGCCCACGAAGGGGCCGGCCCCGATCAGCTCGCGCTCGTCGACGGTGCCGTTGCAGTCGTTGTCGACCTCGTCGAAGGGCAGCTCGGCGGCGCCCTCGTACACGGTGGCATCGCCGTCGTCGCAGTCGCTTCCGCCCTCGCCGTGGCCATCGGGCGCCTCGCAGGCGTACACCGCCTCGGCCGCGGCCCCCTGGCCATCGCCGTCGGCATCGGGGTACCACGCCGCGAGATCGGTGGTCCCGGGGTCGTCACCGTCCACCGCGCCGTCGCAATCGTCGTCAACGCCGGGGGTGGCGCAGAGCTCGTCGGCCTCGGGGTGCACGGCGGCGTCGCCGTCGTCGCAGTCATCGGCGCGCGCCGAGCTCTCGGCGGGCAGCACGCAGGCCACGCCGAGCACGGGACCGGCGCCGAAACCGTCGCCGTCACCGTCGGCGTAGTACGACCAGGCGGCCCCGATCGTGGCGTCGGCGTCGTCGCAGTCGGTGCCCCCGAGGAAGGCGTCGCGCAGCCCGTCGCCGTCGGCATCAGCCACCGCCTCGTACTCGGCCTCGGTGATGTAGGGGCAGCCCGCGAGCAACAGCAGGGGCAGGGCGCGGGCGAGGGAGCGCATCTCGCGCCCTCTATCGGTCTTCGAGGATCTCCAGCACGTAGCGCTTCTTGGTCTTTCCGCCGATCGCGTGGACGAGACGCCGGATCGCGTCGGCGTGAATGCCCTTCTTGCCGATCACCTTGCCCACGTCGTCGGGCGCGACCGACAACTCGAGCACCACCGAGTGCGTGCCCTCGATCTCGGTAACCTTCACCTGCTCCGGATGATCGACCAGCGCCCGGACGATTTGCTCGATCAGCCCCTTGATGTCGACCTCGTGTCCGCGACTGCCTCGTTCATCCACGACTGCTCCCACGTGCCAGCTACGCATCAGGATGCGACTCGCATCGCGATCCGTCAAGGATGGTCACGCACCGAAAGTTCGAAAGAGGGGCGTGCGTAGTTCGTGTGCAGCGGCCCAAGCCCGCCCGCAGGAGCCCCGGATGTTGTCGACCGAAATGCCCGCGCTGCCGTTCAACCAGTGGAGCGAGGCGCAGATCAAGGCGCTGGCGGCGCGCGACGCGCGCCTCGCCGCCGAGATCCTGTTCGCGCGCTACCGGGAGCGGCTGGAGTTCCACGCCTGGGGCATCCTCCGCGACGCCCAGGAGGCGCGCGACGCGGTGCAAGAGGTGTTCATCAAGGCCATGCGCGAGCCGCGGCTGTTCGAGGAAGACTTCAAGACCCAGGCCTGGCTCTACCGCGTCACGCGCAACCTCTGCTTCAACATCGTGCGCGACCGGCGCCGCCGCGGCGGGATCCTCGCCGCGATGCCCCGGGAGAGCGCCCGCGCTGACGACCAGGTGGAAAAAGTCCTCTCGGGCGAGCAGCAGGACGAGATGCTCGAGGCCGTCAAGAAGCTCAGCGTCGACCACCGCGCCATCCTGATGCTGCGCTACTACGAGGATCTCTCCTACGCCGAGATCGCCGACCGCCTGCAGATCAAGCTGGGCACGGTGATGAGCCGTCTGTCTCGCGCTCGCGACCGCCTCGAGGAGGTGCTGGGTCGCCCCGCGGCTCCGCTGCTCGCCGCTTCGTGACGCGGCGGCGACGTCCCGTGGTTTGACCGCCGCCGCCCCGCTCCGATACGATGCCGCAAGGCCTTCTGTGCGCAGAGAATCGTAGGTGGCGGACCGACCGGTTGATAGCCCTTCCCGGGCAAAGCAGCACGTGCTGCGGCACCTCGACCTGGGGTCGACGGGCTGTCTCCACGCGCGCGTGGGCAGCGCCAGGCTCGCGCTCTACGTGATGCTCGGCGAGGTGCTGGCGGTACACGCCAGCGACGACCGCGATCGCCTGCTGCGCCTGCTCGCCAACAACGGCGCGGTGAGCCCCGACCGCATCGAGCGCCTCCGCCGCGACATCACCGAGGGCCGCAGCATCACCGAGGCGCTGTTCGACCTCCTGCCCGAGGAACTGCTCCAGGACCTGCTGCAAGAACGTTTCCGAGAAAACCTGTTCCTCTTCCTCCAGAGCGCGGGGACGGCCACCTTCGAGCCGATGGAATCGGTCTTCGTCGAGAACATCCAGGTGGGCCACGACTCGCGCACCCTCGTCGAGGAGCTCGACCAGCTGGTACACAAGACGGTGCGACTGCGACAGCCGCCGGGGCTGGTGCTCGCGCCCGGCTCCGGCACGATGAAGCAGGCCGACCACCTGAAGATCGCCTCCATCTGCCACCCGCGGTTGCCGCTGGCCGACCTGCTGCAGCGCTCCCCCTGGGAAGCGGGCCGCACCCTCGCCTGCGTGGCGGAGATGCTGGAGCGGGGCTCGCTGGTGGCGGTGGCCGCCGCGCCTCAGCCCACCCGGTCCGACCAGGGCGGCACCGTCACCGCGCCGAGGGACGCGGCGAAGAGCGAGCCTCCTCGCCGCGACGCCGTCGCCGCTGCCCTCGCCAGCGCCGTGTCGGCGGCGGTGGCCAAGGTGGGCAGGCAGAAGGCCGAGGGATCGCCCAACGTCTCGGCGCCGCCCGCGCCCTCCTGGGCCCCACCCGCGCCCTCCTCGGCGCCGCCCGCGCCCGTCTCGCCCGAGACGCCCACCCTACCGCCCACGCCCGTCCCGGCCGCCGCCGCCCGCGCGCCGGAACAGGGTGTCAAACCAGCGCCGTCCGCGCCGCCGATGCCGCCCGCTGCCTCCGACGAGCCCACCGAGGAAGCCGTCGACGACATGGCGGCCTTCGCCGACTACGACACCAGCCGTGCCGGCGGCGACTTCACCGCCGACACCCACCTGCTCGACCGCGTGGAGCTGGTGCCCGTGGATCTTCTCGACGCGCCCGCGAGGGGGCCCATCACGCCCCCCGCGGCGCCACCGCCGCCGGCGAAGGAGATCCTCATCGAGATGGAAGACGCCGAGAACGCGAGCAAGGCCGAGCTGGCCGCCGCGGTCTCGCTGAACTTCGCCGGTCCGAAGCTCGAAGACGACGAGGCCCGGGCCAAGCTCGAGGTCCTCAACGGGGTGCTGGGCGAGCTGGTGGCGGCGCTCGACGCCCAGCACGGCGTGGGGCTCGGCCAGTCCCGAGCGCAACTACTCGTGGAGGGCACCCCGGGCGCCTTCGCCGCGCTCTTCAAGGGTGTCGAGGTAGACGCACACGGCCTGGTGCCCGTCGAGAGCGTGCTGAAGAACTTGCGACGACGCCCCGCGAGCGAGCACCGGCGCCTGCTCAACCGCGGCCTCTCCGATCTCATCGAGCGGGCGCTGTCGCTGGCGAGCGAGGAGCTCGATGACAAGCCCCTCGACGCCATGCTCGAGAAGATCGCCGGCTACCAGCAGCGCCTCGGGCTCTAGGTGCCGGTGGCCTTGGCCGTGGCTGCGCTCGGCGTTGCCCTCGCGAACGAGCCCGCGTGGACCGTGCCGTCGGCGGTGGCCGAGGCGGTGCGTGCCGCCGCGGACCGTCCCGTGGGTGAGCGCATTGATGTCGCGACCCGGTCGTTTCTCGGGCTCCCTTACCAGAACGACGCTGCCGGCGAGGGACGCGCGCCCGACCTCGACCCGCCGGCCCGCTACGACCGCTTCGACTGCCTCACCTTCGTGGAGGAGGCGCTCGCGATGGTGCTCGCGGGCGATCCCGCCGACGCGCCGGAGATCCGCGATCAACTGCGCTACCACGGCCCGCCCGTCTACGAGGCGCGCAACCACTTCATGGAAGCGCAGTGGATCCCCGGTGCCATCGAGGCCGGCCTGCTCGTCGACATCACCGATCGCGTGGGCCACGCGCGCACCCTCACCAAGCTGGTGACGCCCGAGGTGTGGCAGAACTGGCGCGGCCGCTGGCGCTTCTCATCGTTGGCTGCGGCTGACTTGCCACTCGGGACCTGGACGATTCGCTACCTCGACCTCGCCGAGGCGGCCGCGCGGGCGCCGAGCATCCCCGCCGGGAGCGTCGTGGTCACTCTTCGTGCCGAGCGCGCCTGGTCGCCGGTGATCACCACCCACGTGTCGCTGGTGGTGCCGCCATCGGAGCCGGGGGGCGAGCTGCGCATGCGCCACGCCACGCGCATGGGCAAGCAAGTCGTGCGTGACGACCGCCTCGGCTGGTACATGGAACACCTGCGCGACTACGTGAACTGGCCCGCGCTCGGCGTGGCCATCCTCGCGCCGGTGGAGCAGGGCCCCCGCGTGGCCGCGCTCGTGCCCGATCCCTGGGCCGCCTCGCCCCTGGCCGAGGCCGAGGGCGACCTGCCCCGCTTCGAGCCGCGCCCCATCGCGCCCTACCTCGCGCCCGACGACCCGAGCAGTGATTGACGCGATCCTCTGGGACCTCGACGGCACGCTGGCCGACACCGTCGGCGACATCGCCCACGCCATCGACCTCGCGCTCGTGGCCCACGGCCTGCCTCCGCTGGGCGCCGATCGCGTCCGCCCCTTCATCGGCGACGGCGCGCCGCGCCTGGTCGACCGCTGCGTCCGCGCCGCGGGCGGCGAGCCCACCGCCGCGCACCTCAGCACCTTCCGCGACGCCTACCGCGCCCATCCCCGGGTGACGGCGGCGCTGTTTCCCGGCATCCGCGAGGTGCTGGAGTGGGTACCGGTGCCCCAGGCCGTCGTGACCAACAAGCCGGAGGACGTGTCGCGCGCGCTCCTCGCCGCGCTCCGGATCGACCACTTCTTCGGCGCGGTGGTCGGGGGCGACACGCTGCCGGTGCGGAAGCCCGACGCCGAGCCCCTGCGCCACGCCCTGCGACATCTCGGCGCCGCGCGCGGGCTGATGGTGGGCGACGGCCCGCAAGACGTGGCGGCCGCGCGCAACGCCGGGCTGCCGGTGGTGGGCGTGGACTGGGGCATCCACGCGCCGGAGGGCGCCGACGCCCGGGTAGCGACGGCCGCGGCTTTGCGCGCCGAACTGGCCGCCCGGCTCGGGCCCCGCTATCGTTGAGCCCGTGTTGATCGTCTTCCTGGGCTGCATCGGCCTGCAAACCGTTCCCGGCAGCGAGAAAGACGCGCCCGGCACCGATCCCGAGGGCGGTCGCGACAGTGGCCACGCGCTCGACAGCGCCGGCGACGGCAACAACGAGCCGCTCGCCGACGCCGGCGACGACGTGGAGGGCTTCGTCGACGTGGTGGTCCGTCTCGACGGCGGCGGCAGCTACGATCCCGACGGCGACGACCTCGACTACGCCTGGAGCGTGGACAGCAAGCCCGGCGGCGCCGCCGTGACCATGAGCGACAAGGCCGACGTCGACCCGCAGTTCGAGGCCGACACCCCGGGCACCTACATCCTGTCGCTCATCGTGAGCGATGGCGCGCTCGACAGCGAGGCCGACGAGGTGGAGATCGTGCTCGCCGAGAACAACGGCGAGCCGGTGGCCGACGCCGGCGCCGACCAGGCCGTCGACGTGGGCGACACCGTCACCCTCGACGCGTCGGGCTCCTCCGACCCCGACGGCGACCGCCTGAGCTACGCCTGGACCCTGTCCACGCGCCCGGCCGGCTCGGCGGCCGCGCTCAGCTCGTCAACCAGCGCCCGTCCCACCTTCCGCGCCGACCAGGACGGGGTGTACGAGGCCACGCTCACCGTCAACGACGGCAGCGCCGACTCCTCGCCCGACAAGGTGCGGGTGGTGGCCGAGGAGGCTTCCAGCGGCGGCGGCGGTGGTGGCGGCGGTTCCGGCGGTACTTCCGGCTGCGGCTGCACCGGCGGCGAGCGCGGCGACCTGGTGATCGGCGTCGCGGCGGCGGCGATCTACGTGAATAGAAAGCGGTTCTTGCGGCGCTAGCCGCCGACGGCCTCGACCAGCCGCTCGTTCCCCGGATTCTCCGCCGCCCAGGCGCGCAGCGCGGGCAGGACCAGCCCCCGGGGGTCCTTCCCGTAGGGCCGGAGCTCGGCGTCGATCCAGGCCTGGAGGCCCGGATCGCCCTGCCGCGACCACAGGCCCGGGACGAACACCTCGGCGAAGTGCTGCTTCTGCTCCACCGCCACGAGATCGCTCACGCGGAGCGCCCACCCGGGCAGCACGATCTCGCCCCGGGCCAGCATCACCGCCGCGAAGCCATAGGCGATGCGATCCGCGCGGGCATCCACCTCGGCCTTGGGCTCGCCCGGCGCGCCGATCACCTCGACGTACACCTTGTTCTTGGGCTCGGTGCCGCTCGGGCGCAGGAGCAAGCGCGCGCCCTCGCCGAGGCGGAAGACGAGCACATCGCGACTGGCCGCGTCGGTGCCGCTCTTGATCGGTCCCAGGGGGCCCGAGGGGTCGGCGCGGTCGGCGAAGTCGGTCACCGCGAGGCCGGCCACCTCGCGCGGCGGATCGGCGCGGAGCGAGGCCTGGATGCGCTCGATGCGAGCCTTGCCGGTGGCGCCGCGCATGACCGTCGAGACGAGGCGGTTGACCACGTAGCCCTCGCGCGCCCAGAGTCCCTCGAGCACGTCGACCAGGGTCTGCCCCTCGTCCTTCGCCCGCGAGGCCATCTCGGCGAGGCCGACGGCGGCGCCGGCGGCGTCCTTGTCGCGCAGTTGCGCGGTGACGAGCACGCCGTGCGACTCCTCCACCCCGATGACGAGGTCGGCCGGCGTTCCCTCCACGCCGGCGAAGCGGCCCGTGTCTTCCAGCTGGCGCAGCCCGTCGCCGATGTACTTGAAGCCCACCATCAGGTCGCCCACCACCTGCGCCCCGTGACGCCGCGCGATGCGCGTGACCAGCTCGCTCGTCACCTCGGTCTTCATCACGATGGGTCGCGACCAGCGCCCGTGGACGAGCCGGTGCTCGGCCAGGAGCGCCGCGATCTCGTTGCCGGTGAAGAAGCGCCAGCTCCCGTCGTTCGCGCGGGCCACCAGCCCGATGCGGTCGGCGTCGGGGTCGCAGGCCATCACGAGGTCGGCCCCCAGCGACTTCGCCAGCGCCACCGCCCGGTCCATCGACTGGGGCACCTCCGGGTTCGGCGTGCGGAAGGGCACCTCGGGGAAGGCGCCGTCGTGAGGGGCCTGCGTGGGCTCGATGTCGACCCGGAAGCCGCAGGCGACCAGCGCCTCGGCGGCGCTGGTGTCGCCGGTGCCGTGCAGCCCGGTGAACACCACGCGCGCCGATCGCGACGACACCAGCGAAGTGCCCACGTTCACCGCGATGTACGCGTCGTGACAGGCCCGCGGGTAGTCACGAACCCAGCCGGCGGCCCGCGCCCCGGCGTAGGCCATCGTGCGCACCGCCCGCACCGCGTCGACATGCCGGCCCATGTCCTCGTCGCCGGGGGGCACCTCCTGGCCGCCGAGGTGGTTGTAGAACTTGCCGCCGTTGTCGTCGGGCGGGTTGTGCGAGGCGGAGACGTTGAGTCCCGCGTCGGCGCCGAGCTGGCGGATGGCGAAGCTCAGCTCCGGGGTGGACATGAAGTCGCCCGATCCCGGGGGGATGAGCGTGGTGTGTACGCCGTTGGCCGCGTACACGCCGGCGGCGATCTCGGCGAAGTCGCGACTGGACAGGCCGTAGAGGGGGTTGTCGACCCCGGCGGGCAGGTTCCCGCCCGCGTCGCGGAAACAACGAACGTCGTACGCGATCACGACGTGGAGCGGCCCTTGTCCCCGGCGCTCGCGCAGGTAGGCCACGTGCCCCTGCACGCTCGCCGCCAGCGTCCACGGGTTGAAACGGTTCGGGCCCACGCCCACGGTGCCGCGGCGCCCGCCGGTGCCGAAGGGCATCACCTGGTAGAAACTGTCCACGAGCAAGCCCCACCGTCCCGCGCCCACCAGCGCGGACAACAGCGGCCGGTAGGCGAGGAACTCGTCGTCGCCCAGCCAGCGGGCGAGGTGGGCCTCGGCGGCGGCGACGATCTGTGGGCGCACGTTGAGCGTAGCCGACAACTCGGCCGGGAAAATGCCCATGGCTGGCTACTCCTTGACGAGCGTGTAGCGGGCGCGCGTTTCCGGCTCGTGGTTGTCGGGCTCAAACGTGCTGGTAGACAGCCAGTGCTCGAAGTTGCCCTCGATGCCGCCGTACACGTCGACCTGGACGTCGGCCTTGCCGCGCTCGAACTCGGGCTGGGCCTTGTCGAGCGTGCCCGACCAGGAGCCTTCCACGTAGATGTCGTGCAGGCGGCCGTTGTCGTCGACGAGCCGCACGCGCACGATGTCGGCGTCGGCGTCGGTGGTGATGGTGAGCGCGCGGCTGCCCGCGTCCCAGCTGTCCACCACCGGGAGGTCGAGCAGGTCGGGGAAGGCGGCGAGGCCACCGTCGTCGCCCGTTACCGCCACGCTCACGCCGCCGCCGCTGCCGAGGCCGCCGGCCTGCGCGAAGGCGAAGACCGCGTTCTGCACCGACCCGGGCACCGACCCCGAGGGCACGCGCTGCACCTCCGCCACGCCCGAGCCCATGCCGAGGCCGGTCACCAGCCAGCCCTCGGGCACGGCGCGCTCGGCGCTCATGAGGAACATCTCCTCGGTGCCGTCAAAACCCATGGGCAGGGTGGGCAGGGCCACGTTGAGCACGTCGCTGAAGGCGTCGGCCGGGGCGAAGTCGGTCTCGGTGGTGGCGTCGGCCACGGTCGCGAGGCCGAGGCGCTTGCCCCACACCATGTCGTCGAGGTGGTCGACCAGGAGCGCGAGCGCGTCGCCGGTGCCGTTGAGGCCGGCCGTCACCTCGCCGATGTCGATGGGCCCGGAGAGGCCCCAGGCGCCCGCGTCGCCCGGGAAGGCGGGCGCGTAGAAGTCCTCGGCGTAGTCCTTGGCGAAGAGGTTGGAGGGCGCGTCGGCTTCCACGCCGAACACCTCGATGGTGCGGGTGTCGGCGAGCAGGTCTTCGATGTCGAGCAGCGCGAGAGCCCCCTGCACGCTGGCGCAGGCCAGGCCCATCACCATCTGCCCGGCGTCGGCCTCGGGCACGTCGGTGAAGTCGACGTTGCCGTGGATGGTGGCGCTCGGCTCGTCGTCGCTGAGCGCGTCGAGGGGGATGGTGAACACGCGGCCCACGGTGTTGGCCAGCGACACCGCGTGGTGGTCCTCGTCGATCCAGGTGGTGAGCATCACCGGGCCGCCGTCGGCCACGGTCACGTAGGCGATGCCGCTGGCGTCGGTGGTGAAGTCGCCGGTGGCGGCGCGCACCGTGGCGCCCTCGATCGGCAGGCCGGTGCTGCCCTCGATCACCGTGACGGTGGCGAGGTAGTCGTCGCGCACCTCGATCTGCACGCGGGTGTCGACGCCGTCGCCACTGACGACGATGGCGGTGGAGCCTACCGCCACGGCGGTGACGACGCCCATCGCGTCGACGGTGGCGATGGTGTCGTCGAGGGACACGAAACTGGCCATGTCGTAAGGGTGACGATCGCCCGACATCTCCTCGGCCAGCACGTCGAGGGTGTAGGTGGCGCCGGGGTTGACCACCATCGCGCGCGGGAAGGCGATGAGCCCCGCGAGCCCGGGCTCCACCTGGCCGCTGTCGCCGGTGTCGATGGGGGCGCTGTCGCCGGTGTCGTCGGGGATCACCGCCGACTCGCCGGTGTCGCCGGTTTCGCCGGTGTCTTCCACGTAGCCCGTCTCCTTGTCGAGGTTCTCCCCCGGGTCGGAGTCTTCCTTGCCCGTGTCTTCCGCGGGGCAAGCGACGAGAAGCAGGGTGAGGGGCACGAGGCCAAGGCGAGCGAGCGAGTTCATGGAACCTCGAAGGTCGAGAGGAAGGCGGTGATCGGCCGGCCGTCTACATCGGCGCAGCCATTCTCGCCGCCCATCACGGTGACCGCGTAGGTCCACCCGTTCAAAAAGCTGTCGATCGCCGCCACCCGAAGGTTGCCCTCCTCGGCCTGGAGGTTCACCTCCGAGTACACGAAGAAGGCCACGCTGCCATCGTCGTTGATGGCGTTGAGCTCGATGGTGTCGGTGTTGCAGCGATCCATGTCGGGATCGGCGTTGAGTCGCAGGAAGACCGGGTCGACCTCCACCGCCGTGCCGCCGTCGTCGGGCGACACGCCGATCACCGCGAAGTCGGGGACGGGCTCCGGCTCCTCTTCGCAGGCGAGCAAGAACGCGATCATTCCTGGAACCGTAGCACGAGGAGTCGGCTGTCTTCGCCCTCTTCCACGAACTCGCCATCGTCGGTGCAGCGGATCTCGTCGACCGCCGCCACCTCGGCCACCACGTAGGGGTCGCCATCGCCCACCGCCGTCCACGCGCTCACGAGGATCTGCGCCTCGTCGATGTCCTCGACCTCCACGCGCACGCGCGTGCTGCCGGGGGCCAGCGCCGGCACCGCCGCGCGACCGTTTCCGGCGCCGAGCTCGGTGACCGGCGCCCCCTCGACGCACACCCGCAGGTACTCGGCCCCCTCGGGCAATGGCGCCGACACGTCGACCTGCCAGTCGCCGGGGTCGTAGTCCTCGCGGGAACAGGCCCCCAGCAACAAGAGCGTTACTCCCCGGCGGAGAAGTCGAAGCTCGACAGTTCCCACGGCGTGCTCCACCCGGGCAGGGTGACAAAGGCCGGGCCGAGCGACGACACCAGCGTCATGTCGGCCACGAACAGGGGCGTGGTGCCTTCGCCGCCGTCTTCCGTCGTGACGACGAAGTGCGCGCACTTGGTGAAGTCCTCCGAGTACGTCGTGGGGCACTCGGGGTAACTTTCCACGTAGGTGCTGGTGAAGGTCCAGGACTTGCCGTTGCCGTCCTTGGTGTCGCTGGCCACCTCTTCGCCCACCTGCATCGTGTCGCTGGGGGCGGTGATGGCCACCGGCGGGTCGAAGGCCACCGAGGCCTCGGCGCCGAGCGAGTAGTCGTGCACCATCACCTCGTCGCCCTTGACCACCGACCAGCTCACCGTGCCGAGCAGCTCGCCGGTCTCGGCGTTGTCGTAGTCGAAGGTCACCACCTCGCGACCGTCTTTCTGCGAGGTTTGAAGCTGCTTGCTGATGCGAAGCTGCCAGGTGATCGTGGTGTCCTCGTTGTTGAACACCCAGGTGCGCTCGCCGTCGAGCGGGAAGTAGTCGCTCATCGCGACGCCCGAGTAGGTGGTACCCCCTCCCCCGGTGCAGGCCAACAAGAACATGATCATGGCGTTCCTCCGCGGCCCGCACGGATAGCACCAGGGCGGGGGGTTTGCCAAATGCAGGGCGGATAGATGCGCCGGATGTCCGACCTCGTCCTCGCCATCGACCAGGGCACCACCGGCTCCACCGCCGTGCTGGTGGGCCACGACAGCCGCGTGCTTGCCAGCAAGAACGTGGAGTTTCCCAACTACTTCCCCTCGCCAGGGCTCGTCGAGCACGACGCGAGCGAGATCTGGAAGTCGATTCGCCTCGCGGTCAGCTCGGTGCTCGAGGGTGTCGATCCCGGCCGCATCGCCGCCATCGGCATCACCAACCAGCGGGAAACGTCGTTGTTCTGGGATCGCGCCACCGGGGCGCCGGTGGGCCGCGCCCTGGTGTGGCAAGACCGTCGCACCGCGGACCGTTGCGAGGCGCTGCGCGCCGCCGGGCTGGAAAGCACGGTGCGCGCCAAGACCGGGCTGGTGCTCGACCCGTACTTCTCGGGGACCAAGGCGGAGTGGATGATCCAGAACGTGCCCGGTGTCGCGACCGGCGCGCAGGGCGGGACGCTCGCCTACGGGACCATCGACAGCTTCGTGGCCTACCAGCTGTGCGGCGAGCACGTGACCGACCCGAGCAACGCCAGCCGCACGCTGCTCTTCGACATCCACCGCCTCGACTGGGACGACGATCTGCTCGCGCTGCTCGGCGTGCCGCGGGCGTGTTTGCCGCGCGTGGTGCCCAACGCCGGCCTCATCGGTCACACCCGAGGCGTTGGCTTCCTGCCCGACGGCATCCCGGTGGCGGGCCTCGCGGGCGACCAGCAGTCGGCGCTCTTCGGGCAGGCCTGCTTCGCGCCGGGCATGGCCAAGTGTACCTACGGCACCGGCGCCTTCTTGCTGATGAACACCGGGGCGCGGGCGGTCCCGTCGCAACACGGGATGCTCACCACCGTGGGCTGGCAGCTCGGCCAGGACGTGGTCTACGCGCTCGAGGGCAGCGCGTTCATCGCCGGGGCCGCCGTCCAGTGGCTGCGCGACGGGCTCGGCCTCATCAAGAGCAGCGCCGAGGTGGAGGCGCTGGCGGCGAGCGTG
>Ga0194120_10004127_pt1 | contig 22787 bp, 23 predicted proteins | sample TA2MahCa65mmetaG_FD_148642 | JGI IMG/M metagenome (GOLD analysis project Ga0194120, IMG submission 148642) | Freshwater microbial communities from Lake Tanganyika, Tanzania - TA2015019 Mahale Deep Cast 65m | ecosystem: Environmental > Aquatic > Freshwater > Lake | place: Tanzania: Lake... | reverse complement strand
GGAAATCCTGAAAGATGAGTGAGACCTCAGTGGTGAATTCTTCGGCGATCGCCAAGCAGCCACAGCGCTTCGGCAGCCAAAGTCAGGATGAGAGCAAAGCCAAAAATGGCCGAGAGTGTGAACTGCCTGATAAAGAACGCTCCTACCAGTAAAAGGCCGAAGAGCAGTACAAATCGGAAGAGAATTCCAGATCCGGTCGTCATATAGGAATGGCTCGCAAGCGAGCGCTTCGACCGGCTCGCGACGGAAACTTCCACACTCCCGGAGCCACTGATTCACTGTGTCGCGGCTCAGTCGAATTTTGCAGCAACCTAGATCAGAAGTGCGCCGGGGAGATAGTCCGATCTTGGCGAAAGCTAACCGTTCCTTGCACTGCTGAACTCGGTCACTACAGTGCCAGGTCAAAACGTGGCTCCGACACACCGATGCTATCGTCGGATGCCAGGAATACTCACAGTTTGATCACGTGGGGAAATTGAGGGCAAAGCACGGAGCGTTGCAGCCGCCCGGACTTCGCGAAAAACTGCATTTTGCCGTTCAAATTGCAAACCCAGACTTCAACCGAGCCGGCTTCGAAATAAAGTTCTCGTTTCTCATCGATTTCTTCTTCTGAATTCGATTCGGAAAGCACTTCCACACAAATCTCGGGCGCGATCGAGCAACTTGGTGCGTCGGTCATGCTTCGCCAACGCTTGACGGATACCCATGCGACATCGGCGACCTTTGTTCCGTCCGTCGTGTCGATCGCGCACTCGGAAACCACCCGACCGGCGGGCCTGAGTTTCTTGAGCAGCGAGGCAATCTCTCCTTGGTACGCTCCATGTTCCTTGCGATGCGGGCTCATAACAATTCGTCCCCAGCGGTCCAGCTCCACCTTGAACGGCAGGTTTCGCAGGCTTCGCTCGCGGCAAACTTCCAACCATGTCATTCGCGGACTGTATCGAGGGGCGCCGGTCATCGCAACCATGCAGAGGTTAGGGTGGGCGCGCTTAGGGTCTGTGCAAAAATAACTTCCGGTTTTGGCGGGAGCGCCGCCTGGCCGGATGCAAGGTGCGAGGAGGGAGCAGCCCCGTTTTGGGGCTGTGACCGACGAGCAACGCCGCAGCCGGCCAGGCGCCGCCCCGCCCCGGAGGGCTGGGGCGATTTCGCTTTCTGGCTTCGTTTCTCCTCAGTCGCAGAGCCCTGGCTATGCTCCTTCGTCGTGCCTCGCCAGAAAGCGAAATCGCCTCCAGCAAAACCGGAATTTATTTTTGCACAGACCCTTAGTGGTTAGAGCCCGTCTGAAAATTGTCTTCTGGGTGGAACAGGCCACCGGCCTGTTGCGGCGGGCTACCAGCCCGCCGGGCCTTTTGGCGGCAGGTTGCCACCAAACACGGGCTGGTAGCCCGTTCCACCCATTTTTCAGACAGGCTCTTAGCGCTTCGGCCGCGCGAAGTTCACGAAATTCACCGCCGCTTCACCGCGCAGCAAACGGTCGAGGTCCGCCGCCACCGTCTCGAAGGTCCGCGTTTGCGCTTCCGTCGTCGCCGCGCCGATGTGCGGCAAGAGAATGACGTTGTCCATCGTATCGAAGCCGCTTCTCGTCTGCGGCGGTTCGATTTCCCGGACGTCGAGGGCCGCGCCGCGCAGATGCCCGCTCTGAAGCGCCGCGAGCAAGGCCGCTTCGTCCACGACGCCGCCGCGGGACGTATTGATGAAAAACGCGCCGTGTTTCATGGCCGCGAAGCTCTGGGCGTTAAACAGGTTGCGCGTCTCTTTCGTGAGCGGCGAATGAGTGGTCACGAAATCGGCGTCCGCCAGGATGTCTTCCAGGCGAGGGCGCAACACCGCCCCCGGTTCTCGGAAGGCGGCGGAGTTTGCCTCAACAAACGGATCGAAGACCAGCAACCGAAGCCCGAAGGCGCGCGCGCGCGCCGCCACCAGCCGCCCGATGCGTCCAAACCCGCAAATCGCCAGCGTCTTGCCGTCCAGCTCGATGCCCATGCAGCCTTTGCGATCCCAGCCGCCGGCTTTCGTCGAGCGATCCGCCAAGGGAATCTTCCGGGCCAGCGCCAGGATCAACCCCAGCGTCAATTCCGCCACGCTGACCGCGTTGGCGTCCAGCGGCGCGACGACGACAATGCCGAGCCTGGAAGCCGCTTCGACGTCGATGTTGTCCAGGCCGACTCCGAGCCGTCCCACCGCAATGAGCTTTGGCGCAGCCGAAAGCAAATCCGCCGTCACCAGCGTTTGGTTTCGGACCATCAAAGCGCGCGCGTCCGCAGCCTGCGCTTTCAGTTGCTCGACATTTTTCCAGAGCGTGCCGTCGCAAACGACACGATGCTGCCGCCGCAACCGGTCGATGGCCGACGTGGCCAGCTCCTCGGTAATCAGAATGTCCATGGATTAGATCGCGGCCCAGTCGATGGGTTTCGTGATATCAAGCCGCGGCAAGTCCTCGCGCACCGCCTCCGGATACTTTTGCGCCGCGCCGGTGTTGAAAATCAGGATTTGCTCGTTCGGCTTGATCGCGCCGCGCTTCAGCAGGATTTCCAATGCGCCGAAGCACACGGCCGTTTCCGGACAAAGCGCGAGGCCTTCCATCGTCGAGGCCAATCGCATCCACTTCGGAATGTCCGCCTCCGGCGTGGCGATGGCGACGCCGCCGCTTTCGCGAACCGCATCGAGAATCATGAAGTCGCCGACGGCCGCCGGGACTCGCAAACCGCTGGCGACCGTTTTCGCGTTCTCGAATTTTTTCGCGAAGCGTTCGCCTCTGGCAAACGCCGTCGCGATAGGCGCGCAGCCGTCGCTCTGGCAAGAAACCATGCGCGGCTTCTTCGAGGATTTGAGCCAGCCGAGCGCATCCAGTTCGGCGAATGCTTTCCACATTCCAATCAAGCCGGTGCCGCCGCCGGTGGGATAGAGGATCACGTCCGGCAGTTCCCAATCGAATTGCTCCGCCAGCTCCAGGCCCATCGTCTTCTTCCCTTCGATCCGGTACGGCTCCTTGAGCGTCGAAACATCGAACCAACCTTTTGCTTTGTTCCCTTCGCCGACGAGGCGGCCGCAATCCGTGATCAGGCCGTTGACGAGAAACGTCTTCGCTCCGGCCAGGAAACATTCCTTCTGATTGATGCTGGGTGTGTCGTCGGGCATGAACACGTAGGCTTCCATGCCGGCCCGCGCGGCATAGGCCGCGAGCGCGCCTCCGGCGTTCCCCGCGGTCGGCACGGCGACGCGAGTGATGCCGAACTCTTTGGCCTTGGAAATCGCCAGCGCCATGCCGCGCGCCTTGAAGCTGCCGGTGGGAAGGCGGCTTTCGTCTTTGACGTAAAGGTGTTTCACCCGGAACTCCGAAGCCAGGCGTTTGGCTTCGAGAATGGGCGTAATCGTCTCGGTCAGCGAAACAATGTTCTTCGGCTCTTGCACTGGCAGCATCTCCAGATAGCGCCAGATCGTGGGCGGCCGTCCAAACAGCGCCTTCTTGGGAAATCCCTTGCGGAGCGCGCCGAGATCGTATCGGACCCAAAGCGGACGCTGGCAAGCCGTGCAGAGATTGTGAACTTGCGCGGCATCGTAACGCTGCCCGCAATGGGCGCACTCCAGGTGCGTGACGAATGACATGCGCAAATTGTTTAAGGTTTGCACGCGCGAGTCGAGAGTGGAATCAGTTCCTCATTGGCTCGGCACGCGCCTCGCCCCACCTTCTCTGAGGAAATTCAGCCCATTCGAGGATTTACGTTTCACGTTTTACGTTTTACGAAGGAGCCGGTCACTGCTTGGGGTGGCTCGTAAAACGTAAAACGTAATCGCATGAAACTCCGAATCGGATTCCTTGGCGTCGGCGGGATGGGGTTCAGTCATTTGAAGGCCATCCAGGAACATCACGCCGATGTGGCGGAGGCCGCCGCGATTTGTCCGGCGAGCGAGGCGAATCTCCAGCGCGCGCTTGCGGCGGCCCCCGGCGCCAAGGCTTTTCGCGAGGAACGGCGCCTCATTGAATCGGGCCTGGACGCCATCTTCGTTTCGACGCCGAATTTCACCCACGTGCCGCTGGGGCTGGAGATTCTGCGCGCGGGCAAACATCTCTTTTTGGAAAAGCCCGTCGGCATCACGCCGGAGGAATGCCGCCAAATGGTCCAGGCCGCCGGCGCCACGGACCGCACCGTGTTGATCGGCCACGAATTGCGCTACTCGCCTTACTTCCAGAAAATCAAAGCGCTCGTGGAGGAAGGCGAGATCGGCCAGCCGCGGCTGGTCTGGTGCCGGGAATTTCGGGGGCCGTTTCAGAAGAAGTCCCGCGATTGGATTCAGGATGACCGCCAGTCCGGCGGCGCGCTCGTGGACAAGAACTGTCATCACTTCGATCTGATGAACTGGTGGGCGCAATCACGTCCGAAGCGGGTTTGCGCGTTCGGCGGCAATGCCGTGGAGCGCGTCCTCGAGGGCGAACATCAGGTTCTGGACCACGCCACGGTCAGCTTCGAGCATGAAAACGGCGTGCGCGGAACGCTCCAGCTTTGCATGTTCGCTCCCGACCAGCAGGGCGAAGAACTGGAAATGGGCGTGGCCGGCGACGCCGGTTTGCTTCGGACGCGCCTGTCACGTTTGGAAATCTTGGTTTGGAAACGGAAGGCGCTAAACAAGGAGCCGGTCATTCACTCTGTTGAAGCCAAACGCGGCGAAGGCTGGGGCGGCCACCTGGGATTCGCCGAGATCCACGAGGCGTTCCTGAAGGCCATCCTGGAAAAGAAACCGCACCTGACGAGCGTGCGCGATTGCGTGGACGGCACGCTCCTGGCGATTGCCGCCGAGGAATCGATCAAGAAGCGCCGGGTCATCGAGATTCAATGAGGAATGCTGGAGCATGAAACGGCGCCCAATAATGATCGCGACCTTCTCATTCGCCTTTGGTCATCGTGGGTCAAACTCCAATTCGACGACGCGCCGCCGGACACCACGCGGTTCACCACATCTTCGTAGGCCCACCGTGCCGGCGTGAGCAGGGCGACCAATTCGTTGAGCGCGTCCCCGAGCGATCCCTGCAAACGCTGGAGAAACTGGGCGTAGGCCTCGGCGCGGGCGTCGGTCGCGCGTGCGGCCGCACCCTGCAAACTTCGCAGAGCCAGCAACGTCGTCTCCAGGCGGTCTTGGCCGTCGCCTGCTCCCGCGTGGGCTTCTTGGAGACGGGACAACGCCGTGCCCACGCGTTGCGCGCGCTCAGCCAGTTCATGGCCCCATCCCGGATCGCCAACTTTCAGCGCCAACCGAGAGGCTTTTTGGACGGCTACAGTTTGCCCGTGCTGATAAGCCTCGCGCACCGCCCGGCTGAGCGCGGGCTGGGCGTCCTTCAAGTCCGGTCCGAAGACTCCAATCTCCGCGGCCGCGTCGAGCGCTTCGAGACGGAAGCGGGCCAGCGGCGGCAAGGGTTGGTTCCCGGAGCGAACGCGTTCCCCCGCCGTGCGGAAACCAGCGACGCGGCGCCGGGCTTCGTCGCGCTGCCCGCGAAGACGCTCCAGAGAAACCTGCCGCCCTCGTGCATCCGTCGCGGTCATGACTCCCGCCAGGAGCGGTTTGCCGAAGCACGCGAAAGCATCCGGGGTCGTGCCCGGTGCGGCTGCGGCAGCCGTCTCCAGCGTTGAGAGCACCGCATCTTCTTTTTCAAAAAGATCGTTCAACGCCACCAGGCCGAGCCATTCATTGAGCAAATCCGGCAAGTCCCCGGCGCTCTCCGATTCGCTCTGAGCAGCCACGGCTCCGTAGGCTTCGAGGAATTGAAGGGCGTCTCGCACGGTCTGGCCCAAGACTGAGGCCTTGGAGAGCAGTTCCGCGAGGCCTTGATCCAGCGTTTTGGCAGATTGCACGGCGTCGTCCCACGTCAGGCTTCGCAATTCCTCACCCAACCAGGCGCGCAAGTTCGAGTCCACTTCGGATTCTTCCTCCAGGAGAACGAAGAGGATCTCGACGATGTAGGGCGTTCGTCCTTGCTGCGTCTGGCCCGGACGCAAATCCTCCAGCAACAAATGGCGCAGATACGCGGCCTCATTGAGAAGCTGAACAACCGGGCTTCGCGCCGCCTCCCGCCGGACCGCCGCTTTTTGAAACGCCGGCCTTCTTCGCTTCCGCGCCGGTCAACTGCGGCGGGCGGAACAGGTGAATCAAACCCAGCGTGCCCAGGAGCGAGTCGCAGATCACGGCGTCCGCCACGAGATCGAGGCGTTCGGCGACGCGCAAATGCACGGGGGCGCTTTCCGTGCGCAGCAAGAAGCGGCGCGGGCTTGGTGGAGCGCCGGCCGGCCTGGCATCGCTGGAGGCCACATCGCCTGGCAGGAAGAGCGACGCGACGCCGCACGCTTCACTCAGCCCGAAATGATGGCGCAAGATGCGCCGCAGGCTGTCCAGGACTGTTGGAGCTTCGGCCGTGCTCATGCAATCTCCTCCCCGAGCCAACGGACGACGGCTGAAATGTCCTCATCGCTTTCGGTCCCCGCGGCCCAACGCCAAAGCAAATACGCCGGCGGAGCGCGGCGAATGCACACGCCCATGCGCCGGACCGAAGTGGGTTCGGCGGAGGCATCCGCGATTTCGTCCGTTTCGAGGCCGCGTTGGTTCCGCCGTCTGCGCCAGGCCGTGGGACGCCACGGAGCATCGTTTTCCTGCAAGTGCCAGATGCAGCAACGGACTGGGTGTCCGTGCATTCTGCGTGGCGGCGCCGGACTCGAAGCCCCCGAGTTGGATTTGCACGGCGTGCGGCGCAACTTCCTTCGTGCCGGTTTGGCAAGGACTCTGGAAAAGCACGGTTGGGACATCACAGGCCGCGGCCCAGAGTTTTTCGATCTGGCCCGAGGAATTCTCGGCCGCCTTTGAAGCGCGAAGACTTCCCAGCGTGCGACCGGTTTCCGGCGGGGCCGGAGAACACCGGTTCTTCCACAGAGCGGCGACCATCCGGCGCAAGGCCAGTTCGACCACCACGCTCCAGCACGTCCACCCGGCGTCCTGCATCGCAGGGTAGTACCACGCAAACCTCCGGATGCGCGCCATTTCTTCGTAAACCGTCCGGAACGTGTCGTGCACCACCGGGTCCTGGAGGCTGTACCCGGCGAAAACGACCGTGCGCGTCCGCAGCAGGGTGCGCAGGAAATCCGCCGCCCAGGAATCCTCGCGCCAATTCTGGATTTCGCGGTAGGTAAAAACCATGGAACGCAAATAATCGCGCAACGCCTCTCTCCACTCGCGTTCGTTGGAGCCGTTCGGTTTCACATCCCGGTAAGTGCGAGCGCAACCGTGCATCTTGATGAGCACCGCCGTGCGATGAGCTTTGCCCTCGGAGAAGAACTCAGCCGGCGAAGTGATCCGAACGTAATCGGAGAACATCGTGGGCGGCAGCGGATTCTCCGGCCCCAGCGTGCGATCTCGGAATCCGGCCAGCCGATAAGCCCCTTCCAGGAGGAGGTCGAAATTGGGTGTCACGGTCGTCGTGCAAAGCCCCCCCGCGCCAGCCGAGCAATGATGTGGTGCCGAGGCAGCAATTTGTTCCGGTAAGCGGCGGCCACCTCCTCCAGCGTGCCCGCGCAGGGATCGCCACCCATGATGAGCGGGTTCCGAAAACCCATCGTGTCGAGGAACAGCGCTTTGCCCGCGGCGCGAATGAGACTCCGGTCGGCTTCTGGCCCGGCATCCAAAATATCGCGGACCCATTCCAGCAGATAAGGCAGAAGTTCATTATCGAGCGGCACGTCGTCCAGCGCTCCTGTTCGATCGCCGCCCGGTGCAATCACGAATTCGTTTTTCCTCGGCGCAAACCGCCTCGAACCATCTCGAGTCTTTCTCGCCGGTTTCTCGAACGGCAAGTTTCAGCAACTCGCCAAACGCGCTGCAAAACCAATCGTTGGTTTCGTAGTAGCGCTCGGCCAATTTCTTGATGTGGGCGTCGGTGTAGGGAAAACGCGGTGGGTTAGGCGGCGGCGGATTGGGCATCGCAAGGTCGAATGTACTCTGCAAATCCTCGCGAATCCGGGCGCCCGCCTCACCCAGCGGCTGGCACAGGGAAAGCAATCGAATCAACAACCGCGTGACCAGCCGCCAGCCGGAGGTCTTTTCGCTGTCCAACGAGAATCCCGCGCCAATGAAGAAGACCACGTCGCCCTCCAGGACCAGGCCAGCCAGGCGTTGCAGAGCTTCGGCGGGGAAAGACATGGGTCACTTCAGCTTTTGAGCCGGACGCGGAACCGGGCGGGCCTTGATCTCGGGCCTTCCGTTTTCGCGCACGAATGCCTCCAGGTCCTGCTGCACGGCTTTGAACTCGCGGTGTCCGGTCCGCAACGCCGGACAAGGCTTTCTTCAAACCCTCGACCAGACGGCGCCATTCCGATTCGCGTTCGAGCTCGTGAATCTGGAATCCAGAGAAGGGCCGCAGAAAAGTCGGCGCGTCTTCCCAGGCCACGCCGCGCAAAAGCAGCGGGACCAACCGAAAGGAGCCGCTCGGCGCCCGCTGCAGCCGCGCCTGAGCTTCCGCATAATCTTGCGCCTGGATTCTCTCGCTCCCACCCGCCCCGATGAACACAAGCCAAATCTTACTGGCTGCCCGCACTTCGAGTCGCCGATCGCGCACACGTTCGCCGGCCACGATGTCGCGCCGATCAAACCAAGTTTGGATTCCCTCGCGCTCGAGCCGATAGACGATGGACTCGGCTTCTTTCGAATCGCGCGGGCTGCACGACACGTAAACCTGGGGTAGCGATTCTTCCCGCGCTTTGCGCTTTTGAGGCATGGCTTTTTTGGCAACCATTCAGTCTGCAAACGGCAAATGTTTAGCGGCAAAAATCTCTTCGCGAAGGAACAGAATGATCAGCGCCATCCGTGACCACTAAGCCACTGTTTTGCCCGAGGGCTTGCCCTCAATCTTGGTCGGCCGGAGATCATTGCTCATACGGAAGACATTGGCATCGACGACGCGCTTGAGCTCAATTTCCACCATCATCGTCTCATTGGGAACAAGCACCCGCCGCAGTTCCGTGAGGGTCGAGCGGAAGTCCAGCTCCCGATAAAAGGCCAGGCCTGAAGTCGGCCGAGCCAGGATGCAGAACCCCAGATGGCCGTTGAGACCCGGTTGCTGAAGCCCTGCGAACATCGTGTCGTGATCCAGATAGTAAGTCAGTTTGCCGGGATTGCGGCGGTTGCGCTGGCGGTCCACGAAAAAACCGGGCGGCAAATCCTGCTCGCTATATTCAGGTCCCGCGGTGAGGTAAAGATCGTAGTCGGGCAGGGTTTGGCCGCGGTCGTCGATCAGCCGAAACACGACCTGGATGCAGCGGCTGTTGCGGTATTCGCGCGTGCCGAAGAGCGTTTGCTGCCGGTCGATTCTTTCGTCCTCTTGCGTTTGCGCCGTCAACGCCGCGAGTTCGTCCCGGGCGGCGGCGTATTCCGCGCGGTTGGTGACCTGAAGGCACCGCAGCACCCAGCGCGCCGTGGGATGTTCGAGCGGCACGCCCAGTCGATTGGCGATGCGGCGCGGGCGTTCTCCGTTCTCAGACACGCTGCGAATGATGCCGAGGTCGTCTCCCGAATGCGCCAGGGCTGGCAAAACGCCGAAGGCCGTCGGCTTGCTGCGGTAGGTTTTCTTCACGGTGAGCCCATTTTTCTGGTCCTGAACAAGGTGGAGGAAACTGTAGTTCAGGTTCGCGGCGGCCACGCGGACGACGCCGTCCGAGCCGATTTCGTCCGTGTAAGAGTTGAGCGCGTCGTAAAGCGCGCGATCTATTTTTTGTCCCGTGAGCACGAACGGGAAAACCCCGCCGCTCACGCAATCGTAATCGAGCCGCGCTTCGTTCAGTTCCCATTGCGGGTCGCTGCCCAACTCCAGCCAATCCAAGACGCGCTCGCCGGGTTCGACGCCCTGGAGAAGATGTTTGATGCGGGACAAGCGGCCCTTGCCCAGTTGCGCGAGGGCGGAACCATGATTGGCGGGTGCCAGCATGACCAGGTGGCTGAGCGGGCATTTCTCGAGCCGGCCGCGGTAGTAGAGATTTCACTTCGACCAAAGCAGCGTTGGGCTTGACCTCGGTTTGCAGAAAATCCGGCGTCAAATTGACGAACGTCACCGGGCTGCGGCTTGAGTTCGAGACGCTCAACGCCAACGTCGCGCTTTTCGTCATTTGGTAGATTTGGAGCCGGGCGGGATGATTGGGCGCCGGCGTGATCTGCAGGGGAACGTCCACGAGCACGTCCGCCCGCAAGCCCGAAGCCGAGGAAAGCGTCACGCGAGCCAAACCCGCGTCCTTGGCCGTGATCGCCACCAGGCTGGTGTCATTTGCCACGCGAGAAGCCACCGCGACCTCCGTGTTCGCCGACGCCATCATTTTGACCGTGCCCTCACCCAGCACGCCGATCTGCCCGGTCGCGCCGGTCTGGATCTCGATGGCGTCCGTGCTCACCGCCAAGGTCTGCGGGCGGATGCCGCGCGCTTTCTGAACGTCTGCGATGTCGGGAATTTGCGAAATGATTGCCGTCTCGACCAACCGCAAGGCCGCGACCACTACCTCGATCAACTTGGCTCCGGCGAGCGAAAGCCGCGTGGCATCGACTTCTCCGGCGCGCGCGGTTTGGAAGCGAGACTCGGCTTCCGCGACGAGGTTGGCCCCCTGGTTGTAGGCTTCGGCGCGCTCCTTCGCCGTAAAGATTTCCTGGAGATTCGGGATGACGGCGGCGGACCCGGCCAGAATCACCACGGCTCTTGAACTGCCTCCGCTGACGGCCCCGAGAGTCGCCGCCGCCGCCGCCGCCAGGACCTGCGCCGTCGCAGACGTTTCCCGCGCAATGCGCGAGACGGTGGCCTTTTTGCGCAACAGGTCCCTGACTTGCGCGGCGAAGATGACCGCGTGCCGATCGGTCACCGTGAAGCTTTCAGGTGTTCGGTTCGTGAGTTCTTTCCAATTGAACTTCCACGGGTCAAGCCCGGCTTTCTCAGCCGCGGCTCGCTCGACCGGACTGGGCATGTGCCGATGGTAATGGCGGCAGCCGGTTGACGAGAACGAGAGCGTCGCGGCCACGGCGATCATCGCCGCGCGTTGAAAGATGGATTGGTTCATGAAGTTCCTTGATGGATGGAATAGGCTGCTTTGCCGAACTTGGACCACTGCGTTCCTTTCCCCAGATTTCCTGGGCCTATTAAGAACTTCTTGGAAGGTCCCCGCAAGCGTTTTCAGCGGTAGTGCAGCGATTCTCAATTTGAGTTCGGTAGGGCGAGCCTGTCCCCAGCGAGCCGAGTCGGACGTGTTCCACGCACGTCGAGCGGCTCGCCGAGACGGACTCGCCCTACCGGGAACCGTTCGAGGTCATGGGAGCAGTCCATAATGCACTCTGGTACCCGCTTTGCCCGCGCTTGCGCGGAGCGAGCGATCAGACTAGAGTTAGCGCACTAATTCGTGCCCCCGATGAAACGATTCGGAACCATCGAAGAGAGGTATCCCATGAAAACTTGTCTCCTTTCGCTCGCCGCGGTCTGTCTCGCCTCGATCACCGGCATTGCCGCCGCGGAAACCGCGCCAGCCGGGGACGCTCCGTCACCCCAGGCCGTCACGGCTGATGAACCGAAAAGCTCCGCTGCCGCCAAAGCGGCTCCCAACGCCCCGGCCACGGACCTGGCCAGGCGCATCCAAGCTGTGACGAATCCGAAATCGCCCGTGGTGGCCGAGATCGTGAAAATGGTGGAAGCGGGACTCGATTCGTCGGTTATCGAAGCGTTCATCCAGACCGCCATCGTTCCGCCGCTTCGCCCGGACGAAATTCTGTTTCTCCATGAAAAGGGCGTTTCATCCCAGGTGATCACGACCCTTATCAAACGGAGCGGCGAGGTGAAGGCGCAGCAGGCACAGAAGGAATCCCAGGAGCGGTTGACCCAGCAGCAGGCTAATCAAGCTGCCGCCGCGGCCCAGCCCGCCTCGCAACCGCAAGCGCCGGCCACGTTCAATTACTATGTCACGCCGCCCGTTTATCCGAGCTACACCTACAGTTATCCGGTCTATTCGTATGCCTACCCGATTTACACTTACAGCCACGCGTGGCCCTATCGGAGTTCGTATTATTCGCCGGCGTGTCCGCCTTCCTACGCGGCTCGGTACAACAATTTTCGTTATTCGCACCAGCCGCACTCGAGCTTAAGCGTGGGGATTCACACGCCTCGGACGGCCTCCTTCTTCTCCTCGCGCTGGATGTGGAATGGGACGACGGGCAAGCCGGTGGACTTTCATCGTTGAGCCGGTTCAAATCCGATTCGCTGGATCGCGCGAACCGCCTGTTCACGCACACTGTAAGACGAATCATTAGTCAGAGCGGAGAGCGTCGGCAGGGCCGTTCGCGCCTCTACTCCGAAGCGTCCCAAAGCCCACGCCGCTGTGATGCGAATCTGATCACTCTTCTCGCCCAGCCGCGGGATTAACAAGGGCACGATCTCCTCCGATTGCCGGGCGAGAGTGCCCAACGCGGCGATGGCTGACACTCGCACGGCCTCGCTCTGGCTCGTGAATGCGGATTGCAGTGGAGGAATGGTCTCCGGACCGATCGCGACCAGGACTTTGACCGCCTCGACGGAACGGTTGCCGTCCAGGAATGGCATGATTCGCGCGATGGCCGGCACCGCCAGCGGTCCAAGGACGCGGCAGGCTTGAAGCGCGCTTCCGTAGCGGTCCTCGGCTGGCGTCAGTTGGAGCGGGATGAATGGATATTGCTCGCCAAGATTGATCAGCGCGCGTTTGAGGGCGGAATCTCTCGCGTGAAGAAGCCGGATGAGAATGGGCAAAGCATTCGTGCCGATGGCGCGGATGGCCTGTCCGGCGGTTTCGTGCTTTGCGGGGTCGAGTGTGTCCAGGTCTGCCAGCCAGGCGCTGAGTTTTTTGTCGTGATAACTCGGCTCGGGCAAGTGCCAGGCGCGGAAAGCCAGGACGGCGATGAGAGAGGTTAGAAAAAGGGTGGTTGCAGTGGTGGATGTTGTGATGCCCGCTTACAGACCCAAAAGGCGGGAAAGGTTACAGCGGGCGAGAGGAAGAGGGTTACAGCCGATGAAGCCCGACTTTGACCGGCAGGCCAGCGTTTCTCATTCTGGCTCTAGTGATTGGCTTTCAATGCTCTGCCTGGCGGAATTGTTCCAACGCCGCGATTTCCTCAAAAGAAGGCGCGTGCCACAACCGCAGTTCGAGCTTCCCGAATGCTTGAGTCACCAAGGTCCGTCCATCCGGTGAAAATGTGGCGAAGAATACGCCGTTATCATGCTGGAACGTCGCCATTTCCTGTCGGGAAGCGACATGCCAAAGCCGCGCCGTATGGTCGCCGCTGGCCGAAACAAGCGTCCGCCCGTCCGGTGAAAATTCCAGGCGATAAATGCCTGCTTTGTGTCCGACCAAAGTCGCAATCTCGCGCAACGCGGTTCGGTCCCACAACTTGATCAGGTTATCCGACGCGCCTGTGGCGAGCAGTTTTCCATCCAGAGAAAACGCAGGCACGACATAGGCGCCACGGTGTCCCCGCAACACGCCGACCTCTCGAAGGCTCGGCAATTCCACCAGCGTTAGAGTTTGGTCGGTGGCCGAAAAAGCCAGAAGGTTCTCATCCAGGGAAAAATAGGTTCCCTGAACGCGAGCCCGCGTGACGAGCGAACCAAGGCGGGCGCCGCGACCCATGTCCCAAACCGCGACCTGTTTCGCGTCTGTGCCTAGACGGATCGCGACGAATCGGCCCGACGATGACAACAGCCCAAATTGACCTTGCATCTGGGCGCTCGGTTCGTCGATGTTGACGACTCTCGCCGGTTCAGATCGTGAGGGTTCCCACAGCTTCCACGTCAAATTCGACGACAGAGTCGCGATCCTGTTGTCGCGAGCGCTCCAGGTGAGAACACGCGGAGAATCATTGAATTGCCTTTCAGAGCGGCCGCTTTGAATGTCCCAGATTGTCATTCGAGCATCATTCCCCGACAAGTATCGTCCTTCCGTGCCAGCAGTCACACGCGCCGGCTGGGCCCCGTTCGGAGGAATGCTCCGTCCAGCCATAAACTTTCCATCCGGCGAAATGGCCGCGGGCGAATCCCGCGTCGAGCCTCCGGACGTAATCCCATCGGACGATCGGGCAGTTGCTACATTCCAGAGTTTGATGGTCGTATCACGGCCGGCGGTGGCCAAGGTCTTGCTATCGCGCGAAAAGGCGGCGGCCCAGACTTCATTGCCATGTCCACGGAAAACATCCAGCTCGCGGCCACTCTTGGTTTCCCAAAGGCGCACGGTTTGATCGGGGCCGCCGGAGGCGTAGAACATTCCATCGGGCGAAAATGCCAGGGCCCGAGCCCGATCGATATGGTTGCTGCCAAAGTGCAAGCAGTGCCCCGTGGAGGTATCCCAGACAGCAGTCCGTCCATCGTAGTAGCCCGCGAGGATCTTTGAACCGTCGTGGGCGAGCGCGAAGCGATAGACGCTGGCCGGTGGTTCGAAAGCTTGAAACTGCCGGACCAACTGGCGGGTGCGTGCGTTCCAGACTGTCATTACGTTTCCAGCGCCCACCGCGGCGACTAACCTTCCATCGCCCGAGAATTCTACCCATCGCCCTTCGCCAGGGAGCGTCTCGACAACCGAATTGGTGGCACCGTCCCAAAGTTGCACGACAAAGGCGCCTCGTCGTTGATCCCAATTGTCGATTGCCACCAACATTTCAGTGGGAGAAGCGGCCATCGTCCGAGGTGTAGGCGCCAGGCCTCCCCCGAAACGATGGCGCAGCGTTCCGCTCGACACATCCCACACCATGATTTCGCCATCTCCTGAGCGCATTAAAACGCTTTGGCCATCGTGGGTGAAAACAACGGACCAGCAACTTTCGGAATTCCCCCTGATGGTCGTCAGCAGACGGCGGCCACGCCAATCCCATAACTTGACGGTTCGATCCTGACTGCACGACGCCAGGATCGCGCCATCCGGCGAGAAGGCCAGATCGGTTATTGTGTCGGAGTGGCCGGACAGCGTCACCGCCTCGTCACCCTGTGCCGCTTTCCAGAAATACCGCCATTCCCAGCCGCGGAAATCCTCCTCGCCTGGACCGGGGCGATGCCGGTCGAGCAAGTCGCGCGCTCGGCCAAAATTGTTGTTCAACAGGGCTTGCTGGATGGAGTTCATGTCCGCAGCGTACAGGCGCTCGCGGGCGATGCGTTCGTTGGCGCGCGAACGCTGATTCGCCGCGGAAATTCGAATCGCAGCCACGGTCGAGCCAATCGCCACGATGAGCAGGAGCAAAACCGTGGCGGCACTGAGGCTCGCCATCACTGGATTCCGCCGACACCAGCGCCAGACCATTTCCGTGCGAGCAATCGGTCGCGCTTGTATCGGTTCGTTTCTCAGGAACCGGTCCAACTCGGTGGCTAGTTCTTCGGCGGAACCGTAACGGCGGTCCGATTCCTTCTCCAAGCACTTCAGACAAATCGTCTCCAAATCCACCGGCACGCTCGCGTTCAAGAGTCGCGGCGAGACCGGTTCGGCGTTCACCACCTGCTGTAATGTTTCGGTCAACGTCTCGGCTTGGAACGGCGGACGTGCAGTCAACAGGTAGTAAAGAATTCCGCCGAGTGCATAAACGTCCGTGGCGGCGCTCAAATCCTTTCGCGCCATCGCTTGTTCAGGCGACAAGTAATTCGGCGTCCCCAGCACTTGGCCTGTGAGGGTCAACTCGCTTGGAGTCCCGGCTTCAGCCGGTTCTGGCGCCGGGCCGCCTGAAGGCGGGACTCCAAACCGCTTCGCCAGGCCGAAGTCGGTAATGCGCACCCGGTTCTCCGTATCGATCAACACGTTCGACGGCTTCAAATCTCGGTGCAAAATCCCTCGCTCATGCGCCGAGTGAATCGCTTCGGCGATGGTCTTCACGTACGCCGCGGCTTTCTTGGGAGCGAGCGGTTTGTCCCGGACCAACTGCGCCAGGTTCTGCCCGTCCACATATTCCATCGAGAAGTAATGCTGGCCGGCGGCACAACCGATTTCGAAGATCGGAACGATATTCGGATGTTTGAGGCTGGCGGCCGCTTGGGCTTCGACGCGGAAGCGTTGGATGAACGCATCACTGGACAATTCGCCAAAGAGGAGCAGCTTGACCGCGACGATGCGGTTCAAGTTTTTCTGCCGCGCCTTATAGACAATTCCCATTCCGCCGCGTGCGATCTCTTCGATCAACTCGTAGTCGCCCAAAGCGCGTGGGACGAACGGGGACTGGCTGAAGGCTGAAGCTGTCGGAGCCGAAACGTGGAGCGTCAGAGGATTCGAGCGTGGATGTGGGCACAGTCTCGGGCGCGTCATCCGCGACGGCTAGCCGCATCAGGCAGGCTGGGCAATTGCCTTCCACCGCGTCAGCGGGCAACGCCGCTCCGCAACTTACGCACGTGCGTGGAGTCTGCATGGCATTCTTTGAGAGGAAGAGCGGGATCGGTTCCGCATCTCTGAAGTCTCTCTTACGCGAAAGGATTCACGACCGCCACGCGCGCCTTGGCAAAATCGCGATCGTTGCGCGTGGCGATAGTCAAGCCATGGGTCAGCGCGGTTGCCGCGATCATGCTGTCCTTGATCGGCATCGACTGGCCGGAGGCACGAAGGGCGGCGAGCAGTTTTGCCCAGCGCAGACCGGTGGACGCTTCCCAAGGCAAGCAGACGATGCGACCGACCCCTTCCGTGAACCACCGGGCGAGCCGCTGCCGCCGTTTGCCAGCCGGCAGGAGCAGAATGCCGAATTGAATCTCCCCGAGAATGATCGGATCGATGGCGATTTCGCGCTCGTGGCGGCGCAGCCAATCCAGCGCCTTCGCGTCCGGCGCCGGTTTGGTGGCTTCACTGAGCACGTTCGCGTCCACCAAGTAGGTCACAACGTATCGGTGGATTCCGATGCGACCGCCACGAAGAAGCCCTTCTCTGGGCAGGTGAGAAGCCAGTCCACGAGTCCCTCGTTCGGGCGAGGCGCGCGGCGCACCAGCCGGTAATCCCCGCAATCCAGGCGTTCAATCTCAAACTGCTGTCCGGCTTCGATGCGGTCTAGCCGACGGATTTTGGCGGGCAAAACGATTTGCCCCTTGCTGGAAACAGAGGTCGTCATGCCGCGTAAGATTTCGTCTTACTTCCCGGCTGTCAAACGCCAAATCCGCCAGCACCGTTGAAGCTTCGGGCTTTATAGACGATTCGCTCCACGCGAAGGAGACTAACCGAAAAGTCTCTCCGGCGGAAATTCCGATGTTCATCGGCTTTGCTCGGCCTGCCGGATTTGCTCCCGCGCCGCCATCTCGGCCAACGACGGCGCACGCCAGAGTTCGATGGAACCAGTCGCGCCAAAGCGACGCAGCACTCCCGCGGCCAGCCTTTCGCCGTCGGGTGAAAACCTGAGTGATCCCACCATCAGCCCAGGCCGTGCCAGACCGAGGAGCTCTTGGCCGGTGGTGACGTTCCATAGAAGAATCGTTCCGTCCGTGGAACCTGTCGCCAACGTGCGCCCATCCGGAGTGAACGCGAGGCCGTGGACCCAGGTGATATGGCCCTTGAACTCACGGAGAAGACGCGCGGATGGCACGTGCCACACGCGCCCGCCCAATTTTAAAACAGGCTCTACGGCCGCCGAAGCCAATAATGTTCCATCGGGCGAAAACGTCATCGCCGAGAGGGCGATTTGTGGCCCGAGAGCGAACACAACAGCTTTCGCGCGAAGCGCTGCCAAAGCTTGATCGTGTCGTCCGCTCCCGCGGTCGCGAGAATCCGCTCGTCGCTCGTAAACGCGGCGACTGGGGCAACGGCTCCGCGTTCACGATCTGCTGCAACGTCTCCGCCAGCGTCGCCGCTTGAAACGGTGGACGCGCCGTGAGCAAGTAATAGAGAATCCCGCCCAGGGCATACACATCGGTCGCCGCGCTGACTTCCTTGCGCGCCAAGGCTTGCTCGGGCGACAAATAGTTCGGTGTGCCCAGCACCTGGCCTGTGAGGGTCAACTCGCTCGTAGTCCCGGCTTCAGCCGGTTCTGGCGCCGGGCCGCCTGAAGGCGGGACTACCAACCGCTTCGCCAGGCCGAAGTCGGTAATGCGCACCCGGTCCTCCGTATCGATCAACACGTTCGACGGCTTCAAATCTCGGTGCAAAATCCCTCGCTCATGCGCCGACTGAATCGCTTCGGCAATGGTCTTCACGTACGCCGCGGCTTTCTTGGGAGCGAGCGGTTTGTCCCGGACCAACTGCGCCAGGTTCTGCCCGTCCACATATTCCATCGAGAAGTAATGCTGGCCGGCGGCGCAGCCAATTTCGTAAATCGAGACGATATTCGGATGTTTGAGGCTGGCGGCCGCTTGGGCTTCGACGCGGAAGCGTTGGATTGAACGCATCACTCGACAATTCGCCAAAGAGGAGCAGCTTGACCGCGACGATGCGGTTCAAGCTTTTCTAGTCCACTTTGAAAGAATCGGCCTTTTGGACGGCCAAACTCATGGGCCGCGTTTTTCGCGGATGATCCGCTCGCCGATCGCGCGCATTTCCTAGAATGAGTAAGGCGTGAAGGGGCCATCGGCCGCTTTCAGCAACTCGGCCTCAAGTTCGGGAGTGTCCTGTTCCAGATCGAGCGGGCCGACCGGATACAGCGTCACCTCCTGATCGCCATCTTTCAGAACGACCAGTTCGCCTTCGTTCACCTCCGCGATGATTCGTGGCAGATGCCCTTGGGCCTCGGAAACATTGAGAATCTTCATTGCGGGGAGTGTAGCCTCGAGCCCGCGGCCAAACAAGCTCCATGAAACTCGTGAAGGGGTCGTGAAGGGGTCAGTCCCGGGACAGTCCCGGGACTGACCCCTAGACGTGCTCGTTTCAAGCGCCCCGCCTGATGACCGCCACCAAGCGCCGAGTTTCGCGCAACTTCCTGCGAGCCTCACCGGTCCTTCGCTCGCGCCGCTTCTGCCGCCTCGATCTCTGCGAACGAAGGGGCGCGTCGAATCGTAAAACCCACGTCGCCTTGGAAGACCAGAGCCAGATCCTTCTCGGAAAATAAGACTCGATCTCCGCCGGGCCGTTCCAAGGTCATGAGCTCCAGGCTCGTTTCGACATTCCAAAGTTTCAACGCATCGCGGCCTGCTGTGGCCAATGTGCGACTGTCGGACGAAAAGGCCACGCCAAAAACCCCTAGGGTGTGGCCGAGCAAGTTTGCCTTTAGCGTGCCGGTGGGAACGTGCCAGAGCTTGGCTGTGTTATCGACGTTCGCGCTCGCGAGGACTTGGCCGTCAGGCGAGAATGCCAGATCACTAATCCATTCTTTGTGAGCATCCCAACCAGAGATTCTTGTGCCGGAGGCTACGTCCCAGAGTTCGATCCGCGAGTTGAACGGGCGCGTGCCGGAACTCATTTGTCCGAACGCGCGCGAACCCTCGGGCACCAAACCGACCGCGAGAAGCCGCCCGTCCGGAGATAATGCAATGGGATCAGGCTGGCTTGGAAATGAAAGCGTTCCCACAAGCTCGCCCGTCGTTCCATTCCAGACGTAAACATTATCCAGACGAGCAGCCAGGTAATCTCCGCTCGCTGCCCAAGTGAGCAGCGGTTGGGCCGCGCTTGAAGCCGGCGGACGCAGGTCCCTTTCGAGGATCGGTGATTTCTGTCCGCGAGAAACGGTCCAAAGTTGGACAGCGCCGTTCCTGAGTGCTGATGCCAAGCGACGGCCATTGGGCGAGAGTGCATTCGTTTGCATTTCGGCAGGCAACGCTTGCGAGTCCAGCTTCGTCCAAGTCTGCGCGTCTCAGAAACTCAAGAACTTCCCCGTCGAGGCCACAAGCACACGTTCCTGTTCTGTCAGACCAAAGCTTCTTGCGCTAGGGTCTTTCAGTTGATTCGCCAAGCCGGGGCGTCCTGCAAATATTTCAGAACTCCAAAGCTTGATTGTCCCGTCCTTGCATCCGGTGGCCAGGGTCTTGCCATCAGGCGTGATGGCCAGCGCCCAGATTTCGTTGCCATGAGCGGGGATTGAGCCGATGTGAACGAGATTGGCCGCCGCAGTTACGTCCCAAACGTCCAGATTGTGGCCCCAGGAACATGTTACAAGAGTCTTGGCGTCGGGCAAGAAGGCCAAGCGGGTAACGATGTATTGGTGAGGTACATTGGCGAGCAGTGCACCTGTCTTGGTTCCCCACAGTTGGATGGAACTATGATTGGCTGTCACACCGTGAGCTGTGGCCAAAATTGCTCCGCTTGTCGAGAAGGCGAGAGAAAGGAAGTGACCCGGCACATTGGCAGCCCGCAAGACGGTTAGCGGCTGCTCCGCTTCGCCCGTTGTTTTGACAGACGAGGTCTTCCAAAGCTCGATAACCGTCCTCTCTCCTTCGATTACACTAACGGCCAGAATCGATGCGTCTGGAGAAAAGGCGGTCGCTTCCATTCGAACGCCACCGAGCGATCTCCTTTTGAATGGGGAAGAGTCCGCACAAGTCGCCATGACGTGGTCTCCCAGACTAGGAAGGCGTTTGTTCCATAAGTGACAAGGGTCTGGCCATCGGGCGAAAGAACGAGCGAACCCATCGCGCCGGGAAGACGCTTTTCATGGGCAAACGATGGCCCTGTGCGCACGGCGACTCCTTCTCCGCCGCCGACAATTAAGGCGTCGCCAGTTGGCGAAACTGCCAGGCGACGAATGTTACCGACATTCACTCGAATCGGCGCGGAAGTTCGAGAGGCAAGATTCCACGCCCTGACGGTGTCGTCGTAGCCTCCTGAGAAAAGCGTCTGACCATCCGGGCTAAAGGCAACCGCCATGACTCGATTGCTGTGGCCTGCGAGCGTAAATTGCTCCTGGCCTTGGCAAAGTTTCCAGAGATAACGCCACTCAAATCCTCGCAGGTCAGCAGCGCCTGCCACGTTCGTATATTTGTTCACCAATTCGATGGCTGCGCCGCGATTACCTTCGTTCAACGCGACATGCGCGACCCTCATGTCAGCGGAGTAGGCTTGGAGCCGCAGTCGAGCATTGGTTTGACGTTGTTCTAGATTGGTCCGCCGTTGTTGAATGACGAAGCCGACAGATCCGGCATACAGAAACAGAACCGAAGCGGTCACCGCGATGGTCAGTGCCTTGTTGCGTTTCACCCACGACTTGAACTCGGCCATAGCGCCGGTCCGATAAGCTTTGACCACGCGTCGATCAATGGATGCTTGCAAATCTTCAGCGAGATCAGCGCTCGACGAATAGCGCTCCCTCTTCTCGCGCGCCATTGCTTTCTCGCAAATCGAAATCAATTCTGGCGGCGCCGCAGGATTCAATTGATGCACGCGCTTGGGCGGTCCTTGAATCACCATGCCGAGAATGGTACGCGGAGAAATGCGCGCGCCTGGCTCCACATACGGCGCCTGGCCTGTGAGGAGGTTGTAAAGAATCCCGCCCAGCGAATAAATGTCCGACGCCTGGTCCACTTCCTCGACTTCTCCGCGCGCCTGTTCCGGCGCCATGTACGCTGGCGTGCCCACCACCGAACCGTCCATCGTGATCAACGGCGAATCCGGCGTGCTCTCCGCGGCCTCCAATCGCGGCGAGTGCAGCGACGCCGAGGTGAATGGCGTGTCCTTCGGGCGGATGTCGTGCAGGTCCTTCTTGCCCGTGATTTTCGCCAGGCCCCAGTCCATCACATAGACCTCGCCGAAGCGGCCCACCATGATGTTGGCCGGCTTGAGGTCGCGATGGATCACGCCTTTGCTGTGGGCGTAGGCCAGCGCCTGGCACGCCTTAACCAAAACTCCCACCGCGCGCGGGAGATTCCATCCCTCACCACGCTTCAACTCAGCACCGCAGTGCGTTCGACTCCCTCTCCCTGCGAGGGACGAGTGGGGAGAGAGCCGGGGAGAGGGGACCTCAGAGCCAGCACGATCCTCCTCTCCCCCTCCCTCTCCTCCCGCGGGGGAGGAGAGGGAGAAGGCACCGGCGTTTCGACCGCTGACTTTACCGCCGCTGCTCCAGCCTTCACCCGCGCGGGCCAGCTTGAAGATCTCGTTCAAGTCGCGCCCCTTCACAAGTTTCATCGTGTAGTAGGGCTGGCCTTGTGGGTCGAATCCAACCTCGTGCACCGGCACGATGCCGGGATGATCGAGTTGCGCCGTGACTTGAGCCTCTTCGAGGAACCGGGCGAGCCCAAGTTGTGAAGCGGGATCCAACGTGGGCTTCCCCTCACCCGCCTTGCGGGCACCCTCTCCCATCGGATGGGAGAGGGCTGGAGTGAGAGAAGTCATCACCTTCATCGCCAGCGTGCGCGAAAGCTCGCGATCCCGCACCCGCAGGATGACGCCCATGCCGCCGCGGGCGATTTCCTCAATGAATTCGTAGTCGCCGACCGAGCGCGAGGCATCCGGAGTGTCGAGCGTGGAGCGTTCGGGCGTTTCGCGCCGGACGCGACGACGGTTCCCGCGGAATCATCACCGGCGGCCAACCGCATCAGGCACGCCGGGCAATTGCCCTCCGGCGCATCGGCGGGAAGCGGGGCTGCGCAGGTGGGACAGGCCCGCGCGGGCGTTTGCGGCGAAGGGCTACGGGAATTCATGGCCTCAAGATGCTCGCATCGATTACGGCCAGGCGAGCCTTCGGATGTCTCTGGCGCAACGTGCAGCGGTTCCACTTGCCTTCAAGCTGGCGTAGAACATTTCGCCGTTCTGCGTCCGAGAGACGCCGGCATTTGACTTCTGCCACCAGCAACTGCGCCTGGTCTTCCGGATCGGGCGCGACCAAATCCAGTTCCACATCGCTCTCCCAATAGCGTTGCGCGCCGGCAAATCGCGCGCGACAAAAATCCTCGA
>Ga0194120_10004124_pt1 | contig 22796 bp, 18 predicted proteins | sample TA2MahCa65mmetaG_FD_148642 | JGI IMG/M metagenome (GOLD analysis project Ga0194120, IMG submission 148642) | Freshwater microbial communities from Lake Tanganyika, Tanzania - TA2015019 Mahale Deep Cast 65m | ecosystem: Environmental > Aquatic > Freshwater > Lake | place: Tanzania: Lake... | reverse complement strand
CCACGGTCTCGTAACCCGAGTTCAGCAGGCTCATCGCCATCGGGTTTCCGAGGTTTCCCAAACCGATCATGCCCACTGTCGGTTTCGCGCTCATTATCGACCCCTCGGTGAAAAAACTAGCATTCACGAAAGGTCGGCTCACGGGCGTAGCGCCCCCGGCAGGAATCGAACCTGCGACCTGCGGTTTAGGAAACCAAATAACTGTGTTCATCTGGACTTGACAAGTTCCAGAAACACATATTTTGTATGTGATTTTGATCAACTGATACCAGCCCATCCAAAAACACTTCGTGCAGTTTGTGCAATGAGTGTGCAGAGAAGCTTGAATCTACCGAGTCACCTTCATGATCTCGTCGTAAATCAAATCAGCCCGTTGGGTCAAGATTTCTTCATAGTCATTCATTGGCAAAAATGACTTCTTACCAGAATGATCAATCAATTGTCTCGCTGAACTCTCCCCAACTGTTATAGCCCCAGTCTTGGGCTAATTCGTCAAGTGAAGGTGCGAAGTAGTCATCGTCATCGTAATAATACGTTCGCGCATCGGAGACTGTGGACGAATTCTTGGTACTGCTTTCACGAAAATTCTTTGCCTTTTCTAGTTCGCGAAGATACCTTGCTTTGTCTCGCTTGCTTTGACGTTGAGAGCGCAATTTATCCTTCTCGCTCTGCAACTTACGACCATAAGTTGATTTTGCCCGAAGGTCATTGAGATGGCCAAGGGGTTTAAGAACGTCTGTTCTCTGTTTTCCGAGATCGTCTAGTTTTTTGGCTTGAATCCGCCGCCAGCGTCGACGTCGCCATTTGGGTGACTTTTCATTCTGAACCAACACAATGCTGTTATCAATTGCGTTCAACTTATTCCTGAGCGGTTCAATTTCTTTGCTGAGCCGATCATACAACTCTTTTTCTGAATCAGATGAACCAGGGCTGCTTTGTTCAAGTTCCATAACGAAACCTTAAATCAAGGTTGCCCTACGCCATTTTGAGCACCATTTACAATCCAAAAACATATTAGTAAACCAACAACTATGACAACACCCATAAAGACAGCTTGACCTCCATCTTTTGCAGTCTGAGTTGTCGCTTTCAATTTTGATCCATGTTTTGCTCGGTTTTCTTTAAAGACCGATACTGTCAAAAGATCACGCCAATTGGCACTAACACAAACCAAAATAAAACTTGCACCCCATCCGTAACCCAAGCATGCCACAAAAGTATTGCACGATGTTAAAAACTTGTTTAATGCTCAGTCTGGATGTTTGCGCTCAGGTTAGCCCGGTCCTAAAGCACCCCAGCCGCCTGGTGGATCAAACCCATAGCCTTGCGCTTGTCGAAGTCTCGCCTCAATCTCTGATAATAATTGGCGAGTCATCGCTGCATTTTTTCGTTCGACTGACTCGTTGTATCTCTTTATTGCAAGAGCAAGTGCTTCGCTGTCCAAAGTTTCTGACTGATGACGCTTTTTCAGCTCTTTAACTACCGCTTCTTGCCATGGCTTTGTACTCCCGAATAGGAAAAAGCAAAGTTCGTCATAGGAACTTGAAGACAAGTCTGCGAAGGGTGCGAAAAAATCTGTCTCAGCCAACGTCAAAATCGGTGCTTGACTTCTACCTTGCGGATCCTCTTCAGTTACGAGTGCATCTCTTCGATGCGTCGGTGAGTCTGGAATATCTCCCTCCGCCTCAAACGGAATTTTATTGATTTCATCTTCTTGACGTACGGCAAACTTTATTCGCTTGATTGCACCTATGGACGCATCTGCTTTTTGAAAAAAGTAATGTCGTCCATCAACTCCATGAACTGTTGCATACCACCTATAGTCATTTCCCCATCCTTGCATCCCCGAGATCTGAATACGCTTTCCATCCGTAGGTCTGCTTGGAAACTCTTGGGAGTGATGAAGTTCCTGGATATTCATAACAAGATCCTGAATTTCCATCCCAATTAATCGGCTTAACTGATTGTTAAAATTTAGATGCCAACAATCGTCATCGCCTAACCAAACCCATGTTCCAAATGAACGCGCATTAATGGGATTAATACGACTAGAAAACAAGCCCATATTAGGAAACTAACCGAGATTTGATTATTCCAATAGGGCTTTTGTGCACCCTAATGGCACAAAAGCCTTACCCTGCTTGCGCCCCCGGTAGGAATCGAACCTGCGACCTGCGGTTTAGGAATACCCATCCACGGTCATTCGGCTTCACTCGGTTTCACTCAGCTCCCGTTTTTCCTTGACTTCCAGTCATCGGATTCACCCGGTTTCAATCCGTTTCACTCGGCTCCTGTTGACACGGTGTTGACACGCCCCAGTTCTCGATGCACCTACCAGGAGCTAACTGCTCAACAAAGTCTGGGTCCTGAGTGGCCCGTTTCAAGTAGTAGCCGTCAATTGGACGCCAACACTGTCGGGCCGCGTCAAATGCCTGCATAACCGCGGTGTCTGTCAGCCGAAGATGCATACCGCCGCCATCCCATTCCCAGTACCAGAGCCTGAGCGTTGAACCGTCTTCTAGGGGACGAATTGCCACTAGCCGATACTGTCATCGGGGTGCGTCATGAATTCGTAAGAGTGCTGTGCGACAGACCCTTCGACTTTCAGTTAAGTTTTCAACATCTGGAGAAAGCCGTTGAGTTTGCTGTGAATGGCGAACGTGGCCTCGCGCTCGAGCACCTCAACATGACTCGTCACCAAGAGATCAGAGAGTGGTTTATCACTTCTGCCCAGGTCGCAGGACCGCGCCGTCATGCCGAGCTCGGACATCTAGAGGCCCGAGAGCCCGAGATTCCCGCGGCAGAGCAAGATACACGAGACATCTCGGTGCCGTTGGCTCGGACAATTCTTGATCGAGACGGATACCTATGCCGCTATTGCCACATTCCGGTCATCTACAAAGCCGAGGCCAAGAAGCTCCAGGTGCTCTTCGGCGCAGAAAACTTCCGAGTCTCAAAGTCGAACCGAATTGCTCACGGCACATTGAGGGCGTTCTACAACAGTTTTGACCATGTCCTTCCACTCTCACGGGGTGGAACGACTTCCTTGGACAATCTTGTGGCGGCCTGCTATCCCTGTAACTTCGGCAAGGACAACTTCACGCTCAACCAACTCGGCATGCTGTCGCCATTTGAGTCGATGCCGAACAAGAGCAAACATGACGGCTTCACAACGTTGCTACGGCGAAGGATGAGATAGGCCAATGACTGGCTCTTCAGGGACACCGACGTTTCTGTCATTACAAAGAATGCGCATTCTCTACGAGAGTTTCCAACGAGACGGCGCCGACTATCGAAGCCATGGCCCCAAGCTTGACGAGAAATGGAAGTCAATCTCTCGCCTGCCCCATCCAGAAGGTTGCGCCATCACCCGACGCTCGATTCAGGACGCCTGGAGACGCGCCGACTCAACGGAGTCAGCGAGGAATGCCCTCTTCGAGACCCTCATCTGGGGTTATGGTGATAACCGATTCGGTCCCAAAAAATTTGACAGGATTCGATTTGCTCTCGATAAAAGTTCAGGTCTTCTGGGCGAATTAATCAAGATTCGTGATACGGCTCAACGACAACCCGTGGAAGCGTTCAGAAGCCTTATCGACCTCGAGATCACAGAATTGAAATTTGTTTATGCGACCAAAGTCATCTATGCGATGGGGGCAAAGGCCCCCGTACTTGATCAACACATCGAAAAGTGGTTAGGGCAATTTGGTGAGAGTATGAGTCCCATCACGAGTGCCAGACAACAGAGACACCCACGGCGAGTCGAGATATACAAAGAACACCTCGCATGGTTTCACTCGATATCGGAAGCGCACCTCAACAATGAGATCGGATCTGTCGGCGATATCGCACTCGTGGAATACATGATGTTCTGGGATTCCAAGTCCGAGAACTTCGGCGCTCGCAAACAACAGCCCAACTGGCTTAAAGGAGTTCCTCGCTGGAGCGACTCCTAAACCGAGGATGACTCATTAATCCAGAAATGCAGCTTCATTGTCAGATGAGATGGGCTATCTCACGAACCACTGATATACAAACAAATCTTGGAACATTCGGCCTGGCGGCCTCAGTGCCTGCGTCGGCCTTTGGCGTCTATCCAGCACCACCGTCAAACAAATCGGTGTCGAACATTACTGGTTAGTCATGGACTGTGCCATCAGGCATTGTTGCGCCCGTCAGGTTTGCGCCTTTTAGCATTGCATTTGACAGGTTTGCGCCCTTTAGATTTGCCCCTGACAGGTCTGCATTCGAGAGGTCTGCATTCGAGAGGTCTGCGTTCGAGAGGTTTGCATTCGACAGGTTCGTGCCGTTCAGTCCTACACCAGGCATGTGTGCGCCAGTGAAATCTGCCTCAGCGCAGTTTGCTTCAGTCAAAAACGTAGCTTGCAAGTTCGCGCCACTCAGGAGCGCATACTGCAGGATGGCCCCTTGCAGATTTACCCAAAGTAGGTTTGCGTGCCACAGGTTTGCCCCTCGCAAGTTTGTACCAACGCATATTGATTCTTGGAAGTCTGCACCAAGCAGGTTTGCGTTCGACAGATTTGCATTCGAGAGGTTCGCTTGAAAGAGAGATGTAGTAAAAAGATTTGCACCCGACAAATTTGCTTCAACAAGATATGCGTTTCGAAAACTTGCAAGAGTCAAGTTTGCGCCTCTTAGATCTACGCCTTCAAGGATTGCGCTAGTTAGATTTGCTCTTTCCAGGTCTGCTTCAAAGAGATTTGCACCTTTCAGGTTTGCTTCCGAAAGTCTTGCCTTAATTAGTTTTGCCTTAACTAAGTTTGTATTAGTTAGGTTTGCGCTAGTCAGTTTTGCTTTATAAAAGTTTGCGCCTTCAAAATTTACCTCCTTGAGGTTTGCACCTGGCTCGATCTTGTAGCCGTTTACTTTCATTATCCAAGTGTGCCTTGTTCGCGCTGAGCGATGCCAATCGGTGCTAGTTGGCCCTAACTAGTCGTGGATTGTTCGTGTAGCAAAAACCGATCTGTCATTTGTTCCCCGAATCAAAAAGGCCCCGTTCGGGGCTCTCGTGAGTGCCGGCCACCAATGCCCGATCCAAAAACTTATTGAAGACCTCGCAGGCTGTTTCAGGTAACAGCCCGCACGAGTGACATGCCGCAAGATTCATTGCCTCAGGACCTTGACCATGTTCTCCCAATTCCATACAAACAGGATCTGAGGAGCACCACCGAGCACGATCAAGAGCGGAAACAAAACTCGATTCTAAGTTTCCAATTTCGCTAAAACCGGCACCAAGTTCCGCCATGAAATCATCGCCTAAGGCCAAAAGAAAAGGTTTGAGACACCTAACTCTTTTTGATTTTCTTGCACTCCGCCAACAACATCTTCAAATGTCCTATAAGGGTGAGCATCCCACCAATCTTGGTTAACGCGAAGATAGCCCCACTTGTTGCGTCCACTCTTTGACACTTCTGCACACCAGTGAATAATGGCAGCATCTTTTTGTTCCACACCCTCGAATTCGCGACCCTTGGTTTCGACAATCCAAAAGCGATCTGCCTTCTCGACTCGCTGGTGTACTACCCAGTCTGGGTAGTACTGCCCCATCGCACCAGTGGGTTTGAGATAGTCGACTGAAAAGCGCGTAAACGTCTCAGCGAGAGCGGAGAAAGCCCTTACATCTGACGCTCCATCCAGGAATCGGCCAAACTTAGACTCGAATTTGTTAAACGTGGCCATGAGATTGAAGACGGTCTTTTCGGCCTTTTCGGTCTGACGGCGCCAGATGAATTTGTCAGTTTCACTTAGAAGGATTGGATTCTGTTCGACTCGAACAGCCTGAAACTCTGTGACGATTCTGCCAACAGCATCAGCAACCGAAGCCGCAAGCCACTGCTCGTAGACGGGAAGTGCTAACAACCGTCTGACGTTGTCAAGATCGAGATTGATTCGCTGACCGAAGGCATACTCCGTTACATACCGCTTGACGATTGGGTACAACACCTGGTAGTCGGTTTGAACAAGGCGCGCCGAGGCCAAGACTCGACTCGTGATTGCCGACAGCACTTCGCCTTCAAGCGGTGCCCTGCCAGGAGGCACATCAGTATTGGCGAGCTCGGTTCCCGAAGCGATATCAATCATTCGCACGCGAATCTTCGCCAGATCGATCCTCAAATCGTCAGCAGAGAAGTTCACGGGTATATCTTCGGGTTTTAGGTCGGCAAGTCTCTTGTTGCTCCTATTGAAGAGAAGTCCTGTTCGGGGAATAGCGATGTCGTACTTCTTTCGCTCCTGCAACGGCTCGATGCGAACCTGCTTCGGTGGCTCCACTGTTGTGTCCACATGAACACCTTCGACTTCGAGCTGAACGATCAGATCCTCAAAACTCTGCGAGCCGATTACCTCAAGAATTTGCCGACCATACACGCCGCGCATCAACCGCAGGCCACGACCGACCGCCTGCTCAGGAAGGATCTCATTCTTTGAGTTGGCTGGGCGCAATCCGAGAACGACCGACACGTTACGAACGTCCCATCCCTCGCGAAGGATGAGCACACTTACGACGACACGAATCTTGCTCTCTGCTTGGTCAATGAGACGAGATTGGCTTCGCAGCTCGTCAAGGTCAGCGTCCTTGATTTCCCCCTTTCCCTTTGTGTGGATAACGAGTATCTCCTCATCTTTAATGCCGAATCCTTGTCGGCCATCCCTCAAGAACTTTGCAACGTCTTCGGCGTGAGCCACGGTCTCGCACATTACGAACATGACTGGCTTCGCGCCGACTACACCCTTGTAGTTGCCCTCGAGGGCCTTAAGTCGCTCGACTCCAAGGCGTATCCATACCGCATATTGATTGGCTGTGACTTTCGTCTGCTTCTTTGGCTTCTTCTTGCCTTCCCTCTCACTCAGCTGCGACTTAACGAGAATCGGGGTCTTGACGACTTGGTCTTCAACGGCCTGAGCCAATGGATAGTCAGAGATCACCCAAGGGAAGAAGGCCCCGCTATCGAACCGTGGCGTAGCTGAAAAATCAAGCCAGGAAACGAGACCCTCAGGACTGCCTTTGTGAAGGCGAGTGAGAATCTGGTTCCACTCAAGGTCTGGGTCGTGAACGTGATGAGCCTCATCGTTCAGCACGGCAAGTGACTTGAGGCTCTGCACCCGAGCGAAAATCGCTCGGCCCGGCGCCGCACCTTTCACAACGGCACGCCCGAGAATCTTTTCCACCACGTTCTTCGGTGTCCACTTTTCACGTGTCTCATAAAGCTGCTGCACGTTCGTCACTACGAGATTCCCTCTCGCCACGGGTTCGATTGCCACTTGTCGGAGGATTACGTGCAAGTCAAGACTCCATCCCGGAGGAGCCAGTTGCAGATCGCGAAACAACTTTGAATCTGCGAAGTCGACCTTTAAGCGCTCAAAGACGATTACGTTCGGGGTAACGATGAGGAAGTTCGACGCCTGCGTCGAACCAGACTCGCGAGTCGAGTGAAAATAAGACCAAGTGACGTAGAGCGCCATAATCATCGTCTTGCCAGAGCCAGTGGCAGCCTTAATTGCATAGCGAGCAAGATCGGCGGGCTCTAGCGGTATTCCCGCGCCGTGACCAGGAATCTGAACCTGAAGCTTCCCGTCCTTGTTGTGCTCAAACTCAAGCGAGGCATCAACCAAGTTCCTTGCTTGAATCTCGTGATACTGCTCGATCAATTGGCGCACGTTTGGCGAATCACAGATTTCCAACAAATAGACGATGGTCTCAATCGCCTCCCGCTGTGCGAAGTAAGGCTTGAATCCCAAATCCCCGCTTCTGGCCTCCTGAAACCACCATCGGAAGAGTCGCTTGGTGGTTTCAGATGCACCCTGGTAGTTCGACGCGCGCCAAGCACCAACAGCAACACGAAGTTTCGGAACACAGAGTTGTGGGCTCGGCCGGCGTCCGGGGACTTCGATGAGTTGGCCCCTGACTAATCCTTTTACAAAGTGACGCCAGGGCTCCCTAAAGGGATCAACTCCGTCGAGTTCCGGAAGGTCATAACCCAGCCCAGCTGTGGCGTTGGGCTGAATAGTCACCCTTTGACCTTTAGCTCAACAAGTTTTGAGGTGTCATTTCCGAAAATGTCAATCACTTTGATCATCACCTTGTATGTTCCAGCCTTGGGATAGGTGTGCGGGTCGGATTTCAGCGCCAAAGTGCGGTCTTGACGTGTCCGATAGGTGACGAATCCGTGATTGAAGGTGTCGTTTTGAAAGTCCCAGTCGACAGCCCAGTAGTCCACGTAGTCCGACCACTTCTTGATGTTTTCGCGTACTTCATCGGGAATCAGGTCCGTATTTGGGGTTGAGAAGTCAGTCAATACGCAGACGACCTCGCAATTGGATTTCTGCTGAAGTTTGACATCCAGGTAAGCCAAGTCAAAGAATTTGATTTGACCCTTACGAACTGCCTCTGCTTCCATAACTTCACGCGGAATCTGCTTTAGCGTCAACTTGACACCGAGCTTCCTTGCTTCCCCCACGATGGGGTCGTGAAGCCCCATCTCCCACTCCCAGCCAAGCACGTGAACGGCCGTGCCTTTCATGTTCTTGCACTCGTTCACGGCCTGCTCGATATCCGCGATGGTAACTGGATTTGAAACAGCGCCAACGTAGACGTACGCGTCACCCTTGCGGCCATGCAGATAGGTCGAGCCCGCTATCGGCTCGCCGCCGTACAACTTGAGGATGAATGCGATGTATTCAAGGAGATTGACTTTTCCATCGCTATCAAGATCCTGCCCAAAATTGGACGTGCTCCAGAACTGTCGTTCATAGCTCCCGAGATTGAGGATCTCAAACGGCTTGCACTTATCAATCTCAAGCAACCGCTTTCGGGTGACATGAATCGCAAATCGCCCCAAATCGGCGCCTATCCATCGCCGCCCAAGTTTTTCTGCGACAGCGAGTGTCGTCCCCGAACCACAGAAAAAGTCCGCGACAAGGTCATTCGGTTGTGATGACGCCTTGATTATCCGAGACAGGAGCTTCTCGGGCTTCTGAGTTGGATAGCCAACCGATTCGCCCAGGATAGGGGAGTTCGCCGCCATCGACGAGATGTCGGTCCACACCGATCCTACGAGTTTTCCTTGGTCGGCGTAATAGATATAGGACTTGCCGTTGACGACTCGTTCTCGGTAGCGACGTCCGTCTTTATCAACCTTGTTGAAGTGCATTGCGCTACTCATTTCCGCAAACGGCTCGCGTAATTCTGGGTCGTCGTGATTGAAAGTGAAGATTGGTCCTTTCGAGTAGCAGAAAATGTCGTTGTGTTGATTACTCCACTGAGCGCGACCCTTTGCCCCCGTTCCGATTTGCCAGACGAGCCAACCTCGAAGATTCTCAGATCCGAACACTTCATCAAGAATCAACTTGACAAACGAACTTGTCCGATAGTCCACGTGAACATAAATCGCACCGCTATCGCTCAATAGCTCACGCATGAGCCAAAGCCGTGACGCAATCATCGAATTGAAACTATTTGGGCCATCACCCCAGGTATCTCGGTATGCCACAATCTCCATAGTCGACGGCGCCTTCTCTAGCTCCTCGCCGCCGATTTCGACGTCAAGCGAGAAGTCGGCCCCCACCTCAAAAGGTGGGTCAATATAAATCAAATCAATTTTACCTGCGAAGTTAGCGAGGAGGCTTGACATAACGAGAGCGTTGTCACCCCAAATCAGTTTGTTTCGCCATCCGTCCTCAAAACTCGAGCCCTCGTTTGACCCATCCCATACATTGAAAAGTGTTAGTCCCTCGGCCTTCTTGGCTTCGCGAGTCGCACGAGTCTCGTTGACGCGCTCTATCACCTGAAACGGAAGCGAGACACGCGGTGGTTGGACGAGGTTGCCTTCCTCGTCATACTTGCCGGGCCACACCAACTCGGTTTTGTTGATCTCAAACGGCATCAGAATCGCCTCCGCTTTCTTCGAGTCGGCTGAATGGTGCCGACCGACTCACAATAGGGCTTGAAGTCACACTCATTGCAGACTTTCTGATCTGGCACCTTTACCACCTTGAACTTCTCAGCCCGAATGTCGCGGACCACGTCATCAAAGTGGCGGGCAGCCTCTTCGACATCTTCTCTTCGATAGTCGAAGGTCATGAGTGCTCGCTTCTTGTCGGTCTCACCGGTCCAGTAGATATGCAATTTTGTGGGTGTAATCCCCTTGCGCTGCTCAAGGATGTGGGCATAGATACAGAGCTGCTTGTAGTAGGTGCGGATGACCTCAGTGTCCACATCGGAGGGTCGAGTTTGGGCCTTGAAGTCAAGCACTTCCAGGGTTCCAGCGTCACCGAGCACCAGGTCAATTGCGCCATGGAGGATGTAATCATCCTTCTCGAGTGAGACGTCGACTTCGGTCTCTTGAACTCGCGCGATCTCGGCCTGGTTCTGCTCCCAGTACCGCATCACGTGCTGGAGTGCAGCTTCCTTCTGCTCCTGCGCCATCTTGCGGGTGGCCCGGGCCATGAGATGGCGGTAATTGAATTCGAAACGGTCAGTGATGTACTTGGCATTGACCTCTGCCCCTCGCCCCTCGAGGGTTAGCCGGTGGATGTCTTCAATGGTCTGGTGCACGAGCAAGCCGAAGGTGATCAGCACTGCTCGCGATGGCTCGAACTCGAAGAGCCTGTAGAGCTGGTATTGACGCGGGCAAGTTTCGTATGCCTTGAGGTCTCCGGTGAAGCTGTACGGCTTCTTGGGTGGCAGTTTCGCACGGGCATCCCACGATTGAGTCTCGACTTGCCGCTCAGCCTCCGCGCCCCAATCCTTTGCCTGATCCCAGATTGGTTTGTGCCAGGGCTGAATAGGGGTTCCGACAGACGTATCGGCGGTGAGTACAAGGATTTTTTCAGCTCGTGAATACGCCACGTAGTGAAGTCGCATCCGATCAAAGCCAGTGATCATCGCTTCGGGCTCGAACACAGGTCGGTTGTAGAACTCGCCCAGATTGCGGTCGAGTTCCTTTCCGGAACTCGACGAGACCTGGAGTGAGCCGACCACGGTTACGGGGAACTCCAACCCCTTGGCTTGGTGAATGGTCATTATCGGAACGTGACCCTTCGGAAACGCCTGATCGGGGTCTTCCCACTCATTGATACCGCTCTCGTAGAGAAGGCGAAGGAACGACGAGAAGAGACTGCGTCGAAGTCCCATGAGATTCTTCGAGGTAATGACTGTGAAACCGTAGAACTGCTGGAAGGTCACCAGCATTTGAGAAAACGTCGCGAGCGTTCGTGACTGGTTGGCGTCGCCGATCATCTCGCGGAACGGTGAGACTGCGAGGAATTCGTAGATGTAATCAGCAACACGTCGATCAAGCGTTTGCCCAGGCTTGAGGTCGGCAATCTCGGTGTTGAACTTTTGAATAAGCCGGCCGAGATCGGGGTTTGCTTCGACTATCGGGTCGAGTTCGAGAAGACACGAGTCGACGTAGTTGTCAAGTTCGAGGAGGGCTCCTTTGGGATTTGGCGAGCGGTTGGCTCCGATGTACTCAAGAATGATTGAAAGAACACCGACGGCGAGTCGAATCTCATCGAGTTGAAAGAACCCTCGTGCGCGGGGGCAGAACGACTTGATACCTCGCTCACGCAATGCCTCGATGTAGGGAAGGCTGTGTTCGATCTTGACACTTCGCAGGAGTAAGGCCACCTGACTCGCATCTTTGACTATTCCATGATCAAGGAGATGCTTCACGAAGTCGGCAAGACGTTGGGCCTCGTCACTCTTGGACGTACCGCTAATTCGCACAACGGCGGGGTAGTCGGGAAACACGCCGTCGGGGTCGGCAATGATCGTCTTATCGAATCGAAAGCGACGTCCGTTTGCGTCTATCCAGGTGTGACTCTTCATGTAATCGTCGTATGCCTTGACGATTTTCTGGTGCGAGCGGTAGTTGACGTTCAGGGTGACCTCGTGACAGCCCTTCACACGACCCGGAAACTCGAGGATGTTGCGAACTGTCGCACCGCGGAAGCGATAGAGAGATTGATCTTCGTCACCGACCACGCAGATGTTGTTTGAGGCTGAGGCCAGTTTGAGCACCAATTGTTCTTGGACGAAGTTGGTGTCCTGATATTCATCGACCATCACATACTTCACTGCGTTCAGAACCTGCTGACCCTCGGTGGTATCTGCGAGAAGCTGGTAAAAAAACACTTGCAGGTGCTCGAAATCAACTGTGTTCTGCTCAAGCAGTAGTGCGCGGTAGCGCTCGTATGACTCGGCGATTTGGGCAACGAGTTCCTTATCGGACTGCTTCAGTTTGCTGACGTCGAGCATTTCTTCAGCAATGCGACTGAAGTAGTCCTGAAGGCCTTTTATGGCAGTCCACTTGGTCGACCACTTCTCGTTGAAGTACTTCTCGCGACCGCTGTCATCGGAGTCGCTCACAAAGCCTTCCACTAGAGCATCAAAGTTCTCATTCATGAAGAGCGACTTCGTCAGATCATCGAGCACCGTGAAGTTGTTGCCGAGCGGAGTCTTGTAGCGGTATTTGTCAAGGAAATCATTGGCTATTCCGTGAATCGTTCCAACGATTAGACCTGACATGTCAGAGTAAATGCCGAGTTTCGCCGCCTCATTGCGTACGCGGTCGCGCAACTCGAGTGCAGCTTTCTCTGTAAAGGTGCAGAGCACGATCTCTTCGGGCTTCGCGAGATTCTGCTCGATTAGATAGAGCGTGCGGCGCACCAACGTGTGCGTCTTACCCGAGCCCGGACCAGCAGTTATTAAGAGCGGTCCGTCTACATGGGTCGCAGCTTCAAGTTGCTTCGCATTAAGGCCATCTAGAACTTCGGCAGAGGCCACTTTGAGTCCAACCTTAAATCTCAAACCTCACAACGATAATGCAACGGTCACAGGCGCATGGTCGCTCATTTCCCAAGCATCTGGGTAATCGCCAACACCACCTTTGGTACTTACAAACTTCTTCTTTAGGTCTTTGGAAACAAAAATGAAGTCAAGTTCTTGGCGCATTCCGTCGCTTGCTTTCGGGCCATTCTTGTGAGTCCAGATACGTGAACCACTCTCAGGACTTCGCAATTCAGGAAATGAGCTCCGAAGATCAGTCACGCTAGTTAGGCCCATGTCTTTGAACCCCCCCACCACATAATTAGGCCAAAGATTAAAATCACCAGCAACTACTAATTTTTTGTCACCGTGCTCACTAATTACATCGTCTAATTCACGATGAAGAAGTTCGAGCGCATCAAAACCATCCATGTTGTCGAGCATTAACCCATAATGGCCCATGACCCTACAAAGGAATTCACCGCCAGATATCACGTCCACACAAAATGTTGTCGCTGGATTAGGGCGATTTGATTCAGACTTTGTCTTACGCCTCTTAAAATTAGTTCTCACCAATTCGATATTTTGGCCAGCGATAACTGTTCCCCAGGGTCGACCTTGACCGACTCCATGCGGGAACCATACACCGGACCACTCTTTTGGGAAACCTGCCTTCGGCACTTTAGCTTCAGTTAGGACAATCAAATCTGGGGCGATTGTCTCTTGAATCCATCTCCACAACTCAGGTTCTTTTTGACGCGGGGCAACACCTTGCTTTGTGTTCCACGTAGCAATTCTAAATTTTCCCATAGCTATTCAAAGGCTCCTTTTACTCCTCGCTCTGTTGATCCGACTACTAATGCTCTATCAACTTCTTTATTGAAGATTTCGCAGGATGTCTCAGGCACGAGAACACAGTGATGGCAGGCACCAGAACTGCGAAGCTCATTATCCGACGTCGCACTATTACAAACTGGGTCTTGAGCGCACCAGCGAATTGAGTCAATTGCTTCTGAAGTCAAACTTGCGAGTCGGTGTCCATCAGCATGCTCAACCAAACCACCTAAAGTGCCAAGGCTGTCTCCATCGGCTGTGTAAACGAGAACTCCAACTGCTTCTTGGTGTAAGTCATAAACGCGGTCCCTGATACCTGGTAACGGGTAGCCGCATCTACTTGAGAGTACTTTCATTACAGCATGACTGAAAGTATGAACAAGTCGTCCTGCCAGCGAGAGCGTCTCTGGCTGTTGAGCGGGCGCTCTAAATAGTTCAATATCAGCAAATAATCCGCTATTCAAAGTAGCCCACTTTGAAATTTCCGCACTCGAAAACACGAACAAGATACCTTCGCCCGTGACTCGATAGCCGGGAAGCCATCGTTCTTCGTCGCTGGTTGAATATCTGCCCCACAATTGCTGAAACCCGAAATCCGGCGGCGGATTTTTCGGCCTCCACCGTGAGAAACCATCTAACATCCGTGTTTCTGCGAGTTTTTCTACCGCAATCACTCTATCAATTATCTTGTTGGACCCAATAAATTCTGAATTGCCAAAGTCCACTACCTCGCGATACTCCAACAAATCTTGTCGATAATGCGCCTCAGATTTGTTTGTGAGCTGAGCAAATTCGTAAGCTTTGGCGTTTATTGGGTTCCAAGTTACTTTTCGAACCTCTTCTCGAATAGGAAAAGCCAAATCAAGATGTTTCATTAAATCATCTAAAGTCAAGTTACTGAACCCAGCCTGAGTCGCCCGCTCCAACCACAAGAGGTGACTCGGTGAATCTTTTTTCACTCGATCTAATATTTCTATATCAACTCTTGTTGCCAACCACTTCACAAGCCTTTCGTTGACACCAATTTGTGGAATAAAAATCGAAGATTTAGTACTTGGATAGTAAAGCTGAACGCTCGTCCGCTCTACCAGTCGCATTTTTTGTTCACATGCCTCGTCTTTTGTTGGTATACCTACGACCCAGGGGCGCCGACCTGTGCACTTAATTTCAATCTTTTCACCACCGCCTTCTTGATAACAATTAGCACATTTTGCAATCGGCCGCTTAGGCCCATGAGTGAAAGTGACTCGAATGTCTGGCGCTGGGCAAATAGAACCACCAACCGCAACATTGTGGGCAAGGTCTGAAAAATTCATCTCATCTACGTGACCATGCGGACAAACGAGCATGACTGTTACTTGACGCTTCATCCATGACTTTTTTGAGTCACACTTTTGGCAACCAAGTTTTCTGCCGTAATGAACACGCATGTCTGATTCATCGGCAATACTCAGCCGATTGCACAACGAATTCATACAAATTTGTGCACGTGGAAATCTAGTCAGTGGCAATACCCATTTACTTGACTTCAATACTTGATCATCCGGATATGGTGGTGGCGAAACTAAATAGTCGACACCTGCTGCATCTTCCAAAATTTTGTCTCGTAACTTAAACTCCTTAACAACTTTCTCTCGCACAGCATCTCTTTCTACGCCTTGCGCATTTCCAGTAGGAATTGTGTTAATCCACTCATGAATATCGCACACAAGGGCCGTGACTTTTGAGCGCGCTCTAACCAGCGAACCCACACCATTAATAAGCACCAAATGACTTCTTTTAATTGGTGTAAGAAAGAATTTTTCGCTCTTTTTATTCATTAAAAGGCCTCATCGTCATCGTCATCGTCTTTTTCAGAAGGATCTTCAGGGCTATCGGTGACATCTCCTTGAGAAGACGAAAGGGTGAACCTAAACATTGAGTCTGGCTCGACACTCCGCATCGAATTAAGCACGTACCACATAGGTGTACCGCGTCGATCTTCGGGTACGGCAGACTCGGCCGAGAACATAAGACCTAAGCCTTTGCCAACATAACTGTCCCATACATATTCAGACGCAGCTGGCGCACTAGCCAACCGAAATAAATGATCAAGGACAATATCCACATTTGATTTTAAAACAAGATCATCACCAAGTCGATCTAAAACAATTTGACTGACATCATTCCAGTGCTGAAGGGCATCTCTTACCTTCTCACTGTTCGTTCTCGCACGAAGAAGTATCGCCATAAAGGATGGCAAACTTCGCTCCAGCGCTCTCGTCGTAAATGGTGTCACACTTGCACTCTCAACCGACGCATGAAGTCGATCATGCCAATACCTAAAGCCTTCATAGTGCGATAAATCACGTGCGTTAGTTGGCCTCAACACAGATACAACTAATCCTGGGCTATTCAAACTTCGTCCAACCCGCCCACTTGCCTGAATGTACTGACTCGAAGACTTTGGCTGTCCGATAACAGTCATCAACCCAAGACGTGAAACATCAAGACCGACTTCCACCATTGACGTCGCAAAACAGATATCAACTACTCCCTTATCTGGCAATTTTCGCTCGAGACTGTCAAAAACTTCATTTACGTCTTCTGCTGAAGTCGCAGTTAATTCTTTAAGTTCCGAAGCATGTCGATCAGCTTTGTCTTTTGTTGGCGTCAAGCGACCACTTCGTCTTCCAGACAACGCACGAAGGCGAGAGATTCTTTTATGAAATGAGGTATCCATCAGTGAAATCAGAAGACCAAGTGATCGTCGACTTGAAAAGAAAACGACGTTCGTCCACCACGGATCAGTGTTGTGGTCAAGGCGTGTCGGCCCAAGAACGGCTGCTTGATAACTTAACGAGGCGAGCACATTGTTTTGAATGTCAAGACTGCTAAAGCTCCCAGTTGCACAAACAGCAACATACGTTTTAGGTATCCCCGCTAAGTCTCGCTTGGCAAAAAATGAATCATCTATGTTTATCCCAGGTGGCGGAATCAATCGACCGTCCCGGTTGTATAACTTCTTAATTTGATCTTCATAATTTTTAGTAGTGGCGGTAGAGGCCACATAAACCGGGCTTTTGCCCCCGTCTTGTCGGCACAGCTCTTCTAGTGCGATTTCAAATACACCGTCAACGCTGCCAAGCGGTCCAGAGATCAGATGGAGCTCATCTTGTATGAATAGCTCAGGTGGCCCGGCTGTCCGACGGCCATTTCTTAGCCCAAACAACCTATGCGCACTCGGATTCCAGGCCAATCTAGCTATTTTGTCTACGGTAGCAATCAAAAAATCTGGTGGCTTGAGATAAATGTCTTCATCAATTTCAAATATTGGCAACCCAACTTCGACTAATCCCTTAGCTCGCTTTACTTTCTTTAGATGGAAGCTACAAGTTGCGTCGGGACAAAAAGCCAATATTCGTGATTCATTTCCGGCCGTATGTGTTTCTTTATATCCAACTATTTGCGCGCCAATTTTTTTGCCAATTTCACACCCACACCATGGACATTTCTTCAGCAAAAATCGAGATGCGTCTCTTTTGTCATCGATTAGATCTTTCAATTGTCGTTTAGCGCTTGCTCTCGAATTTGGCGTTACCGCAGAACCGAGCCATGCTCCGATCAGAACGTCACTGGATCCGAAATATTCTGGCTCGGAAGCCCTGATCAATTCCAGTGCGCAAATCATTGATGCGGCGCGAGCAACCTGTTGAACCGTCAACAAGCGATAGGTATAGCGCATCAAGACTTTCGTGCTTGCCTTCTGTGTCTCGTTCGCTGCAAGATGTCGTTGATCATGTTGACGAGTCCACAAAATCGTAAAGGCAGCCAAGCCGAGATAAGCCTCAGTCTTACCACCACCCGTAGGCATCGAAATGACATCAACACCACAATTGTGTGAATCTCGAGACTTGGTATCAACTATTTTCTTGAGCGAAGCAAGAATGAAAGCAATTTGAAATGGTCGCCAATACTCCTGCCCGGCTTCTCCAGGTTGCCTAGCTGGCACCGAGTAACCCAGAGAAGCTGTCTTGTCTTCAACGATCTCGCGCAGCGGTGAGTTGTAAGCACCACGCTGTTGATTTATAGCCTTGCTCGCCTCGCATAGACATTTTTTGACGTCAGAATCAAAATTCAGGAGCTGCCAGCCGTTTTTTATGTCTGCGAGATACTTTTCGCAAGCATAAATATGATTATTAGCTATTTTTATAAATTGAACATCAAGGCTTGATATTAAAGCGCGCTTTGAATGAATCCATCTGTCATAATCAGCGATCAATTTATTGATTTTGCCAACGGCAGTCGAATTGAAGCATGCTAAATCAAGCATGCCAACTCCGTAGGAATTATTGTCATCATCAACTACATCAGGACTTAAGGGGTAAATGTCAACAGTAGGCAAGACATCGGTTGAAACTACTTTCTTATCGCCATTTTCCAAAACGACAGCGCCACAGCCGTGCCCAATCGCTAGTAATTTAACATCCCGATATAGCAAGTCGAGACTGTCAATATTTTCATTTCGAGAATTATTTATTGGGAAAAGCCCGTCAAAAGTACATGTTAATTTGGTCTGGAACAAAGAAAATTCAGATGCTCTTTGATTTTCGGCAACGCGATGATCGTTACGAAGCCAAATAGTAAAAATTGGTGCTCCACTATTATCAGACCGTTTGACGATGCCAATCACAACGGAAAATCCAGGTCGAATCTCTATCGACACGTTCTGATTGACCGACACTGAAATAGTTCGATCAATCTGATCTCTTACCCACCACCTACTGCGTTGACCTTGAACTGAAAGCCGAGAATAAACACCACATCGTAAACTGACATTGAACTCAATTTGCTCAGAACTTGGTCTAACACTGAAGGAAATTGTCCTAGGTCCTTGAAATATGGGATCAAAGAGAACTTCATTTTCGATTTCCGCAGAGTCATCCACTGCATCTTTCTCTCCCAACTCAGGGAAGTCTGGGGCAGGGTTTTCAGCATCATCGACATCTGAGTCATTCTCCGTTGCCAAAACATCCGGGTCGTTTTCACTTAATTGCGGAAAAATTACACCCACACTGTAAATTTGTAGGGGGTCTTGATGAATAATCTCTCTACCATTTGCATCCAGCCACGGACCAACTGGAAATGGATCAGCAATAAAGTTTGGTGCCGTCGGATCTTTTGATGCGAGCTTCTCCCCGTGCCACTCAACACCTAGTTCTTCGGTTGGCCCCAAGACTGAACGTTGCAATCCTTCAACGATCATTTTCCTAATTTCCACTGGACTTTTACTTGTCAATCCAAATCTCCCACCGTGTGCACGTTTGGTGAACTTTCTGGGGGGAGACTCTGAGCTAATCCGAGTTTGGAAACTAATCGCTTAGTCTTAGAGATTGTTTCAACTGACGCGATACCGACCGTCCCAATTCTTTTTACCTTAATTCTGACCTGTCGACCACTATTGATCTGATCCTCCCAGAGGCTCTGGTCACTCAAAACCTCACGGATAACTTTGTTGGCTTCCACCCCAGCTTGGCGATGATAAATTCTTAACTTGTGGATTGCTTCGAATTCTACTTCGCTAAATGAAAAGCCAAGAGCAATTGAAATGCTGCGCGCCGTCTTGAAATCTTCAGGACCGATATACCGACCTTCTTCAACAACATTCATGTAATACTCAGGATGACTTAAACCCACGTTTCTTAAAGCAGCAAGTGCATCTATCTCTTTTTTCTTTCTGAGAACAGACGACTTAAAGTTTTCAGAAATTTCACGGGCCTCGTTATACACTTTCGTGCCCATTTTTGATCTAGCGCTTTCCTGAATGAAAGCAATTTGGGAGTCATCCGTTCTAAAAACCACGACATTTCCAATTTGCAATTTGTTGATTTCGGTACGGGACAGTGAAACCTCGAGTTCGTCTGTTTGGATAATTTGGGGTTTTGGGCCCAGTTGCCTATGGAACCCAATCTCTCCGCCTCCTGAAAGATGAACTACAACAGCTTCAACGCCATCGACATCAGGCAACGGCGGAGGCGGCGGAGGCGATAATGGAAGTGTCCATTCACGTCGAAATGCGACCGACCCAATCGTCGCAGGCGGTGTTAATTGGGACTCTTGCCAAATTGCGTAGTTTGAGAGACTGAAAGGCGGATTTCCCTCCCACGAAACCACAACAGTAGTGAGGGCTACCGGCGCTGAATAAAGCCAAGAAATCATTGACTGTCGCACTTTGTATTCAATTTTTGAATACAACCAGCGCTCGGGCAGTCCAAAAACAATGGCGACATCAACCATCGGCGCACGTTTCAACTTTGAGAGCGAATAAAAAGTGACACTTCTTGCGCCAGGAAGTTTGATCTGTTTGTACAAAGACTCATCAAAATCTGGATCCTTCAAAATTGCCACAGTCTTGCCGGCGAATTGCAATCGACTCAGTTTTGATGACAAAATGTCTTCGAGATTGTTTGCAACATGATTCTCATCAAATAAGACCTGCAGCGCCGCGACTAAAGCATCTCGCACTGAAGAAAGATTTGCCGGCAAGACCGGTCTCTCACTAGTTAGATACTCAGATATACCTAAAGAACTGGTTTTAGGATTGATTGGCTGCGTCGTTAAAAATCGAACGATTCTTTGAAGCACCCTAAACTCAGTGTCAACATCGACAGTGCGATGGATATTTTCAACCGCGTTTCGATACTCATCCCAGGTACCAAGTAGATTGCCGAAATTCGGCCACTCCAAGCCAAGATAAACGATCTCGCCATTAGCCGCCGCATCAAATCTCTTAATTGCGTCATGTAGCCCAATCATCAAAAATCCTCGTCTTCCTCTTCGTTCACGTCAAGATCTTGCAGACCGTTGGAAGTGATGACTGGATACTCTAAATAACGTAAAGAAAGACCACGCGGAAGGTTGACCGAATTCGAAATCCAATCTGGTGGTTTCTTTAAGAGCAGCTCCGTATCTCGAGCGCAGTCAAGAGATGAGTCAACTCGGCGGTTAGAAATCACAATTGTCGGCACCCCTGAAAAAGCAGCTAGGGGTCGTCGCTGAAAATATGACCAGCGTGTGTAGATCACGAGACGCGGTCTCAGATTTTGAATCCATGAGTGCACCCGTGACGCTTGTGAACTCAACACGCTAATTGGAACTCGAAGAACATCTGTTGCGCCAACCACTTTTTGACTCTCAATAGATGTCAAGGCCAAGCTAAGTGGGCTTAGCCAACCTTTAGAAACTGGCTCATTCCGTAAGAGATCCAACTGATGAAACAAAAACTTTTGCCCGTCGCCAATAACAACAATTGGAGACAAACAATGTTCAGCCCAGCACCTATACCAAGGTTTTGAAGGTTTGGCGAGGCCCTCGGCGGCAAAAAACTTCTTTAAAAAAAGGCTTTCTTTTCTTTCTAAAACTCGACCACTTCGAGCTTCAACACCGTCCGGTAGTTTGACGAATGGAAATCCTCTTGTGTGAGTTGTCATTCCAATGATCGTCGCAATGCTTGCATCAAATTCTTTCTCGTGGACCATCACATCGGCTATTTGTCTCTGTTCATCACTCCAAGTAGTACACAGCAGAGGCTCGCTAATGGGCACATGATGAATTTTTGGCGCCGCTGCTACCGAGCCGTCAAATAGAGCCCAGACGACAAATTGACCGGTCGGAACCGACAAAATACCGACAGGATACTCCTCGCCTTCATCGCGATTAGGTTGTTCGGCCATCTGATAACCGATCTGGCGCAAAGAACTGAACCAGATTGGTGGGTCTGAAGTCGACGTCATAATCGCTGTAAACCGATGCCGCCTAGATGTGCTGGGCAAACATTGATCTTCTTGTAGTAACACCAATTGCACAAGTTGGTCACATTACAAGTGAATTCACTACTTCTGCATGACTCGTCGATACTCGTACGAGTTCTCACAATAACTTGCTGAGCGTTTACAAGATGCTCTTGGGTCACCGCAACAGAATGCTTGACCTTCTTTGACAGATAATAGAGCTCCAAAGTTGATGTCGTCTTTTGTTGCGCTTCTTCAAGCATCAACGCATAGGCAATTAATTGAAACCACTTCTCATCATCAGCGACGTACTTGGAGTCTGGCACTTTTCCAGTTTTATAGTCAGAAATCACGACTTTGCCATCGGCATCTAACGCAATGCGGTCAATGTAGCCCTTCACAGCAACACCTTCTATTTCGGCCAAGACCTCAACTTCTTGCCCTTCGAGAATTGTTGAGGTTGGATCTTCAAGTTCCCACAAATTGATCATGGCTTGAAAAGCGCTCCGCTTAAAACCAGCGACAGTGTCGAGTTTCTCCGCCAATTTGTTCACCCTTTCAGCCCAACCATGATTTGACGAGCGGTCCGTCGCGATTCTCTTCACAGCCTCTTGGGTTCTATCTTTTGGGTCTTGTTTATAGAGATATTCCAAAACCTCATGCACAAAAGAGCCCAAGGCCGCGTGCCAGGCAAGTGGCTCTTTGATCTTGTCGATGTAAGACAATTTGAACTTTTGCGGGCATCCACGAAACAAACTTATTGAAGACGGAGAGAGGTACTTTGGTGCTGTCAACATGTTTTTAAAAGCCCCCAACGCAACACCATACTTGCCCAAATAATGGCTCCGAAAATGTCTCGTCTCGGCAAGTGTCTCAACTGCTATTCACCCTCAAGATCATCACCCAGATCATCAAACTCGTCGTTCTCGATCACGTCTGGATCGTTGTCGAATTCCATTTCGTCAACCACTGGGCCGTTTACCGATCTGCTGGGTCGTCTTCGCCGTTCACCCATTCGGCGCCAAAACCAGGGCAGTCGGTCATGCCTTCGCCATGGGAAAACACCGGTGTGCCGCAATCGGCACACAATTCGCCGTCTTCAAGCGCATCAATAGTCATGCACCAATTATGAACCGAGGGTGTTGCGGACGATAAGTCTGAACACCCCCCTTGTATAGTGGCTCTCGTAATCATCCAGACGATCCGAGGGGCTTGGCCCTACGACGATCACCAACCGATCTCAAGTCGGTGGTAACGCCAAGTTCGATGAAAGGAAGAATAATGAGTGAAGAAATTATCTATAAACCCGGGCACTTCGTGCACTTCATTCAGGCGCGCCTTGCGCTCGAAGATACAAGCGCTTGGCGGCCGGCAATAATCACCGAAATCGGCGAGGGCTCGCTCAA
>Ga0194120_10004123_pt1 | contig 22801 bp, 22 predicted proteins | sample TA2MahCa65mmetaG_FD_148642 | JGI IMG/M metagenome (GOLD analysis project Ga0194120, IMG submission 148642) | Freshwater microbial communities from Lake Tanganyika, Tanzania - TA2015019 Mahale Deep Cast 65m | ecosystem: Environmental > Aquatic > Freshwater > Lake | place: Tanzania: Lake... | reverse complement strand
CCCAATCCGCTGTCCTGCCAAGCAGTATTTTGCCAAGCCGGATATGCCAAGCCATGGGAAACTCAAACATGCCGCTTTGCGCCTAAAACCGCAATTTTGGCAAGCCGCAGGCGGGAAGCCGCCATTTTTTTTGCCCAAAACTCCACAAAACATTTATATTCATATATTGCGGCAAATTATAACGGAATTTTCAATGCAATATAAAACCAGGATTAATGTTTGAATTTATGTTTGAATTTATGTTTGAATTAGTTGAATTATACTGCCGGAATCGTGCGCATTTCAATCCAAAAAAGTCTTCAGATTGGTGGGATTTTGAATACTGCTCTCAGGTCGCTTCAACAAAACTCAAATCCAAGGTGCCTTGTCACTTGGAGGGCAAATGACATCCCAGCAGAGTTTGTCAAGCGCTTTAACAAGCACTCAAAAAGGGTGCTCAATATTCTCAAAGCCCAGAATTTTCTAGGGAACAGAGTCTGCCGCGGCGTGTTTTTCAAAAAAAACCTCTCAGGCATTTCACAGAGGATTTCACATGCCTACGAGCTGAGGGCTGAAAAGGACGGCTTGACTTTTGATTATGGCTCCTCGGCTGACAATTACCGCCTTGCACGGGTTTATTCACAAAATTCGCTCACGCCAAAGCTTGCGCTTCTGGAGGCGCTTCAGGCACAACGTGCGGCAATTGAAGTAGAGCTTGGGTTTGCATCAAGGCTTGTGGAGGCAGAAAAAAGAAAACAAAGCGACCAGGCATATGACTGCATTCCATTCATTGTTCTTGCAAACGACATTTCACGGGCAGGGGAAAGAAGGCAGCAGGCAGCAGAGGCATATTTGGACGCAGGCAAGCCGCAGCAGGCCCTGGTATGCCTGGAAAAAGCGTACGAGGACTTCGGCCTTGCAATCACAGTACATTCAAGGCATCTTGGAAACCAGTCCGGCATCATCGAATCCCTTGATTTCAAAAGGCACGAGGTTAAAACGAGGGCCGATTCGCTGGCAGCGGAACTTCAATCCAGCAATCCCTCAAGACCGCCAAACATACAAGTTCAGTTCATATCAGCAGCCTCAAGCCCCTATGGCTAGGCAAACCACGCAAAGGCAATCGCATCAGCCAATTCAAATCCAGTTGCAAGCAACAATCAAGCATTCCAAAAAGGTGCATTCGCATGAGCACACTAATAAGCAATCCTGACAAAGGCAAAGTCGCTGCCTTTAACTACATCACAGCCAATGCCAACACAAGCCTTATGGGCCTTGACAGGCAGCGCATGAGATTAAACACAAAGCTCTTTTTTTTCAAGGCACTGTCGCTTGGTTTTTCAAAGACAAAAGCCACAAAGGCGCGGCTTAGCGCAAATCATTTTCTTTCAGGCCAGATTTCATGCCGCGCCGATGATTGTGAAAAAACCCTCCTTCATTTTGAAAAGGTAAATCGAAGCATTCTTCCGCAGCAGCAGGCAAACCAATTTCCGGTGCTGGAATTACACTCCCATCTTTCAGTTGCAGGCAAATATGAGAAAATCTTTCTGGGGCTAAATGAGCAGCGGGGCGAAGAACCCCTATATAAGTTCGTCTCAAACAGCTCATCTGACTGGTATGCAACAACAAGCGAGAAAATAATCCTGCTTGCCCTAATGGCTGCCAGAAGCCTCAAATCAGCCTCCATGTCCCAGGCCGCAGCCGCAGTTGAAAGCAATGATGGCAACCTGCTTGGCCAGGCAATCGCAAATGCAGGGCTTTCACTTGAAAAATGCCTGTTTGCGGCGAAAATCGCAAAGCGCGACTTTGGCGAAAGGGATTCGCTATTTGAGGAGGCAAGGCAGTTTGCAACAAAGCTGCAGCACCAGGTCAATGTGCGCCTTGGACGTGATGTAACAATCAAGATATTTGGCACTGATGGCAGGCTTGACTTTGGCAGCTTGCTTGAACAAGCGGCAAAAACCAAAGCACAGGAAGCTGCGCCGCAACAATCCCTTTCTTATGTGCCTGGCTGCTAGCTGCCGCCTCTGCATGCACGCCAAAGCGCGCGGCTGACTCTGCCTTGCTACTTTTTCTTGCCGACTTTTTCAATTATTGCCCGATGCGCCATCAGCCGAATCGCGTTTATCTTGATAAATCCAAGGCTGTCCTTCTGGTCAAAGCCGCCAACCTTGTGCATTGAGCCAAAATCCTCGTTGTAAAGGCTTGTCGGCGACTCGCGTGCCCGGGTGAACACGTTGCCCTTGTATATCTCAAGTGTCACCTTGCCGTCTATGTACTCCTGCGACTTGTTAATCGCAGCTGTGAGAAAATCCATCTCAGGCGAGTACCAAAACCCGTAGTAGACGGCTTCGGCGTATTTTGGCGAGAGCATGTCGCGCAGGCGCATGACTTCCCTGTCCATTGCAATGGACTCTATGTCCCTGTGCGCAGCATGAAGTATTGTTCCCCCCGGTGTTTCATAAAGGCCACGGGACTTGATTCCGACAAAGCGGTTTTCAACCATATCCATCCTGCCGACCCCGTTTGCAGCCCCGACCTCGTTTGCATAGGTGAAAAGCTCAAGGGGCTCTGTCCTTACAGTCCCATCGTTCTTGTTCACCATTTTCACAGGAGTGCCGTCCTTAAAGTGCACTTCCAGCCATGTTGATTTTTCGGGCGCCTTTTGAGGTGTCACCGTGCGCGAGTAGACGCTTTCATCAGGCACATGTGCCGGGTCTTCAAGTATCCCTGCTTCATGGCTTATGTGCATCAGGTTTTCATCCTCGGAATATGGTTTTTTGGTGGTTGCAGACACGGGAATCCCGTGCTTTTTTGCATAAGCAATCATGTCATCGCGGCCCTTGAACTGGTCCAAAAACTCCTGTATCTTCCAAGGTGCAAGAACCTTGATGTCCGGCTTGAGCGAGTAATAAGTAAGCTCAAAGCGCACCTGGTCGTTTCCCTTCCCAGTGGCACCGTGAGAAACATACTGCGCTCCTTCTTCTATGGCAACCGCTATCTGGTGCTTTGCAATAAGCGGCCTTGCAAGTGACGTTCCAAGAAGGTATCTTGCCTCGTAAATGGCATTTGCCCTGATTGCAGGAAAAATAAAATCAGTCACAAATTCCTGCTTGCAATCCCTCACAACTACCTTTGAGGCGCCAGTGGCTAGCCCCTTTTTCCTGACTGCCTCAAAGTCATCCTTCTGGCCGATGTCGGCAACAAATGCGATGACCTCATATCCCCTGTCAACAAGCCACTTTAATATGCACGACGTGTCCAGTCCGCCTGAATACGCAAGCACCACTTTTTCCTTTGCCATAACAAATGCGCCTCCCAATTTTTTCTTCCTAATAAACCAATAATTTCTGTTATAATCCTCAGTTTTTTGCTCCTTATTAATAAAAAACCATCGTGCCAGCCACCACATATCCGGAACAAGCTATTGCATTTGGAACATTCGGTTTTCCTAATCGGGCCTTTTCAAAATGACTCAAATGCCGCCTTCCAAAGCCCAATAACTAATAACCTTCATTTCCAATATACTGCCATGTCAAGGCGCGAATCACAAAAAGACGGCCTGCAGCAGCTTGTGTCGGAGAGGATTGCCATACTCCTTTCGCTTGCAAAGTCCCCGCCTGCACTGCCGCACGGGCTTGAAAAAAAATACGACCTTCCAAAAAAATATTTCAGGCTTGCAATGAAGCTGCAGCAGCGCCACAGGGTCAGGATTGACAAGTCCGTCTGGCGCCATTTTTGCAAAAAATGCGGCTGCGTAAGGTCGCTTGCCGGAAAAGGGAAGAACACTTCGGTTGCAGTTGACTCAGTCACAAAATCGGTCGTTTACCTGTGCTTGCCCTGCGGCGCCAAAAAAAGGTTTTTCTATTCAAACAAAAGCCGTCCAACCCTAAGCACGTCCGAGCCGCACCTGAGGGCCGACTTGTAGTCGCTGCTCATGCCTGCCGACATCATAAGCGTGCGCCCAAGCCTTTTTTGGGACTGTTGCCGCAGGCTGTCAAGAAGCCCGTACTCCCTTTCTATCTTTCCTTCGTCTGTAGTGCTCGAGGCAATTCCCATAAGCCCCACTAAATCAAGCCCCTTCGCAGCTGCACAGGCGCAAGCTTCTACGGCCCTGTCGGGGCTAAAACCGTGTTTGCTTGCCTCGCCGCTGATGTTGACTTGGATGAAAAATCCAGGCTTGTGCCTCCGTGCGCCAGCTCCATTCTGCGCGCCTGCAACAAGGCCTGAAATCTTGCCAATGAGCCTGTCAGAATCAACAGAATGGATATAGTCGAAATTTTCAACAACTTCCCTTGCCTTGTTTGTCTGGACAGTGCCTATGAAATGCCACACAATGCCTTCAAGCCCAAGCTCCGCGCACTGCCTCATTTTTTCAAGGGCTTCGTCAAGCCTGTTCTCGCCAAAATCGCGCATCCCCTGCACGTAAAGGTCTCCAATCTCCTGGGGGCTTTTTCCTTTGGACACTGCAACAATGGTCACCTTTCTCCTGCCAGCCAATAAATTAATCCCGCTTCGGATTGCATCAAGGCTGCTTTTGTTGCCTGCCATGGATTTAGTTTATCCAATGACAAATAAATAAATTGGGCTGCACTTTCCTGCCTGCCTTTTTGCCAAAATGGCCGTGAAGTTTTTCCTCGGCCCCTAGCATCATGTTTAAATACCTAGGTGTGGCAAATAAATACCCTATTTATCTAGAATCCAGTCTGGAAGTAAATAGAAAAAGCGCGCAAAGGCATTCAAGGCATTCTGGCTTACAGCTGGCCTGTGCAATGCCCAAAAAAGCCTTATTGCGCAAATCCTATTTCAGGGGTGTTGAAATGGTGACAGTTTACGACATAAAACCAAACATGCTAATAGAGGCGACGGCAAAAAAACTCAAGGAGCTTGGGATTGCAAAGCCATCTTACATTGACTTTGTCAAGTCAGGCCCAGACAAGATGCGCCTTGCGCAAAGCGGGGACTTTTTCTTTGTCCGCTGCGCGTCACTTTTGCGCCAGGCCTATGTCAACGAGCTTGTTGGCGTCAACTCCCTTAGGACCCACTACGGCGGGCGCAAAAACAGGGGCGTCAAGCCTGAAAAGCACAGGGACGCGTCAGGCTCAATCATTAGGCGCGGCTTCCAGCAGCTTGAGAAGCTTGGCCTAATCGAGAAGAAAAAGGTCGGCAGGGGAATTACAGGCAAGGGCAAAAAGCTTCTGGATTCGGTAGCGCGCGAGCTTGCCGGCCAAAACAAGGCAGCCTGATTTTCCCATATGGATACGGCTGGTTGAAATGTCACAAGAGCACGAAGGCATAAGTTCAAGGAAGCTCCAGGAAAGGTATGCAAGAATGCAGCAGCAAGCTGCACTCGAAGCGCAAAAAAAGGCGCTTTTGCAGCGCGTGCTTGAGCCTGCGGCGTATGAGCGCGTCATGAACGTGAAGATTGCAAATGCGCAGATGTATGAGCAGCTCGTGTCATCCATCGCATACATAGCGCAGTCGGGGCGGCTCCAGGGCAAGATAAGCGAGGGGCAGATAATACAGCTTCTGTCAAAAATGAGTGCAAGGCACGAGCCAACAATTGAGTTTAAGCACAAATGAGCTCTTTATGGGGCAATCGGGCTTCATGGGACAATAAGTTTTCAAAAAATCTCGGCAGGTGTTTTCGATGGGTAAAATCAAATCTCCTGAAAAAAAGGCAAGGCTTGGGCACGCACTAAAGCAGAATCGGCGGATACCGATTTTTGTGATAGCAAAAACCAACAGGAGGATTTCGCACAACAGGAATCGAAGGGCATGGAGGCGCCAGAAGCTTAGGATAAGCGGCTAGGCGCGGGCAGTTTTCATTTGCAAGGAGTGATTTTATGGCAGACAAATTGGAAAGGATTTATACAGTGAACCTTAGCAAGGCATATTCGCACATACGGACGCGGCGCGCGCGGTATGCAATGGACCTGCTTGAGAACTTTGTGGCAAGGCACATGAAAGCCGAGGCCTCGGACGTTCGCATCTCAAACCAGCTAAATGGCCTTGTCTGGTCTCATGGAATGGAAAAGCCGCCAAGGAAAATCAAGATTCGGGCGGTCAAGGAAGGCCTTGTTGTAAAGGCGGGCCTGGTTGAGGAAAAGCCCCAGGGCTTGCAATTCAAGGTCGTAAAGAAAAGCGAAAAGAAGGCAGCAGCGCAAGGGGCAAAAGAGCCGGCGCAAACAAAAGAGGCAACGGCAAAGGCTCCTGCGGCAGGGACTGCGCCTGTCCCAAAGCCTGCTGCGCAGCAAAAGCCAAGCGCAACAACAGGCAAGCAGGCGTCACAGGCAAGCGCGCCAAAAACGCAGCCTGTCCAGGCCACAAAACAAAGCCCCGCGCAAAGCACTCAGGGCAAGGGCAGGGCCTGAGCCAAGGCATTTGCAGCCTGGGCGCAAAACAATAAAAATTGAAAGAAGTGCGGCAGATGGCAACCAACAAATGCGCTTATGAAGGCAACCAGTTTGTGGGCCTTTACTTTTGCACTTCCGACAAGCTCACTCTAGTTCCAAGGGGCCTGCACCAAAAGATGCCTGGAAAATTAGGGGTTCTTGGCACAACGCTTGTTGAGGCAAGCGTCTGTTCCTCAAGCCTGCTTGGCCTCTATTGTTCAATGAATTCCAATGGCATTGTGGTGCCAGACTGCATTGAGCAAAATGAAATGGCCGCACTTAAAAAAGAGGGGCTCAATGTGTGCGTGCTTGAGTGCAACCGGAACGCCTGCGGCAACAACATAGCTGCAAACGATTATGGCGCAGTTGCAAACCCGCTGCTTCCAAAGGCCTGCCTTTCGCGTATTTCAGACGCCCTTGGCGTGGAAGTGGTGCAATCGGATATTGCGGGAATGGAAACTGTTGGCTGCTGCGTTGCAGCCACAAACAAAGGGTTTGTGGCGCACAACGAGTCAAGCGAGCAGGAGCTCAAGTTCATTTCCTCGGTGCTCAAGGTGGAAGGCGGCGTGGGGACCTGCAACATGGGCACCCCGTTTCCCAAACTTGGAATAGTTGCCAATTCGACTGGAGCCCTTGTCGGCGAGGCCACGTCTGGGTTTGAACTTGCCAGGATTGAGTCAAGCCTCGGGCTTGTCTGAGGGTGCAATGGCACGTATCTTTGCGAATTTGGAACAGGGGAATCCAGTAACATATGTTTTGAGGTGTGAACATGAAATTTTTTGTTGAAGGCACAATGTCCATAAGCGGCGTTGAAAAGCAGTTTGTGCTGGAGCTTGAGGCCCAAAGCGAGAAGCTTGCAAAAGAGAAAGCTTTATGTGACCTTGGCTCCAATCATAAGCTGCCAAGAAGCAAAATTAACATCTCCAAAGTGGAGAAGGTGTGATTTTATGTCCGAGGCCGAACTCAACAAGCTTGTCTATGAAGCCCAAGTCTACAGGCAGCAAGGCCAGCAGCTGCAGGAGCAAATTGCCCAGGTAGCTGCAAGCGTAAACGAGGCGCTTTCGGCCCTTGACGCCCTCAAGGCGCTTAAGGAAAAGCCCGAAGTTTCCATGGTCCCGCTTGGAAGCGGCGTCTATGTGAAAGGCGGGAAGATTAACGCCCAGATGGTTCTTGTTGGCGTGGGCGCCAACATACTTATGGAAAAGCCTATTGACGAGGCCATTGAAACCCTGGAAAAGCGCATAGATTCAAGCAAGCAGCTTTCGGCGCAGCTTGACAAAGCACTCATTGAAATAAATTCCCGCCTTGAAAAAGTGGACACAAAAGCAAGAAGAATAATTGAGGACGAAGGTGGGGCGGATGTTCGGGCTTCTAAAGAATAAGATTTCCAGCTTCCTTTCTGCTCTTACAAAAAAGGAGGACGAGAAATCAAAGCAGCAGCCCCCTGAACCACTGCAAACGGCGCAGGAGGCTCTGCCGCAAAATCAAGCACCAGCGCAAGCACCTGCCCAAGCACAACCAAACCAGGCAACAAACACATTCCAACCAACAATCTCCGACCAGCCAAATAAAACCCAACAGCTAGAAACGCCCGTCCCACAAACAAATCAAAACCAGCAAAAAAAACCAGACCAGCCGCAAAACCAAGCACGAACAACTATCTTAAAGCAGCCGAATCAGGCAACCAAGCTTGACCTGCCAACAAAAACTGGCCAATTGGAAATACCCGCCCATCAAATAAATCAAGACCCAAAAACAAAACCAAGCAAGCCTGAAACTACACAGCCAATTTTGCCAGACCCCCCTTCCTCTCAAATCCCGATTTCTGATGCCAAAGCCCAAGCCACCACTAAACAGCCGGGGCAAACAAGCCAAGTCCGGCAAGCACAGGCATCTTTGCCAACCAGCCAAGCCCAGAAAAAACAATATGTCGAACAAGCACAACTAAGCCAGCAAACCAAAAAGGCAGAAATGCCAAAAGACCAGAAAGCCAAAACATCCGCACCCAAGGAAGATTCCAAACAAATCCAGCCACCCTACTCATTCCAGCCATCAGCATCTTCGGCTCTTTCTGACAAGCAGCTTGAGCGGATGTCAAAAAAAGCCCTCAAGGAACAGGCAGGGGAGCATAAAGTGCAGCCAAAGCTTGGAATTGTCTCCTCAATAACTTCCTTGTTTGCAAGCCAAATCACAATAACGGAAAGCGATGTTTCAGACCTGCTTGATTCCCTTGAGCTTTCGCTGCTTGAAGGTGATGTGTCATACGAAGTTTCGCAGGATATTGTCTCAAGCCTGCGCAGCCGCCTTATAGGCACAAAGCTTCCAAAATCCAATCTGTCCGGCTCAATACAGTCAATCATAAGGGAAGTTCTTGTAAAAACAATGACCCCTCAGTGCAGCTTCGACCTTATGGAGTCTGCAAAGGGTGCCAAAAAACCATATAAAATCCTTTTTGTCGGGCCAAATGGGGCTGGCAAAACAACTACCATGGCAAAACTTGCAAAGGCTTTCCAGGCAGCTGGCCTTTCCTGCGTCTTTGCCGCCGCAGACACATTTAGGGCGGCTGCAATAGAACAGCTTGAGGTTCATGCAGGCAGGCTCGGCATACACGCAGTCAAAAGCCAATACGGCGCCGACCCGGCGTCAGTAGCATTTGATGCAATAAAATACGCCCAGGGCCATGGCATTGATGCGGTCCTGATTGACAGCTCAGGCAGGCAGGACACAAACGCAAACCTTCTTGCAGAGCTGAAAAAAATCGTCAGGATAGCAAGCCCTGACGCAAAAATCTACATCGGTGAGTCGCTTGCAGGCAATTCGGTTGTGGCCCAGGTCGGGGCATTCAATCAGGCAATTGGCCTTGATGCAGTAATCCTGACAAAACTTGATTGCGACCCAAAAGGCGGCTGCGCAATTTCCATAACAAAGGCAACCGGAGTCCCTGTGATTTTTGTGGGCACAGGCCAGTCATACTCGGACCTGAAAAAGTTCAATCCAGATGAAATAGCCTCCGAGCTTGTTGCAGCCTGATACTCATGCCCGAATCTTTTTTTCGCTGTTTTGCTCAAGCACCTCACTAACTATTAAAACAGCCCTCTACCAAACTAAATTATGCATCACAGACATTCTTTGGCGCAAGAAAACCAAACAACCCACTGCCAGCCCAACAGACTCCATCCAGTCTCCAAAGCCAGTCACCAGTGCCCGCCACAGCAACCCTGCGGCTCCAGCGTGCCTGCGCATTCCCCCAATAAAAAGGGCGCTGCAAATCAGTTTCAGGAAATCCACAAGCAAGACGCGACTGCCGCCCAAGCTTTTAACACCCGAGCCTTTTTGCAACAAGAGCAGCGCCCTGCCCCACTTGAGCTTTTTTCAAGGCAGGCGGCCGCAACAAGCCTTGCCGGAATTGAGCTGTTCACTGCCCCAATGGCGCTTCTTGGCTCAATACAGGACGCCGCAGTCCTAAACACCAACATTTTCTATGTCCTAAAGCAGAACATTGAGCGGTTTTTGGACGACTTGCGCCAGGGGCTTGCCTATTCATCGGAGCTTCAGGAAGAGGTCACTGGAGTGCAAGGCACAGGCTCAAAGCGGGTTGCAAGCCCTATGGACAAGCTTCCGAAATTTGCATACAGCGCAGCAGCCGCAGCCCTGGTTTGCTGGATGCTAAACGACATCTCACAAACTGCACTGAAAAAAGCAGCCGAAAAGGCAAAGCTTGAGGGACACAAGCCGTCAATCCAGGCCATCAACCACGAAGCAAGTGCAATAGTCGGCAAGCTCGCGTCGCAGCCAAGCAGGTCAAAAACACTCCAGCAGACTTTTTTTACCGTATCAAACACGTGCGAGGCGCAGTACTTTGCTTCTGCCCAGGAGCAGGACCTGCTTGCAGGCAAACAAATCGAGGCCAGAAAAATTGATGGGATGTTTGGCGCAAGAATACAAAAAATATCAACCGCCCAGGCTTTACTGCACTATTTCCAGGCGCATCCTGAAGATTACAAGGAGGCGCTTTGCGCATTGCTTGGCCTGACAGACCTGGAATTTGAGGATTCGCAGCTTGTTAGGCAGAAAATCCTTGCGGCACTGGGCAAAAGCGGCAGGATTGCGTTTGCCGAGCAGGTTTTCTCGGCACTTGCAAAAAGGAAAAAAAAGCAGGGCAGGCTTTCCCAATTTCTCTCAAGCTTTTCAATCCACTTTGACAAAAAATCAAAAACAGCCTTTGTGTGCATGCGCAAGGGCCCAAAGTCTCAAAAGCGCCCGCCGCGCCGTGCTGCAGGCAGACCCAGGCAAAGCCAAAAAGGCTTATTAACTAAAAAGGTAAAAGCTTAGCAAGGCCGCACAACCTCAAAACAGCAGAATGTTTATTGTGCAAATTAAGTTGAAATTAATATATTGAAACCTACTGAAATTGAGATGCAATCCTATATCCTGCCGTCGAACCGGTGCAACACAATGAAGCCCTCCCCCCCCATAAGCCCGCAGGCAACTATCAAGCCTGCACGCGGAATGCGCCTGGCCGCAGTTTTTGTGGTTTTTGCACTTTTCATGCTGCTTATTTTTGGCTGCACATCAAACAACCAGCCATCCTCCCAATTCAACAATTCCAGCGCAGTCTCAGTGAAAAAAAACCAGACAAACCAAACGCTGCCAGAGCTTCCAGGCCAGGCAAGCAGGCCGCAGCTGCTTTCTGAAAACCAGTCGCAGCAGGCGTCTGAGAAGCCAGGGCAAATCCAAGAAACATACAACCAGCAAGCCCGGGGGCCGTCAAGCCAGCCGCCAGACCCAACAAAACTTGGCAAGCCAGTGTCAAACATAGATGAGAGCCAATATTCAAGCGCAGACCAGAAGCAGAATCAAAAAGGCCTGCCGCCAACGATTTCATCATCTGGCAAGCCTTCAAATGCAATTCCCCAACAATCAGAAAAACTGCCATCTTCAACTTCTAGCTTGCCTGGCAAGCCGCCAGTTACCGCCAAAGTTCTTGTCAGACAGGACTCCACAACCATAATCAAGAATTTTACTTCAGACCTTCCCAATTCCTATTTCCTTATTGAAACTTCTAGCTATCTCCAAAATGTCCAAAGCACGAGGTTCTGGGTCAAAGGAAGCAACATTGCGTCAGAGCCCTTCAACCAACCCCCAGGAGACCACATAAGGTTTGTCCGCGATGGAAAAACAGGAAATCTTTACTACTTTGCAACCATAAGCAAGACTGGAATGCTGCTCACAGACCCAGAGTTTAGCGGCAGGTTTGCAAAAAGCCAGATGGCAATGGAAATAAACAAGATGATTGACAATGCCATAAACAAGCCCCTGGCACTTGAAATTGAAAAAAACCTTTCGCTTGCAAAGGAAAAGGCGGCTCGAGAGGAGGCTGCCCTTTCAAACAACTCAACCCAGGTGCCATTGTCGCAGCAGCCTATTCAGGAACCCCCCCAAGGCCAAGTTTTCAACCTTGGAGCAAACGTTGTCTATTTTTTCGGCCAAGATGATTTTGACAAACTCGAGTCTGGATATTTCTACATGGAAAACTCAACTTCATCGCTAAATGGCCAAGAGTGCACCAACTATTATTTCAAGAAGCTTGACTCGCGCATGGACATCATCTGCCTGCGCCAAGACTTCATGCCAATTTACCTTAGCATTGAGGACATACTTGGCGTAAGGGATGTCTACTGGACGGGCATCGCCGTGACAAACATTTCCGACGACATCTTCAAAATCCCCTCAGGCATAAACTTTACCGTGAAAAATTCAAACAGGCCAAGCTTTGCGGACTGAGACTTCGGCCTGCTAAAATGCCAGGCAAAATACGTTGATAAAAATGGCCCTAATAACGCTTTCAACCAAGGAGCTGTCCAAATTCGGGAATGTCGGGGAAGGGGAACTTGAGCAGGTTCTCACGGCAATAGGCGTGCCTGTCGAGCGAATCGAGGGAGGAGAGATTGACCTTGAAATAACTCCCAACAGGCCAGACATGCTTTGCGTGGAGGGGGTTGGCAGGGCAATCAGGGCATTTGTGCATTGCAAAAACCCAGCCTACGCTGCCTACAAATCAGGTTTCAAGGTCCTGGTCGACCCGTCTGTCCAAAACATCCGGCCTTTTATCGCAGTCGCCGTTGTCAAGGATGTTGAAATCACGCCGCGGTTCCTCGCCTCATTGATAAACCTGCAGGAAAAGCTGCATGACACCATGGGGAGAAAAAGGCGCAAGGTGGCAATCGGTATCCACGACGCCTCAAAAATCGCCTTCCCGCTCACATACAAGGCAGTAAGCCGTGACTGGGCCGGCTTTGTCCCGCTTGACAAAGAGAACATTATGACACCAAGCCAAATCCTCAGGCATCACGAAAAGGGAATCGCCTATGCCCATCTTGTGCCAGGCGAATGCCCCCTAATAGTGGATTCAAAAGGCCAGGTGCTCTCCTTTCCCCCAATCATAAATGGCGAGCTTACCAGGGTGACTGAAAAGACCCGGAATGTCATACTTGATGTGACAGGCACAAACAGGCAATCGGTAAGCAGCATCATGAACATAATTGCATGTGCCTTTGCAGACCGAGGCGGCAAGGTTTTCCAAGTCAAGGTGGGCAAGGACGCGTTCCCGGAATTTTCAGGCCAGAGGCTCAAATACCCGCAAAAACTTGTAAAGTCGCTTCTTGGCCTTGCACTTGTTGCGCAAAAGAGAAAAAAATATCTCTCAATGATGGGGCACGGGCTTTCAGGCAGCCTGGTGGCAGTGCCGCCTTACAGGGCAGATGTGATGCACCAGATTGACATTGTTGAGGACATTGCCATAGCGCATGGCCTGAACAATTTCCCAAAAACCCTTCCGGACTTTTTCTCGGAGGGCAAGAAAATTTCCACCCCAAACGTGCACCAAGTGCTTTGCGGCATGGGCCTGTTAGAGTGCAGCAGCTGGATTCTCACAAGCTCCCAGAAGCACAAGGCTGCAGGATTTCAAACTGCCGCAGGCCTTGAAATCAAAAACAAGCTTACGGAAGATTTTGCATTTGTCCGCTCCACCATTGTCCCAAACCTGCTTGAGATACTTGGCAAAAGCAAGGACAGTGCAATGCCGCAGAAACTCTACGAAGTCGGCCCTGTCTGGGACGGGACAAGGACAAAAGACGTGCTTTGCGGGGCAATAGCACACCATAAGGTATCGTTTTCAGAGGCAAAATCAGTTCTAAAGACGCTTTTTTTCGAGCTTGGGGTAAGTTTTGAGGCAAGGCCGGAATCCTCTCCAGCATATATTGAAGGCAGGTGCGCAGGCATCGTTGCAAATGGGAAGCGGATTGGGATTTTTGGTGAAATCCATCCGCAGGCCCTTCACAACTTTGGCATTGAGCAGCCTGTTGCAGCCTTTGAGCTTGACCTGTCCTGCCTTGGCTAGACTCCGCTATTTTTCAAGCCTCCCAAGCTTCTTTTTTCCACCATGTTTTTCGGAGGACTTTCCTTCCGCCGCCCTGCCATAATTACTGCCGCCATCCTTTTCATGCGGCACAAGCTGCGTAATGCTTCCAAGCCTCCCAAGCTTTTTTGCCTCTGCAAACGCAAATGCCTTTGCCACATGCGACTCGTCAAATCCAAGCCCCATCATTACACTAATCGCCGAACTTTTATGCAGCCCGGCCTTTTCAAGCTCAACCACAAGGGCATCAGCCCCTATGTGAAATGCGTTTTGGGCCGCCCTGCCGACAAGCTCCTCCACCTGCGCAAAACTCAAGCCAGCCTCCAAAAGCTTTCCCTCAAACACGGCCCTTTCAAGCTCCAGTTTCATATTCCCGACCCCCAAAATGACTTTTTCAACAGGCTGCTCCCCGTCAACTCTCCCTATGGCAAACGTGCTGCACCCATGGGCTGGATTTGAGTATGCAAGATGAATCAAACATCCGCCAACCCCAAGCCTTTCAATCTGTGCCTCCTGGGACTTTTGAAAACCGTAAGAATCGCACAAGTATTTCCTGTGCTCTGAAAGCACTGTGCGGAAAATAAAGCTTGTGCCGGCGTTTGAAAGCACGGCCTTTCCAACGTCAGTCGGGTTCTGTGTAGCAATTATTACGGAAAATCCATACTTTCTCCCTTCCCTGGCTATGGAAACCAAGTCGCTTTCCTCGTCCTTTGCTATTTTCCACGCCTCGTCTGCAACTATAAAAAGCCTTATTTTTTGCCCTTGTTCAAGCCTGTTGGTGGCCATTGAGTCGCGCAGGTACTGGACAGCGCACAGTGCTGCCATGCTTTTTTGGGCCTCGGAGCCAAGGCGGTGCAAATCCAGGCACACCATTCCGTTCCTCTCCACTGCAAGCCCTGCAAGGCGTTTCAGGCCGACCTGCCGCTTTCCACCAAATGCTTGTGCAAATTCATTTACCACAAGCCTGACATACTGGCAATGCTCAAGCCTCCTTCCCCTGCATTTTTTTTCCATGCGCCCCAGCTGCAAGCCCAAGTCTGCAAGCGTCGGGGCCTTTGCAAAAGAGCGCATGGCACTCCGGTTTCCCCTGCCGCAGCCTGCTTTCATGTAAACCTGCTCAAGTGCCTGCTGCATGATAAGCTGCTGGACAAACTCGTTTTTTATGCCTGTGAGGACCCTGAAAGACCTAAGGACCGACTGTGCCATCGAAGCAGCGCTTCCCCCTGTCCTTTCAAGAATATTTATTCCAACCTGCCCGCCAATGTCAATTACCGTCCCCCCACTTGCCCTTGCCCAAGGCGCATACTCGCCTGACCAGTCCAAAATGATGCTGCTTGTTCCCCAGACAATGCTTGCCCTTGTAAGCAGGGTCTTCACCAAATACGACTTGCCAGAGCCGCTTGTCCCAGTCACCACTATATGCGGGTTTGCAAGCGCCTCCTGGTTCCAAAAAAACGGCTGGTTGAGCAGCCTGGTTTTCCCAACATATATGCTGTTTTCAGGGGGCTGGATTACAAATCCCGCAGGCGCAAGGCTGGGGCCTGCCATTGCCATTCTCTGCGCCACGCTTTTGCTCAATGCCTCTTGTGCAAGTTCCATCTATCTAACCTTTCACCCCAGCCAATTCCTTTCAAATCCAGCAAAACCTAACCTTCCGGTGCAAACAATCATCGGCAGCTAATATTCAAATGCATCTGCGGCCATAAACCTTTCAAGCTCAAATGCCTCAAGCATCTGCTGGCCAGAAAGCTGCCTTACCTGTGCATTGAGCGCGCTTCCTATCGCCGAGGCCGCCTCCCTGGAGTTTGACTTTGCCCTTGCATAAGCCTCACTTGAGCTGTTCCCCTGTGCGCTTGTCATCAGGGTACAAATTACCTGAAGAGGCCTTTCGCCCTCCCCAAGCCTTGCAAGCAGCCTGTTCCAATAAGACAGCTGCCTGTCAAGCTGCGCTATCTGGAACCCGTTTCTTGCTTTTCCTTCGGCGCAAAGCCTTGCCTTTGTCACTTCCGCCTGTGCCCTTCTGGTCTTTATGGAATCCACATACTGCGCCAAATCAAGGGCCTTTGCAGCTATTGAGAACCGAAGCGGAATTCTGCTTGTGCACATGACGCGCTCAAGGGCTGCTGAGTAATCCTGCCCTTCCTTGCCATCCCCCTCAGCCTCAAGCTGCGGCATCTGCACGCCAAGAAACATGCTTGCAACATATCCATCCCCGGATTTCTTCACTATGGCGTCCCTTGCAGCCACTACTTCATATTGCCCAAATTCCTGCTTAAGGCCAATTGCGCCAAACAGGTGCGGCGCCAACACATCCCCATATTTCCAAAAAACGTAAGTTGCGCAAATGCACAGCGCGCTTATGGCTGCCGCAAGCGCACTTGAGCTTGCCAATGATGCCAGAAAAGCAAACAAACCCAGTGTCAACAATGCGTGAGGCGCATATCTTGCTGCAAGTTTTTTCATCAGCAATCACCCAAACCTTTCAAGCAAATCACGTCCAATAATTACGCACATCAAACATACTCGTAAGTCTGCGTTATTATCTGCCCGCCAAGTGTCCGTGAAATGGCCAGGCCAAAGGCAAGTGAAAGAGCCAAACCTGCCAATGGCAAAACTATGATATAGAGGGCCAGCTGGGACAAAAGTTGCGAAAAGGCTGCAAGAAGCTGGCCAGTGCGCGCTGTCAGCTGCCCTTGCGCCATCAGCTGCTGCACGGTGGCAAAAAACCCCGTGTCAGTGGGGGCGGCCTCAAGCACGCTGCCAAAATCTGAGTTGAATTGCGCAGCCTGCCCGCCTGCCTCCCCTATGGACTGCTCAAGCAAGGCAAGTTTTCCCCCTATTGCGACAAAGCAAAGCGCGTAGACCGTCAGGATTGCAACCGAAAAGCCAATGAGGGCCCCCCCAAGCGCTCTTGTGATGTGGAAACTTCTGAGGAAAAATCCCGCAGGCAGAGCCACTGAAAGGGCGATGCCGTACGCAAACTCAAAGAATCCGGCATGCAAATTTGCAATGGCGGCAAATGCGTAGAGAATGCCTGTCATTGATGAGAGAAGCTGGGCTGAAAACTCGGACGAATAGAACGGCTGGTTGGAAAGCCCAGGCACGCTGACAATCATTTTTGCCACATAGCCGATTATCTGCGCGCTTTGCAGGCTTGTGGCCCCTGCCTTGTAAAGCCCGTCTGCAATGGCCCAGTTTATGCAGATTGCAAATGCGGCCGCACCCGTGGCGCCCTGGTTCTGCATGCACGCGGCATATTCTCCTTGCGGAACAAACTCGGTGCCAACTGTGCCAAGCAGCGCAAGAAGGGCGGCAATGGAGCCGAGAAGCGCGGCATTGAGGACAGACTGTGCAAGTTCCTCAACCCCGAAATTTTTCAGCCTCCTGTTTTGCAGCGCAATTCCGACTCCAAGGGCTATTCCGCCTGCCATTATCGTAATTGCTATCGCGCTTATTGCCAGGTTGTAATTCTGAGGAACTGCTGCCGTTGCAAGAGATATGGCCTCCTGCACCATGCTGCTCTAGCCTCTCACCCTCAATTTTTCACCAGACCTGTCCCCTTAATGAGGCTTTTTCCGTTTTCCATTAAGTGAGACGTTTTACGTTTTCTATCAAGTCAGAAGCTTCATGGAGTTGTCGCGGATAATTTCGGCAGCGCCGATAATGGCGCCAACAACCACTCCGCCAACAAACAAGCCTATTGCAATTACCTGCCATTTTCCCTTGACTTCGGCAGGCTGCGCCTGGGCAACACCGTAGACAATGCCGCCAAGTGTAATCAATATAAGCGATACGATTGGGCCAATGCTTGCAAGCGCCCCCTGCCAGGAGCCAAGAAGTGTCTCAATATAAGCCAAACAAAGCGCCCTCCCACAGGCATCTTTACTGTTTTCTTATTGCCGCTTACAATAATAAAACTTCTGTCGCATCCGCTAGGAAAAACAAAGCCCCTGACCATAAGTGAAGCAGAAAAAAATACGGATTTTTTGAAAGGGCATCAGGGCGTGCCTGAGTAAGAAAAGATGATTTTGCAGCGTTATATTGCAAACTTTTTGGTTTTCAAATTGTCCAGAAAGTGCTTCAACTGGCCTATAAGTTGAATAGCTTTGGACATGTTGGTTTAGGCTTTAGTAGCGACAGGCTGAACGGCTCGCGTGAGCTAACCGCTTACACCCTCGCCCTATCAAAGTCATGTTCTATGGACCGCCCTAAAGTGGCCTAGTTTTGAGATTTGCTTCGACCTTAGATGCTTTCAGGTCTTATCAAATAGAGCGTAGCTGCCCAGCAATGCGTTGGCACAACTGGTAGACCAGAGGCTCCGAATCCAAGTTCCTCTCGTACTCATGGATTCCTGCTCTCAAGCCACAACACTCCTAGTAGATACTACCGAACTGTCTCGCGCATGTAACTCCATTTCTTTCGAAATGGCATGGACTATACCTTCATCCTTTGCTTGCTTTCAAAGGAGACCGACATATTAGCCTTTGTTATCAACAAAGACTCTTGAGCATTTGCCCTCAGTCTCTACAGGGGCAAGAATCTATTTGCAAATCTTGCCAGCTAGCGATATTTTTTTGCAAGTATCCCTAGCCAATAAATTCCGCCTTCCCTCGGTATTGCCGTGCATATTAATTACACACGAATATGCGACGGTTTCACCGATATGAGTCGATTTAATTTTTCAAGGCCTTTCGGCCTAGCAACGCCTATGCGAGTAATTTGACGTTCTGAACCCAGCTCATGTAAGTCTTTAATGGATGAACAACCCAACCTTTGGAGGCTCCTGCACCTCCAGGATGACTTAAGCCGACAGCGATGTACCAAACCGCGGGGTCGATGTGTACTCTCACCCGCGACGAGCCTGTTACCCCCGGGGTAGCTTGTCTGACAGCTTGGACCCTCATCAAGAAGGTACCAAGGTTCGTTAAGCCCGACTTTCGTCTCTGGAATCCACGCTTTTAAGATTCCAGTCAGTCCAGCATTTGTCTTTAACCCTTTGCGAGGCATTTCTAACGCCTCTAAGCTGAACATTGGGCGCCCTTGTTTCCTTATCGAGGGCGTACCGCCCCAGCCAAACTATCCACCTGCCGCTGTCCCTGAGATAGGTAAAGCAATACAAAAACTCTTGAATGGTGTTACAATTTCGCCTATTTGCAAGCCAGAACCTGCAACATAACGGCTCCCATTTACGCTCCGCAAAAGCCCTCGTATCGCAACAGCAGGCTATAGTAAAGCTCCACGGGGTCTTCGTTTCCCACTAGAAGTCCTTAGCATATTCACTAAGTAGTAAGTTCACCAGGTCCTAGGCAGGGACAGTGGGAGGCTCGTTATGCCATTCATGCAAGCCACCAATTAAGCGGCGAGGTATTACGCTACCTTAAGAGGGTCAGAGTTACCCCCGCTCTTTACTGGCGCTTGGCTCGGTTGAAACCGAGTTTAACGTACCAGCAGTGAGCAGGCATCGCCCACAATACTAAGCGTTCCCGCTTTGCTGTGAGCTGTGTTTTTGATAAACAGTCGACCTCCCCTTGTTACTGAGACCTGCGAATGCTTTTGACACAATCGCAGGCATGGTTTGTCCCGAAGTTACACCACTAACTTGCCGAGTTCCCTTGCCTAAGTGGTCCTGCCACGCCTTGGCTTTCTCTGCCAGCAGCACCTGTAATAGTTCTAGGTACGAATGCATTGCATCGGATTGATTCTCTTTTCACGGACTCCGGGGAGTCGGCGCAGCCTTGCGGCTTGTCTTGCAGTTAATCTGCTTCTCCTCACAATGAGTCTCGACAGATTTGCTGCAGTTGAATGAGGTCTCCCCCACTGCGCTTACCCCAAAGTGTCAAAAATCAACCTTGCGTTGCCGCGTCTAGCAATGCAGGACCGGAATTTTAACCGGTTTCCCTTTTGCCGCACGGTGATTGACCTGCGGCTTAGGATCGCCTTACTCTTGGCTGAAGAACATTGCCAAGAAAACCGTGTGCTATGCGGCGTCCAGGATTCTCGCCTGGATATGCTGTTACTGATACCAAGATATTCATGACTGGTCGGTCCACAGGACCTCTCGGCCCTGCTTCTGCCCAACCAGCCCGCCCCCCTACCAAATTGCCACCAATCAAGGCGGCGACTCCGTGGTTTCGGTATCTGGCTTAGCCCCGTCCATCTTCAGAACCTGCAATCTAGACTGGTCCGCTATTACGCGTTGTTTAAAGGATGGCTGCTTCTAAGCCTACCTTCCAGCTGTTTTAGACTGCAAGCTCCTTCATTTCGCACTTAACCAGATTTTTGGGACCTTAACCACGGCACCGGTTCTTCCCGTAACGGCGTGCTAGCTTACCCAGCACAACCCGACTCCCGCCTTCTACGGCGGAACTAAATTCGGAGTTTGACAAGATGGTGACCCCTTTCGAGGCCATCTCACCTAATCAGTGCTCTACCTTAGTTCCTGCCTCCAGCGAGGCTGTCCTGAGGGACATTTCGAGGGGAACCCGCTATTGCTGAGTTCGATTGGACTATCACCCCTATACGTAGGTCACCCGAGCAGATATACTAGCATCGGTTGCGGGCCTCCACCGACCGTCAGGCCGGCTTCGCCCTGCCCACGTATAAATCACATCAGCTTCAGGTCTAAAAGCAGTGACTAACCCGCGCTTTCACACGGTGTGCCTCGCTTGTACTGCGCACTAAATCGCTTTCGCTCCGGCTCTCGCCTTGCCACTGCCATTAACTCCTTGGCCCTTGCTTCGAGAAGGAAGATGCAACAATGCATATCCCGCATTCGCTTCCCAGGTTGCCCGGGGTCGCTTGCTGCAGGAGTGCTTTTTTGCCGCATCAAACTGTAGCTATTCAATTTCAGGTTCTTTTAACCCCCCGTTAGGGGCCCTTTTCAACTTTCACTCGCGTTACTGCTTTGCTATCGGTCTTGGGTTATATTTAGAGTTGGCAGTTGATTCTGCCGACTTTCACGCACCATTGCCGAGGTGCGCTACTCTTTTGCCTCGCTCCGCAACCCTTTACATACTGGGCTATCACCATCTATGGCGCAACTTTCCAATTGCTTCTGCTCAAATTGCGGATGTTCCAGGCCCCACATCTTCCCCGCCGTTGCCGGCAGGGTATTCAGGACGCTCAATCTTCGGCGTTCAATCACCTTTACTGGCCGAATCACTGTTGTTTTCTTTTCCTGCGGTTACTAGAATGTTTTAATTCTCCGCGTGTAGTCGATTCTTCCGAATCACATGGGCGACCATCCGGATCAAAGGCTGCCTGCGCCTACCCGGAGCATTTCGCTGCTTGCCACGGCCCAACGTTTCTACCCAAGCCAAGTCATCCACTGAATAGCTTTAACAACATGCAAGCCTTGCGGCCTGCACTTATACATATCCAAGCTGATTCACTTATACGTCAGTGAACACACTTTCTAGGTTTTTGAAAACCCTAAATTTTGCTCGTTGCAAAATCATCTTTTCCTACTCATGCACGCCCTTCATGCGCCCAATCAGAATGAACTGATGTGTGGCATCAGGTTATTGGCTCCAAAAAGGTTTTCGGACGCCTCAACCGTATTTTTTGCAGCAAGAGCTTTAGCAATTGAAAACTTTCACTGCCGCAAAGGCCATAAGTTCCGAGGTAAATCCCCGGTTTTTCGGCCAGTACGACTGGGTTTTGGTTGCCTTCCATCGCGATTCCAACGACGTGGAACGCTGATGTTTTCGCTTCAGACTGCAAAAATGGTGCCGATTATTTAGAAGTCGGGGTATTTAAATGTTTCGGCGATTTCATGCCAAAATCCATACGTTCCTATGCAAGCTGACACAAAATTCTAGTTTCCTCTTGCCTGTGCAAGCCTTGCCAGCTGCCTGTCAAAACAAAGCACACGGCTGCCTTCTTTTCTGGCAAGGTAAATCACACAATAGTCTGCAAAGCTCAAGTCCTTGCCAACCTCCCGCGCCAGCTGAAAAATTTCGCCCCGTGCCTGCTTGTCAATCCAATAAACTCCAAACTGCCTGCTTTCCAATAGCCTTCAAAACTAATCTCCTCTCTGTGCAGCTCTTGCAGCCTGCGCCAACTTCTAATCATGGTGGAAAAAACAATAACCTAAGATGGAAGAAAAAACAAGAAATATCTATTATTATCTAAGTATTAGTCTGCCCTGCTTTCTTTGGAAAGGCGTGAAAGCACTTCTGGCGCCTGTATATGGCTGCATACTTGCTGCTTCGCATTGCCTCCATCGTCATCTTCATCTTTTCTGTGCCTGCATTTTGTCCCCTCCCTAAGGCAAAGAAGTTTTCCCTCAAAAAAGCCAGTGCCAGGCTTTGCCTTCTTCTCAGGCACGCACTGCCTTGTCAGGCTGAAAATAGTTTCCATGACTTTTATTTTCATTGTTTAGCACCGCGTTATCCCTTGACCTAACAATAAACTCTCTTACAAGCCTAATTCTCAATCCCTTCATCCTGCAGCTGCTTTCTTTGAATGGGATTCTTCACAGCCTCCTTGCAAATCGAGGGCTTTTCACCCTGAGATATCCTGGAGGGACAGCCGTTTTTCTCATGGCACGCAAGCAACATCACAGGGCGCACCCCGCCTTTTTGCCCTTCGCTTACTTTGGCCGTGCCTCTTTTTAGGCAGTCAATTGGATTGAAACTAGCGGCATTTGCCATAGACTTATTGCACCATCAATATATATAAATGTATACTTTTTCCCACAAATCAGCCTTAGCTGGTTTTTCCCTTTTCCCACTGAAAGACCCCGGTGCTGGAGCCTCTGTCTTCAGACAGGGAGGAGCACCGAGGCCAAGTCGGCTCCCCCTAAGGAAAGCAGCAGAAATTCCGGGCCTTTAGGCCGAGGTCTTTCACAAAGTCTTTTATAACAATCCTGCCATAATGGTCTATGGGCACGTCAGTTTATTTTTTTCCCGCAATTTGATTTTTTTGGTGAGCCTATGCCATCCCGCATTGAAATCGGATTTTTGGATGGCATAACTGATGCAAGGGGGAGCAAGGTCTTAAAAAAAAT
>Ga0194120_10004121_pt1 | contig 22808 bp, 26 predicted proteins | sample TA2MahCa65mmetaG_FD_148642 | JGI IMG/M metagenome (GOLD analysis project Ga0194120, IMG submission 148642) | Freshwater microbial communities from Lake Tanganyika, Tanzania - TA2015019 Mahale Deep Cast 65m | ecosystem: Environmental > Aquatic > Freshwater > Lake | place: Tanzania: Lake... | reverse complement strand
CAGCTCGCTGAAGCGTTGCCTGGAGTCAGGATCGCTGACATCGAGCGGCAGCACGATCGCCCCGGCATCGGCCAGGGAGGCCATCGCCTCAACCCGCCGCGCCGCTGCAACCACACGCCAGCCGCGCTGCAACAGCAGCGTGGCCGCAGATGCACCGATGCCGCTTGAGGCGCCCGTGATCAGAACCGTGGGGGTGGTCATCAGCCTTGTTGGATCTGGAGGGGAACGATCCGGTAATACACCCGCTCATCCGAACAGCACAGATCGCCGTAGTAACGCTCGAGCACGTCGTAGGCGTCGTCGTAGCACGCAAAGCACTGCCGGGTGAACGCGTCGTCACCGCCGTCATCGCGCACCAGGGTGTAGCGATCGCGATCGGGCCCGCTCATCGATGGGCACCACGGGCAGCCAACCAGACCGTAGAGCCAGTCACGCCAACCGGTCCAGGCCGCCGTTGGGAACGCCATAGACACCGGCAAAGGACTCCCCTGCGCAGCGGCAGACCATGTGCTGTACCGCCAGCTCAGAACGAGCATTGCGGAGCGCTCGCGCGTGGCGGATCAGGCTTTCTCGAGGCGGCGCACAATCACAGCCATCAGCACCAGCGAAGCGGCCAGGGCGATCAACAGAGCAATGGTCATGACAAGTCCCGCAGACGACGCCGATTCTGCCGCCAAGAGCGCAGCACTGGAGCTGGTGTTCGTCTACGGAAGCCTGAAGCGCGGCATGGCCAACCACCGGCAGCTGGCAGGGGCCAGCTTTCTTGGCAGCGCCTCGGTCGCCGGTCTGCACCTGTACGACCTGGGGCCCTTTCCCATGGCGGTGCTGGTCCCTGACGACCCTGAGGCACAGCTGTTGGGCGAGCTCTACGGCGTCAGCCCGCAGCTGCTGAAAGCCCTCGATCGTTTTGAAGGCGCGCCCAGGCTCTACCAGCGGCAGCGCCACAGCCTCTGCGATGGACGGGCGGTCTGGCTCTACGTGGGCCGGCCCCAGCAGGTGCGCCACGTGCGGCGCATCAGCGTCTGGCCGCCTGGCTTGGGCGCCGATACTGAGTGCCATTAAGCCCGTTGGCCATGGCCCTCACCCTGTATGGCGGCGCCCGCAGCCGCGCCTCCATGCCCCGCTGGTACATGGAAGAGAAGGGCATCGCCTACAGCTGGCGGCAGCTCGACATGGAAGCCGGCGAGCACCGCGACGAGGCATTCACGGCCATCAACCCGTTCGCCAAGGTGCCCGCCCTGGTCGACGACGGCTTCAAGGCTCCAGGCGGTGAGCCCCTGCAGCTGTTTGAAAGCGGGGCGATCCTGCTGCATCTGGCCGAGCACTACGGCGCTGAGTTCAGCAGCGAGACCTGCGGAGGTACCGCCACAGCCGCTGCCCGCCGCGCCCTGGCGAGCCAGTGGGTGCTGTTTGCCAACGCCACCCTGGCGGTGGCACTGTTTGTGCCCGCCAACCGCGACAAGGAATTTCCGCGGCTGATGAGCGTGCTCGACACTCTGCTGGCCGGTGGACGCTCGCTGCTCGCTGGGCCCTGGGGTGATCCCGGCTGGAGCGTTGCCGATTGCGCCGTCAACGCCTATCTGGCCTACCTGCCAATCTTTTTCCCGCAGATCGACCTGAGTCCCTACCCCAACGTGCAGGCCACAATCAGCGCCACCGGCGCGCGCACGGCCTACCAGCGCGTGATGGGCGGGCGTGGCTGAGCGGGCTGATCTCGACTGGCAGGGTCACCACCTGCAGCTGCTGGCCCAGCGGGCGGCGTGGGATCCGGCGCGGCGCACCCTGCTGGTGGCCGATCTGCACCTGGGCAAGGCCGAGACCTTTCAGGCCCATGGCATTGCCCTGCCCTCAGACGGCGATCTGGACACCCTCAACGCCCTGATCGAGCTGGCGGCGCAGTGGCCCTGCCAGCAGGTGATCGTGCTGGGCGATCTGGTGCATAGCCGGCTGGGCCTGACCCCGCAGCTGCGCCAGAAGCTCGAGGCCCTGCCCGAGCTTCTGGGCTGCCCGCTGCGGTTGATCGGCGGCAACCACGACCGCGGCTCCTGGATCGCCGGGCTGCAGCAGGAGCCGCCCCAGACCCTGGGGCCGTGGTGGCTCAGCCATGAACCCGATCCCCGCGCTGGCCAGCTCAACCTGTGCGGGCATCTGCATCCGGTGGCGCTGGTGGGGCGCGGCAACGATCGCCTGCGGCTGCCCTGTTTCAGTCTCGATGGACAGCAACAACGGCTGGCCTTGCCGGCCTTCGGCCGCTTGACGGGCGGCCATCCAGCCGCCCAAGGTGAACGCCTCTGGCTGGTGGCAGGCGGGGAGCTCGTCGATTGGAATCATCCACGCCCAGTCAGGACCAAGGCCGCCTGAAACGCCCCCTGTGGCGGCGCAAGCGCAGCCTGACCGTGGCGCTGCCGGCAGGAGCACTGGCGTTTCTGATCGCCATTGCCCCACCCCTGCCCGAGCAGCGCACAGCCAGCAGCACCGACCTGCTGACGGCGGCCGATGGCCAGCCGTTTCGCAGCCTCGACGACAAGGAGGTCTACGCCCTCGACTTTGACCCCCGCAAGGTGCGCATCGATCTGTTCGAGGGGTGGGACCGCGAACAGGAGGCCTTTGGCGATCGCGGCGCCCTGGCCTTTGTCTCTGGGCCCATGTACGAGCGCCACATCGACGCCGGCCGCGAGGTCACCGTGCCACTGGGTGATCTCAAGCTGGGCGATCAGATCTGGCGCGGCCGCAACCGCACTGCGGCGCACCAGCGAGCCTTTGTCGGCATCCGCCACAACGGCGGCGTCGAATTCGGCTACGGCGAGCTCACGGCCGAACGCGTTCAACGCTTTGACACGTTCATCGGCGGGCTGCACAGCATCTACAACGACCTGGAGCGGCCCCCCGCCAGCTACAAGGGCGCCTACAGCATTTCGATGGGGCAGCAGATCCGCTACTTCCTGCCGCGGATCCGCATGATCATCGGCCTGCGCCCCGACGGACGCCTCGAGGTGCTGATGAGCCGTGACGGCCTCACCCTCGAGCAAACCCGATCTCTGGCCCGGCGACGCGGACTGCGGGCCGCCTACCTGCCCGATCACGCCTCCAAAAGCCGTTTCATCATTCCGGGAGTCAAGGGTTTCAGCCAGGCCGACGCCAACTGGATCAGTGGCGGCGCCACCAGCTTTGTGCACGTGCCGTACATGCTGCGGCTCAGCCAGCGGGCCGTGCCGCTGCAGGGCTCGCTGCTGGCCGGACTGAGCGCCCAGGCCGCCGATGGCCCATGCCGCAACCCGTTGAGCTGCGGACAGACCCTGGGCGGTCAACTGGTCGACCGAGCCCTGGCCGGCTTCAACCGGCTGATGGAGCAGGGGGTCGAGCCGATCGCCCGGCTGATCTGGGCGCCCAGGCCCGGCGGAGGCACCGCCACGGCCCGCAGCGGATCGCCGCTGCGCGAGCCGCCGATCAGTGCTGACCCGCTGGCCCTGCGACAGCGCCAGGCCGAAGAGGGCAGCACCGCCCTCGATGCCCTCAGCGGCAGCGAGAGCCTGGAGCTGCCGCCCGATCTACCGCCCCCCTTGCTGCTGCCCGAGGGAGCGTCCATGCCACAGGAGCAGCTGGCAGGTGAGCAGCCAGCCCCAACTGACGCAGAACCAGTCCCGCAGGCCGCAGCGCCAGCACCGGCTGGTGCCCCAGGCGCGCCGCCGCCGCCGCTGCTGCCGCCGCCTTAACCCGCTGCCGCCAGGGCCCGCACCACATCGCCCCGGGTGAGCACACCGACGGGATGGTTCTGGGCGTCGAGCACAAACAGACGCTGGGTGCTGCGCTCGTGCAGCAGTTTGGCTGCCGCGGGCAGAGGCAGCTCGCTGCTGCAGCTGTGGGGGGATGTGCTCATCACCTCAGCCACCGTGCTGCCGAGCACCTGATGCACCTCCTTGTCCCAGTTGAGGGGGTTGCGCAGGTAGATCACCGCGTCGAGCAGCATCACGTAGGGACCCGCGTCAAAACCGCTTTCGCGCACCATCAGGTCCTGTTCGGTGAGTTCGCCCACCAGCGCGCCGTTGCCATCGACCACGGCCAGTCCGCTGATGTGGTGATCGCTCATCAACTTGACCGCGTCCTGCAGCGGCGAGCTCTCGGCGACGCTCAGCACCGGAGCGGTCATCACGGCGGAGACGGGCTGCTGCACCACGGGCACACGCGATCAACTGTGGGCATTCTGGGGCCGAGCCCGGCCCATGCCATGACCGCTGCCCGATCGCCCGTCCGCCTGCGCCAGCTGGCCGACGCCCTCACCCTGACCCGGGCCGCCATGGGCCTGCCACTGATCGTGTCCCTGAGCGCCGGGCTGGAGGGTGTGGCCTGGCTGCTGCTGCTGGCCGGGGCCTTGAGCGACTGGCTGGATGGCCTGCTGGCCCGCCGCGCAGGCGGCGGCAGTGTCTGGGGGGCGCGGCTGGATCCGCTCACCGACAAGATCCTGATCGCAGCTCCGCTGCTGTGGCTTGGGGCCGCGGGCCGGCTGCCCCTGTGGGCGATCTGGCTGCTGCTGGCCCGCGAACTGTTGATCAGCGGCTGGCGAGCCGCAGAACGCTCGGGCGGTCCGGCGTCGCTGACCGGCAAGGCCAAGACCGTGCTGCAGTTCGCCAGCCTGCTGCTGCTGCTGTGGCCTGGCTCCTGGGGCGCCGGCGCGGTGGTCAGCGACCTCCACCGTCTGGGCTGGTGGCTGTTCTGGCCGTCGCTTGTGTTGGCCTTGAGCTCGGCGGCGGGTTACCTGCGCCAGCGATGAGTGTGGTGCTCTGAGAACTCGCCTGCGTCAGGATTCTGTTGTGTGCACCCAAGCAATGTCCCATCCCTGGCTCCCGCCTCTGGCGCTGGCCTGTGTTCTGGCCATGCCCCTCCCGGCAACTGCGATGCCGGATCACAACCTGGTCGGGATCAGGGGCGCGACCACGGCCAGCAGCAACACCCCTGAAGCCATTGGGGTCGCGGTGGGGGAGATGGTGGAGACGCTGATGCAGCGCAATGGTCTGATGCCCGACCAGGTGGTGACTGCCACATTCAGCGCTACCGCGGATCTTGATGCGGTCTATCCAGCCTCGATCGCCCGGCGCCGTCCCGGTTGGGACCGCATCTCTTTGCTGGATGTGCAGCAGCTGGAGGTTCGCGGTCAACTGCCGCGTTGCATCCGCGTGCAGCTGCTGGTGTGGATGCGCCAGGGAGAGGAACCCCGCCATGCCTACCTGCGCGGGGCTGCAGGCCTGCGCCCCGACCGTCAAGTGCAGCCTTCACGCTGAACCCCTCAAGGGCTGATCACCCGATCAACGCCGCATCACCACTGAAATCAGGGGTGGTCGGCATGCTCTTGGCGTAGTCATGGGCATAGCTGTCGGCCAGGGTCCCCGCCAGATCGAAGCGGGGCTCCCAGGCCAGCTCACGCCGCACCCGGGTGATGTCGGTCAGGAAGTGCGCCAGCCGCAGCGGAAACGCTTTGCGGGCTTTCTTGTCGAGTCCTGCGGGGTCAAAGCTGCGGATCTCGACGCTGGCGGGATCCTTGCCGGCGGCGACCGCCGCGGCGTGCACCAGGCCCTTGAACGTGACGCCCTGGCGGCCGCTGCAGTTGTAGATGCGGTTGGCGGCGGCATCGACGCCGATGCAGCGGGCCATCGCCATGGCCAGATCATGCACATGGCCCAGCTGGGTGATGGTGCTGCCATCGCCCGGCAGTGGCACGGGGCGGCCATGCACGATGCGGTCAAAGAACCAGCTCTCAACAGGGTTGTAGTTGCCCGGACCGACGATGTAGGTCGGCCGGAAACTCGTAAAGGGAATGCCCTGGGCCCTGAGCCAGGCCTCGGTGTCGAGCTTGCCGCTGTGGCGACTAGCCGGGTCGGTGGGGCTGTCCTCATCAAGGGGCCAGAGCTCGCTGTCGGCGTAGACCCCCGCCGAACTCACATACACAAAGCGATGGGCGGGGGCACCGGTGCGCTCGATCACGGCACGGCTGTCAGCGAGGGTGCGCCCCGAGCTGTCGACGATCACATCAAAACGTCGACCAGCCAGAGGGGTCAGCCCCTCGGCGCTCGATCGATCACCGACCAGATGCTCCACACCTGCGGGGGCGGGCTTGTTGCCGCGGGTGAACAGGGTGAGCGCGTGGCCGTCGGCCTGCAGCTGCGCCACCAGAGGCTTGCCCACAAACCGGGTGCCGCCCATCACCAGGATCTTCATGGTTCCACCGGCTCAACTGGGCGCCATTCAAACCCGCGGTCGGGGCACCCAGACTGAAGCGTGACTGCCTTGTTCATGCCATGGCCCGTTTCAACGAGCTCGTGCGCTCGCTCAACACCCTCAAGCTGCTGGGTGCCATTGGCCGCAGTGGTGGTGATCTGGGCAGCATTGCCGATCTGGTCGACAGCTTTCTGGGCAGTCCCCAGATGGCCGATTGCGTGCGTCGCTTCAGGTCCCTGCCCGGCGGCGCGGCACTGATGGAGCAGCGCTACCCGCCCTTGCAACCCGACATCGAGCGCCTGATCGAGCTGCCGGCCGGCACACTGGGCCGCCGCTATGCCGAGCTGATCCGGCAGCAGGGCTATGACCCCGAATTCTTTCGCCCCCGGGCGATCGACAGCGACGAGCGCTGGTTGACCCAGCGCATTGCCACCACCCACGACATTCACCACGTGGTGAGCGGCTTTGGCACCGGCCGCGCCGGCGAGAGCGGCGTCCTGGCGATCACCGCTGCTCAGATCGGCTTTCCCGCCTATGTGCTGCTCAACAGCGCTGGGGTGCTGGGCAGCTTTCGTCGGCAGATCGAGCGCTTCGAAGGCCTCAGTGGTGCCATCGCCCACGGCCAGGCGATCGCGCGCCAGAGCAGCTGCCTGGTGCTGGCCCGTTGGGAGGAAGGCTGGGACAAACCCATCAGCCAGTGGCGCAGCGAGCTGGGCATTCGCGAACCGGCAGACAACCAGCCCTATGGCCTCGATCAGGAGCTGAAACCGCTCAGCTGAGCGCAGCCAACAGCCAACCGGCAGGCGGCAGGCGGCCGTGCAATCAACGCTCCATGCTCCATCGACAATCGGACCATGGTCATGACCATGGTCATCTGTACAAGCGAGCGCAGGTCAGCTGCACAGCCCCCCGCCGCGGCAGACAACCGCCGCCTGCAACGATGACGGCGTCGAGCACAACCTTCGAGCAGAACGTTTATGCAGGTGATTCCCGCCATCGACCTGCTCGATGGGCAGTGTGTGCGCCTGCATCAAGGCGACTACGACCAGGTCACCCGCTTCAGCGATGACCCGGTGGCCCAGGCGCTCAGCTGGCAGCGCCAGGGGGCCCAGCGGCTGCACCTGGTCGATCTCGATGGCGCCCGCACCGGGGAGCCGGTCAACGACGCCGCGATCAAGGCGATCACGGCCGCACTCACCATTCCCGTACAGCTGGGCGGCGGCGTGCGCAGTGCCGACCGTGCAGCCGAGCTGTTGGGCTGCGGCCTCGAGCGGGTGATCCTGGGCACGGTGGCCCTTGAACAACCCGAGCTGGTGGCGCAGCTGGCCGAGCAGCACCCGGGACGCATCGTTGTCGGCATTGATGCCAAAAACGGCAAGGTGGCAACCCGCGGGTGGCTCACAGAAAGCAGCACCGAGGCCACCGAGCTGGCCCAGCGCCTGAGCGGCATGGGCATTGCCGCCATCATCAGCACTGACATTGCCACCGATGGCACCCTGGCGGGACCGAACCTCACGGCGCTGCGGGCCATGGCCGAAGCCAGCAGCGTGCCGGTGATCGCCTCAGGCGGCATCGGCACGGTTGAGCACCTGTTGTCGCTGCTGAGCCTTGAACCACTTGGGGTGAGCGGGGTGATCGTCGGGCGAGCGCTGTATGACGGGCGCGTCGAGCTAGCCGAGGCGCTGGCGGCCATCGGCGATGGACGGCTGCAGGATGTCAACCCGAGCGCTCCTGCCAGCAGTACCGTCGCGTAACAGCTTCGAGCTGGCCTATAACAGACGGATCACATTCGGTGCATCCGTGAGCACCAGCGCGCAGTCCGCCCAGCGAACGCTTCGCGTCGACAGCGCCTACAAGCGTTGCCGCGAGCTCGGCATGCGCCTGAGCAAGCAGCGGCGCATGGTGCTCGATCTGCTCTGGCAGGAGCGCAGCCATCTCAGTGCTCGCGACATTTTTGAAAAGCTCAACAACCAGGGCCGCAACATCGGTCACACCTCGATTTATCAGAACCTCGAAGCCCTGCAGTCAGCAGGAGTGATCGAATGCCTCGACCGCGCCGGCGGGCGGCTGTACGGCTACCGCAGCGACCCGCACAGCCATCTGATCTGCAGCCAGAGCGGACAGATTCAGGATCTGGATCTGCAACTGCCACAGGAGCTGCTTGTTCAGATCGAAGAGAGCACCGGTTTCCGGGTTGAGAGTTACAGCGTTCAGCTGACCGGCCGTCCCCGCTGAACCCCTGGAAATGAGGCGATAAGCCGTTACCTTGAGCCGGTTGCCGCGCCTGCCGCCGTTGGCTCAGCATCTTCTGCTTCTGGCCCAGCCCCTGTTGGCTGAGGGTTTGCAGCGCGTGCTGAAGGAGTCGTTGCCCAACAATGCCGTTGCCCTGGCACCAGAGCAGCTGAGCGGCTCCCCGGCGTTGGTGATCTGGTTTCCGGAAGCTGGCATCGAAGCCGCGGCGCTCGAGCGCGAAACCCAGCTGCTGAGCGAGCGTTGGCAGCCGGCCCCTGTGCTGATCGGCCTTCCGAAGAACCTCGCCATCGCTCGTGGCCGGCTGCTGAGCCTGCCGGCCGAAGGCCTACTCGACAATCCGGCCGCAGCTGAGCTGCTGGAGGCCATCACAACGCTTTTGCAGGGCGGTCGCTGCGTGCGATTGGGCGCAACGGCGCCGGCTGTTGCCGCCGAACCAGGGCCCGCACTGGGCTTCGGGCAATGGTTGCTGATCAGCGGGCAACAGCAGATCGATCAGGCGCTCTGGCGCTTGGATGTGCTGCTGACGCCGCCGCCGGGCAACCTGCTGAGCCTGCTGGTGCTCGAGGGCCAGCGGCGCGAACTGCTGGCGGCCCGCGCCTTGCTGCAGCTGCTCTATGGGCCGGTGAGCCTCGCCTGGGGCGATGCTCCTGCAGCAAACGCGCCGCACACGCCCCAGCGCGACGCCAACCTTGGGGGCCATGACAGCAGCAGCGGCACCAGCCTGCGTCTGCTGCAGCGCAGCGCCGAAGGCAGCTGGCAGGCCATTGCAGCCGTTCTGCGCGAGCAGATGGCGACGGCCCTGGTCAACCGCAGCGGCCAGCTGCTGGCCCTCGAAGGGCTGAACCCCCAGCGCCGCAGCGACCTGCTGCTGGCCCTGCTCGAGCAGCTCGAGCTGTTGCGCCAGCAACTCGCCGGCAGCACCCTGCAACCGCAACAACTGGGCGAACAGTGGCTGAGCCTGCAGCGCGAACTGCGCCAGCAGGCGCTCGTGCGCATGGCCAGTCCCTACGTGCGTCTACCGCAGCAAGGTCAGCTGCGCGCCGTTGCCGAAACCCTGCTGCAGAACAGTGATCTGGCAGGGAGTGATCCCGAGCTGCCCGATCCGATGCCGATGCTGGCCGCGCTGGTGCTGGGCCAACCCCTGCTGGTCGACGGCAGGCTGCTCAGCCCCGATGAACCGCTGGCGGTCCTGCATCTGCAGCAGTTGGTCGCCAACTGGCTGCTGCGCAACGCCGAACAGGTGGCCGCCCAGACCCTGGCGTGCTGCGCCGCCTGGCCTGAGCTGCGCCGCTACCTGCTGGTCAGCGATCTGCTCTCGACCCGCAACCTCGAGCGCCTGCGCAACCAGCTCAACGCCCAGCAGCGTTGGAGCAATCTGCTGCAGAGGCCCGTGGCCATTTACGAAAGCCGCCGCGCCATGCTCACCCTCGACAACGGAGGTGTGGCTCTCCTGCAGCTGAGCGAGCCCCGCGACCATGAACTCAGGCAGCTCAGCCTGCCCCAGCAGCTGGTCACCCTGGCACTGGAGTCACGCGATGCCCTGGCGCCCCAGTTGCAGAGCCTCATCCACGGGCTGGGGCAGGTGCTGGTGGTGCTGCTGACCCAGGTGCTGGGTCGCTCGATCGGCCTGGTGGGGCGCGGCATTGTGCAGGGCATGGGCCGCAGCCTTCGGGCGTCACAATGAATCGACCTGCAAGTGCCGTGTGTTGGCCTGGTTGATCAGACCCCTGTTGTGCCTGCTGCTCACCAGTTCCCTCTGGTGGGGCCCCTGCGGGCCTGCCCTGGCATCGCTGAGCAACAACAACTACGACGGCAACATCTACGCGCTTTACGCCGGCAACGGTTCGCTGGTGCCGCCGCGCAGCACCCTGGCGCAGGCCATGGCCGATCAGCGCCCTGCGGTGGTTGTCTACTTTCTCGATGACGCGTCGGCCAGCAAGCGCTTTGCAGCTGAGGTCTCTGAGCTGCAGCGCCTCTGGGGCAACAGCATCGAGCTGATCCCGCTGGCGACCGACCCGCTGCAGAACCGCCGCGATGACGGCCCAACCGATCCGGCCCACTACTGGAGCGGGGTGGTTCCCCAGGTGGTTGTCTTCAACGGGCAGGGAGAAGCGGTCTTTGATGCCAGCGGCCAGGTCGATCCCGATGCGCTCAACCAGGCCATCAGCCAGGTCACGGGCATCGCCCTGCCCGAGGGTGAGCGCAGCAGCACAACCATCAGCTTCAACGAACTCAACAGCGAGGTCGTCAGCAGGCCATGAGTGCGCCGACGCGGCTCGAAAGCGACAGCATGGGCAGCATTGCCGTGCCTGCTGATCACTACTGGGGAGCCCAGACCCAGCGTTCGATCCACAACTTTCCCTTCGGCCAGCTGATGCCGCTGGCCGTGGTGCATGCCTTCGGCGAACTCAAGGCGGCCTGCGCTGAGGTCAACCGCGACATGGGCAGGCTGCCCTCCGAGCTGGCGGCGGCCATCGTCCAGGCAGCAGACGAGGTGGCGCAGGGGTCACTGGATCAGGAGTTCCCTCTCAAGGTCTGGCAAACCGGTTCAGGAACCCAGACCAACATGAACGCCAACGAGGTGATCGCCAACAGGGCGATCGAAGCCCTCGGCGGCAGTCTGGGCAGCAAATCGCCCATTCATCCCAACGATCACGTCAACCTCAGCCAGTCGAGCAACGACACGTTTCCAGCGGCATTGCACGTGGCTGTCGCCCGCGAACTCAGTCATCAGCTGATCCCCGCGATCGAAGCCCTGATCGACGCTCTCGAGGCCAAGGCCCAGGTCTACAGCAGCATCATCAAAATCGGCCGCACCCATCTGCAGGATGCGGTGCCCCTGAGCCTTGGCCAGGAGTTCAGCGGCTATGTGGCCCAGCTGCAACTGGGGCTCGAGAGTCTGCGCTCCACCCTGCCCCAGGTCCTGCAGTTGGCAATCGGCGGCACGGCCGTCGGCACCGGGCTCAATGCTCCACGGGGCTTCGGTGAAGCGGTGGCGGCACGGCTGGCTGAGCGGCTCGCTCTGGCGTTCACCAGTGCCCCCAATAAATTTCAGGCCCTGGCAGGCCATGAACCGCTGGCAGCAGCCCACGGTGCTCTGACCGTGCTGGCCGGCTCACTGATGAAAATCGCCAACGACATTCGCTGGCTTGGCAGCGGGCCGCGCTGCGGACTCGGTGAATTGGTGTTGCCCGAAAACGAGCCGGGTTCATCGATCATGCCGGGCAAGGTCAATCCCACCCAGGCCGAAAGCCTGACCATGGTCGCCGTGCAGGTTATGGGAAACAACACCGCTGTGCAGATGGCGGCCAGCCAGGGCAACTTTGAGCTCAACGTGTTCAAACCCCTGATCGCCCACAACCTGCTGGAGAGCATCGCCTTGCTGGCCGGATCGTGCGAGTGCTTCCGCAAATACTGCATCGAAGGCCTCCAGGCCAACGAAGCGCAGATCCACAGGCTGCTCAACCAGAGCCTGATGTTGGTCACAGCACTGACACCGGCCATCGGCTACGACCGCGCCACGGCCATCGCCAAACATGCCCATCGCCATGGTCTGAGCCTGCGCGAGGCCGCACTGGTGCTGGGCGAGATCAGCGGCGAAGACTTTGACCGCTGGGTGCAACCCGAATCGATGCTCGGCTGATTCCGCTCAGCGCACAGCCGGACTGAGATGCTCAAACAGACTGGCCAGCAAGCCAGCCAGATCGGGTGGCAGTGATCCTTTGGGTACGGTTTCAGCAGCCAGGACCACCATCACGCAGGCATCGACCAGCAGAGACGCCTCACGGGCATTGAGCCTGATCAGATGCTCATCGTTGCAATGGGTGATCTGCAAATGACATTGTCAGCTGTTCCTGACCATGACAGCCCCCGCCGGTGCTGGCGAGGACGCACGGATTGATTTCCGATTTCGCCCCAGCTGCACAACAGAACTGGGCACAAAAAAGCCCGGGGACAGGCCCCGGGCTCAGCAGAACAGCAAGGCTTCAGCCAAGCCGCAGACTCACTCCTCTTCAGCGCCGGCAGGGATCAGTTTGATCTGTTTACGGCCGAGCTTGATCTCAAACTCATCACCGGGCTTGAGGTCCAGCAGCGCGGTGTAGGCCTTGCCGATCAGCAGGTTGCCGTTGCCCTGAACCGTGGCGACATAGCTGAGGGTGCGACCACCCTTCCCGCGGCCCTTACCGCCACCATCGCCCAGACTGAGGCCCTTGGCCTCGAGCAGCGCTTCGTAGAAGGCGGTGAAATTCAGGCGCTCCGAACCATCTTTTTTGGAGCTGACATATCCGCAACTGCGAACCAGTTCGGACTTGGACACATCACCAAGCTCCTTGACCTTGGCAAGGAGATCGCTACCCGTGAGCATGGAATGAAAGTTGGGGATAGGCGAAACATAACGGATCGTCTGTCCCTTGTGAAGGGCAAGGGCTAGAAATCCGTACCTTTGATTTACTCGAGAAGATTCGCAGCAAGCTCAGCAAGCTCAGAACGTTCACCACGGGTGAGCGTCACATGCCCCGCCAAGGACTGCCCCTTGAAACGCTCGACCAGCCAGGTCAGTCCGTTGCTCTCGGCGTCGACATAGGGGTTGTCGATCTGGTAGGGATCGCCAGTGAAGACAATCTTGGTGCCTTCTCCAACCCGCGTCACGATCGTCTTGACTTCGTGTGGGGTGAGATTCTGAGATTCATCAACGATCATGTACTGCCGCGGGATGGAGCGTCCGCGGATGTAACTGATCGCCTCGACCTCCAGAAGGCCCATCCCCTTGAGATCAGACCAGCTGTTGCGTGGTCCCCGGTGACCGCCGCGGGAACCGCCGCCCTGCGCCTCGTCGGCGCTGCCGAGCAGATAATCGAGGTTGTCGATGATCGGCTGCATCCAGGGACCCATCTTTTCTTCCAGATCGCCCGGCAGAAAGCCGATCTCCTTGCCCAGTGAGATCACCGGCCGCGTCACCAGCAGGCGTTCATACAACCGTTCATCGGCCACCTGATGCAGACCTGCGGCAATCGCCAGCAGCGTCTTGCCGGTACCCGCCTTGCCCACCAGGGTGACCAGCGGCACCGCTGGATCGAGCAACAGATCGAGAGCGAATGTCTGCTCCTTGTTGCGCGGCTGAATGCGACCGAGTTTGGCCTTGTTGGCGCGCTGCAGGGGCTGCAGGGTGCCGCTGTGCGCGTTGTAGCGCGCCAGCATCGTGTGGGTTGGCTGCACCTGATCGATCAGCGTCACACCCTCATTGGCCTGCAGGTCGACCGGGCCAGCGGCCGTCGGTGCAATCGCGGCCACGGGCAGGCCATCACCAACACGCAACTGATCCATCTGATCGGCACTGAGCCAGAGCTCACAGATGCCGGCGTAGAGATCTGCGATCGCCACCTTGTCGGTGGTGTAGTCCTGGGCAATCAGGCCAACGGCATCAGCCTTGATGCGCAGATTGGTGTCTTTGGTGACCAACACCACAGGCGGCTGGCTGCCCATGACCTCGCCGAGACGCTGCTCAAGTGCAACAGCAAGGATGTTGTTGTCACCATTGCCGGCCTTGAGCTCAGGCGGCAGCTGGGCGAGGGTCTCGCTGCGGCAGAACACAACCTTCAGCTGGCCGCCGTTGGTGCCGCTGATCGCCACGCCATCGGCCAGGTTGCCCTGGCTTCTGAGGTCGTCTAGCAGACGCGAAACCGCTCGAGCATTGCGACCTTTCTCAGAGGGATCACGCTTGAAACGGTCGATTTCCTCGACCACTTCGATCGGAATCACGACCTGATTGTCTTCAAAGCGCAACAGCGCCTCGGGATCGTGCAACAACACATTGGTGTCCAGCACAAAGGTCTTGCGCATCCCGCCACGATCCGGTTCGCCGGAAACTAGGACCGGCGGGCCCGTTACGCTCCGGCGATTCGTGCTCCGTAGCGAACCTCCCCGCCGTGCCTGTGTTCTTCCCCTGGTCGCTTGTGCTGGTCCTGCTTCTCAGCTATGGGCTGCTGCTGCTGGCACTGCAGCTCAACCACCGCCTGCGGCCGGAGTCACCGCTGCAACTGAAGGCTGAAGCGTTCAGCGTGCAGCGCCAGGGAAGCACCCTGCAGGTTGACGGGCACCTTCGCATCAGCAATCCCCATCGCCGCATGGAGGTGTTCGTGCCGGAGCTGCGTCTGCGGCCGACCCTTCTGGGCCAGGCCCCCCTGGATCAGCTCAAACTCAGCTGGTCGATCACGCCTGAGCATCCCGATGCCGAGGTGCGCGCCGATGGCTACTGGGCGGCCTACATCGTCAAGGGGCACAAGTCGACCGCAGCCGCGATCAGCCTGCAGATCGAAGCTGCAGCCGCCGAGTCACTGCAGCTGCTCGATACCCTCTGGCTGCAGATCAAATGGGTCAACTACGGCCCCTTTGGCCGGCTGTGGCGCCGTGATGGCGTGCTGATTCCGCTGCATCGTCCCGATCCTGTGCCCCCTGCTGAGGCTCTCTGGCGCCGGGGCGATGACTGCCAGGTGCTGCCCCTCGGCACCCACCTGCTGGGCGTGCTGGATGATCCCCTGGCGGTGCTGCGCGACTACGGCGCGGCCCACTGCCAACGCGGTGATGTGCTCACCATCGGCGAGACCCCGCTGGCGGTGATGCAGGGCCGGTACCACCATCCGGCGACGGTGCGGCCTTCGGCTCTGGCACGCACGCTCTGCCGTGTATTTCATCCCACCAGCTCACTGGCCACCGCTTGCGGCCTGCAGAGCCTGATTGATCTGGTGGGGCCGGCGCGGGTTCTCAACGCCTGGGTGGTGGGCAGTGCGCTCAAGCTGATCGGCCTCAAGGGCTGGTTCTACCGGCTGGCGGGCGAGCAGGCGCGGCTGATCGACGACGTCACTGGCACGACGCCTCCCTACGACCAGACGATCGTGCTGGGCCCTGAAGCCCCGGCCGCCTTCTGCCGTGATGCGGCCCGCGCCCTGGGCATCGCTGTGGCCGTTGTCGATGTCAACGACCTGGGCCGGGTCAAGGTGCTGGCGGCCAGCCCGGGCTGCGACGAGGCCTTGCTGCAGCGCGCCCTGCGCCCCAACCCAGCCGGCAATGCCGACGAGCGCACCCCCCTGGTGCTGGTGCGTCCCGGCGTCGATACAGTGGGTTGAAGCAGTCTCAGGGCGGAGCGTGCGGTCCCCAACCTCTCCGCCATGGCGCCTTGAACCCCTGGCCGGGTGGCATCTGCCCCTGCTGGGTGATCCGGCCTTTTTGCCGCTGCAGTCCCTGCTGCAGCGCGCCGCGCTGTTGGACCTGCCCGAGCGACTGATGCATTGGCTCGGGCGGCCCCAGGCGCTGGCGCCGCAGGTGCTGGTGGCCTTTGCCGAGCACAGTCAGAGCGCTCTGGGCCTGGTGGTGACGCGGCGCCTCAACCGCCATGGCAGCTGCTGGCAGATCGCCCATCTGCGCACCACCAAGGCCGAGCTGCGGCGCGAACTGAGCGGCGCCCTGCTCAAGGCTGCCCTGGAACGCACGCCGGCCACCAGCTGGGTGGCCTCTGCCAGCAGTGACGATCGCACCCGCCTGGCGGTGCTGCGCGAGCAGGGATTTCAACCCCTGCGCCAGGACCGCCTCTGGTGCTGGAGCCCCGATCAGCAGACACAACGCCAAAGCGAGACCGGCGTCTATGGGGAGCTGAGCCTGCAACCGCTGAACCGACGCACCGCCCCATTGCTCTGGCATCTCGAGCAGATTGCCTGCCCGGCGCAGCTGCGCCAGATCCTCGATCGGCGCTGCGAAGACGTGCTGGCCCAGAGCCAGGGCAAGGGTTGGGTGCTGATCGATCCGAGCCGCGAGAGCGCTGTCGCCGGGGCGCGCTGGCTGGGGGAGCACCCTGGCGGCGGCCACGACGTCGAACTCACGGTCGATCCGCACTGGCAGCATCTCTACGGCCCCATCGCCACCGCGCTGCTGGCCCAACTGGCGGCCGAGGAGCCGTGTTGGCTGCGCAGCGATCCCTTTGAGCAGCAGCGCAGCACCTGGCTCGCGTCGATCGGTGCCCAGGCCCGCGGCGAGCGGGTGCTGATGGCCCGCAGCCTCTGGCGCCGCCAGGCCGCCGCCGGTCTGCAGGCCCAGGCCAACCGGCGGCTCGCCTCGGTGCTGGCCCAGCTGCAACCGCGCCGGCGGCCGGTGCCGACACCACTGCTGCGGCGCTGAGCCACACCGATGCCCCGCTCAGCGCCCAGGCCCTGTTCCGTCCTGGCCCTTGATGTGGGCAGGCGGCGCATCGGCCTGGCGGGCTGCGACCCGCTGGGCATCAGCGTCACCCCACTGGCCGCACTGCAGCGCAGCGACTTTGCCTCTGACCTGGTGACGCTGCAGAGCCTGATCACGGGCCGTGCCGTGCAGGCTCTGGTGGTGGGTCTGCCCCTCGATGCGGCAGGAGAGCCCACCCCCCAGGCACTGCACTGCCGGCGCTACGGCGAACGTCTGGCCCGCCAGCTGGAGCTGCCCGTGGCCTGGGTCAACGAGCACAGCAGCAGCTGGGCAGCTGCTGAGCGCCACGGCCTGCACGGCGATCGCAGTGGCGCCCTCGACAGTGCCGCAGCGGCGCTGTTGCTCGAGCAGTGGCTGCAGGAAGGGCCCGAGCCCCAGCCAGTGCAGCTGCAGACCATCGCTGCTGGCCAGAAGTCAGACGCTGCATCATCCTGAAGGGAAACAGTCGACGACCCATGGCAGCGCAAGGCACGGACCGGCCTGGTTCCAGTGAGCACGGCAGCGAGGTGCCAACGGTGCTGGTGCGGGACCGGCACAACCGGCAGCTGCTCTGTTTCCTGGAGCAACTGATCCCTCTCGATGGCCATGACTACGCCCTGCTGACCCCTGTCGACACCCCGGTCTGCCTGTTCCGCCTGCACGATGAGGACGATCCTGAACTGATCGACACGGTCGATGCCACCGAGCCGATCCTCTCGGTTGCCGACGTGGTGCTGCAGGAGCACGATCTGACCCTGGTGCGCTCAGCGGTAACCCTCACGGTCAGTGGAGAGCTGGATGAACCCGAACCTGACGAGGAGAGCGATGAGGACGAGGAGGCCGATGACGACTCCGAGACCTACGAACTGCTGGTGAGTTTTCTGGTCGACGAGCAGGAGTACGGCCTCTACATCCCTCTCGATCCGTTCTTTGTGGTGGCCCGCATGCAGGGCGGCGAAGCGGTGCTGGTCGAGGGCGAAGAATTCGAGCGCGTCCAACCACGCATCGAGGCCGAACTGGAGGAGCGGGAGGGCCTGCTCTGATGCTCAGGGAGCTGCTGCGTCCTGATTGGCTGCACGGGAGCACCCTGGCCGACTTACCGCTGCAGACGCTGCTCGAGCGAGAGGTCAAGGCACTGGTGCTCGATGTCGATCGCACCCTGTTGCCCCGCCATCGTTCCAGCCTGCCCGAGGCCGCTCGGCGTTGGCTGCAGATGGCCAAAGCCCAACTGCCGATCCATCTGCTCAGCAACAACCCATCGCGGGCCCGCATCGGCTCGGTCGCAGCGCAGCTCGATCTGCCCTTCACCACAGCGGCCGGCAAACCGCGCCGCAGTGCCCTGCGGCGGGTGCTGCAACAGCTTGATCTGCCCCATCACCAGGTGGCCCTGATCGGTGATCGCCTGTTCACCGACGTGATCGCCGGGAACCGTCTCGGGCTGTACACCGTGCTGGTCAAACCCATCGATCCCGACGGGCTGCCCTGCCGGCAGGATCACCTGCAACGACTGGAACTGCACCTGGCCCGCTGGGTGGGGACCACGCTGGGCTGAGGCGATGACGCTCAGCAGCGGGATCAAACGCGTCATCAAGGTGGGCACCAGCCTGTTGCGCGGCAGCGCAGAGCGGCCCACCGCAGCGGTGATCACCGATCTGGCCAGCGCCATTGCGCGGGCGCGCGGCCGCGGTGACGCCATTGCGCTGGTCACCAGTGGTGCTGTCGGACTGGGTTGCGTGGCGCTGTCGCTGCAGCGCCGGCCCAGCGAGGTGGTGGCCCTGCAGGCCGCCGCCGCCGTGGGACAGGGCCGGCTCATGGCGCTGTACCAGGACGCCTTCGCGGTGCGGGGGCTGCAGGTGGCCCAGGTGCTGCTGACCCGCGGCGACCTGGCCTCAAGGCGGCGCTACCAGAACGCCAGCCGCACCCTGGCCCAGCTGCTGAGCTGGGGCGTGGTGCCGGTGGTCAATGAAAACGACACCCTCGCCACCGATGAGCTGCGCTTCGGCGACAACGACACCCTCTCGGCACTGGTGGCGGTCGCGGCAGAGGCCGATGAACTGATCCTGCTGACCGATGTGGATCGCCTCTATTCAGGTGATCCCAGGCACAACCCCGATGCCCAGCCGATCAGCGAGGTGCGAGATCTGGACGAACTCAACCGCCTCAGTGGTGTGGCCGGCGGCGGTGGCAGCTGGGGCACCGGTGGCATGACCACCAAGCTGGCGGCGGCGCGGATCGCCACCGCCAGTGGCATCCGCGTGCGACTGGCCGATGGGCGCGATCCAGCGGTGCTCGACACCCTGTTGCTGGCCGAACCGGGCAGCGACAGCGCAGCAACCGCACTGCCGGGCACGGTGTTTCAACCGGCGGCGGTGCCGCTGCCGAGCCGCAAGGGCTGGCTCGCCCATGCCCTGGTGCCACGCGGGGCCCTGCAGCTTGATGGCGGCGCCGAACGCGCCCTGCTCGAGCGGGGGGCGTCGTTGCTGGCGGTCGGCATCAGCGCCATCGAAGGGGCGTTCGAGCGCCATGACGCCGTGCGCCTGCTGGCGGCCGATGGCCGCGAACTGGGCCGTGGCATCAGCCAGCTCAGCAGCAGCGAACTGACGCCGCTGCTGGGCCAGGGGGGCATCGAAGTGGTGCACCGCGACCAGCTGGTGCTGGTGAGCAGCTGAGGTCTGCATCTCCCAAACCCCGCTTACGATCGCCACAGCCATGACCGGGGCATGCGTTTCAGCACACTGCTCAGCCACCTCAGCGAGGTGACTGAGGCCAGCCCTCGCCATCTGGCTGCTGATCCTGAACTCAGTGGTGCCAATGCCCTCGATCAGGCGGGCAGCGGGCAACTGAGCTTTCTTGAGCCTGGTAACGCCCTGGCCACTGCGCTCTCGGCGACCGGTGCCAGCGCGGTGCTGATTCCAGCCCGGGGCGATGGGGCCCTGGACCTGCAGCAGCAGGCCAGTGCACGCGGCCTGGCCTGGATCGCCCTGGCCGATCCGCGGCTGGGCTTTGCCGAGGCGCTCGATGCGCTCTATCCCCGTAGGCCCAAGGTCCCGGGCGTGCATCCGAGCGCCGTGATCGACCCGGGGGCTCGCTTGGGCAGCGGCACCCACATTGGCGCCCATGTCGTGATTGGGGCCGATGTGGTCATCGGTGACGGTTGCATCGTGCATGCCAACGCCACCCTCTACGACGACGTGGTGCTGGCTGATGGCTGCGAGATCCACAGCGGTGCGGTGCTGCACCCCGGCTCCCGGCTAGGCCGGGCATGTGTGGTGCACTCCAATGCCGTGATCGGCAGCGAGGGCTTCGGCTTTGTGCCCACCGCCAGCGGCTGGCGCAAGATGCCCCAGACCGGGCAGGTGGTTCTTGAAGACGGGGTCGAGGTGGGCTGCAGCAGCACCATCGATCGGCCCTCGGTGGGCCAGACCCGCATCGGCGCCGGCACCAAGATCGACAACCTGGTGCACATCGGCCATGGCGTCGTCACGGGCCAGGGCTGCGCCCTGGCGGCCCAGGTGGGCATCGCCGGTGGGGCACGGCTGGGCAACGGCGTGATCCTGGCGGGCCAGGTCGGCCTGGCCAACAAGGCCGTGATGGGCGACCGCTCGATCGCCAGCTCCAAATCGGGCGTGCACGGCGAAGTGGCGGCCGGTGAGGTGGTGAGTGGCTACCCGGCCATCCCCAACCGCCTCTGGCTGCGCTGCTCGGCCGCCTTCAACAAACTGCCGGAGCTGGCCAAGGCGATCCGCAGCCTCGAAAAACGCAGCCAGCCCTGAGGCGGCAGCCGCGTAGCCTCGCGCCAACGCCATCGTCCAGGCCGCCGCACCCATGACCAGCTACCGGATCACCCTGCTCGCCGGCGATGGCATCGGCCCCGAAATCACCGCCGTCACCCGACAGCTGCTCGATGTGGTGAGCCGCCGCCACGGCTTTGAACTCGTCTACGACGAGCAGCCCATGGGTGGTGCCGCCATCGACGCCACCGGCGTGCCCCTGCCGGCCAGCACCCTGGAGGCCTGCAAGGCCAGCGATGCGGTGCTGCTGGCAGCGATCGGCTCGCCGCAGTACGACAGCCTGCCGCGGGAGCAGCGCCCCGAGACCGGCCTGCTGGGCCTGCGCGCCGGCCTGGGCCTGTTCGCCAACCTGCGCCCGGTCAAGATCGTGCCCGCCCTGGCGCCGGCCAGCAGCCTCAAGCCCGAGGTGATTGAGGGCGTCGATCTCATGGTGGTGCGCGAGCTCACCGGCGGCGTCTACTTCGGCACCCCCAAGGGCCGGGTCAAGACCGAGGCCGGTGAGCGCGGCTTCAACACCATGGCCTACAGCGATTTTGAGGTCGACCGCATCGCCAAGGTGGGCTTTGAGCTGGCCCGAGCGCGCCGGGGCCAGCTGTGTTCGGTCGACAAGGCCAACGTGCTCGATGTCAGCCAGCTGTGGCGCGAGCGGGTCGAGGCGCTCCATGCCGCTGCCTACAGCGACGTGAACCTCAGCCACATGTACGTCGACAACGCCGCCATGCAACTGGTGCGCTCCCCGAAGCAGTTCGACGTGCTGCTGACCAGCAACCTGTTCGGCGACATCCTCAGCGATGAGGCCGCCATGCTGACGGGCTCGATCGGGATGCTGCCCTCGGCCTCCCTGGGCGAGGGCGGGCCTGGCCTGTTCGAGCCGATCCACGGCTCGGCCCCCGACATCGCCGGCCAAGACAAGGCCAACCCGATGGCCATGGTGCTCAGCGCCGCCATGCTGCTGCGCATCGGCCTGGGGCAGGAGGACGCGGCTGCCGCGCTCGAGCAGGCGGTCGATCAGGTGCTGGCCGCCGGCTTCCGCACCGGTGATCTGATGCAGAGCGGCTGCACCCAGCTGGGCTGCCGGGCGATGGGCGATCAACTGCAGGCAGCTCTCGAAAGCTGAAGCCAGGGCAGGGGGCGACCGGCGACCTGCCAAACTCAGCCGCAGTTCATGGGTCTTTGCGCATGTCGAAGCGTCATCCGATCGTGTCTGTCACCGGGTCCTCCGGGGCTGGAACCAGCACGGTCAAGCGAGCCTTCGAGCACATCTTCAAGCGTGAAGGCATCACCCCGGCTGTGGTCGAGGGCGACAGCTACCACCGCTACGAGCGCGGCCCCATGAAGGAGGCCATGGCCGCCGCCATGGCCAAAGGCGAGAACTTCTCCCACTTCGGTCCTGAGGCCAACCTCTTCGACAAGCTCGAGGAGCTGTTCAAGAGCTACGGCGCGACCGGCACGGCGCAGAAGCGCTACTACCTGCACTCGGTTGAAGAAGCGGCCGAGCACAACGGTCGCCTCGGCACCAGCCTGGAGCCTGGCCAGTTCACCCCCTGGGAACCGATCCCAGCCGGCACAGACCTGCTCTTCTACGAAGGCCTGCACGGCGGTGTGAAGGGTGACGGCTACGACGTGGCGTCCCTGGCCGATCTGCTGGTCGGCGTGGTGCCGGTGGTGAACCTCGAGTGGATCCAGAAGATCGCCCGTGACAACAAAGAGCGGGGTTACTCAGCCGAGGCAACGGTCGACACGATCCTGCGCCGCATGCCCGATTACATCAACCACATCTGCCCCCAGTTCAGCCGCACCGACATCAACTTCCAGCGGGTCTCGACGGTTGACACCTCGAACCCCTTCATGATTCGCGACATCCCGACGCCGGATGAATCGTTCGTGATCATTCACTTCCGCAAGGGTGCGCGCGAGAAGTGGGGGATCGATTTCACCTACCTGCTCGACATAATCCACGACTCCTTCATGTCCAGCCCCACCTCGATTGTGGTCAATGGCGGCAAGATGGGCTTTGCGATGGAGCTGATCCTCACACCGATCATTCATCGCATGATCGAGGACAAGAAAAAGCTCGGCTGAGTTGCAAACAAACCACCAAAACAGGCCTTTGGCATTAGCCTGAGGCAGGTTTACAGGCGAAGTTCACCATCGCCAACAACGGCACCCACTCCAGTACCGAGGCAGGTGGCGCCCTCAGAGCCGGTGGCCCTGAGGGTTGCGTGTCGGTTGACAGGACACCGGTCGGTGTGTCGTTTGTCATCAACCCTGCCGAACGCGGCGTGGGAGAGAGGGCCTCTGAGAGGCTCAATCGTGCCTTTATGGCGCAGCTCGAGCGTGCCAACA
>Ga0194120_10004115_pt1 | contig 22822 bp, 18 predicted proteins | sample TA2MahCa65mmetaG_FD_148642 | JGI IMG/M metagenome (GOLD analysis project Ga0194120, IMG submission 148642) | Freshwater microbial communities from Lake Tanganyika, Tanzania - TA2015019 Mahale Deep Cast 65m | ecosystem: Environmental > Aquatic > Freshwater > Lake | place: Tanzania: Lake... | reverse complement strand
TCGGCGTCACGGCGATGCTCGGGCTTCCACATCGTGCACCCCTCGGATACGATTCGGGTGCCCGACAATGAATCACAACAGATTCGTCCGATTCAACAACTTTCAGGATCGGCTCTTAGTCTCCGCTCCGACCATTTCGACTTCTTCGAGGCTTGCACGCGACAGATCGGCTCCGACCAGATGGGCGCGCTCGAGATTGGCGGCGCGCAGATCGCATTGCGAGAGGTCGGCGTCCGACAGGTCGGACAGCGACAGGTCGATCAGGGTCATGGTCGCACCGATGGCGCGAAGCTTTTTGAGGCCGCAGCAGCGCAGCGCGGCGCCGCTGAGATTACGGCCGCTCAAGTCGATCTGTGCCAACTCGATGCCTTGGAGCGACAGGCGCTTGCCGCTCCCACCTTTCGATGCGACCCAGGACTCGTGCTGTTCGACCATTTCTTCGAATGGCAGTTCGAGCGATTCGGGGCCGCGCGGCAGATTCTGCGCGCCGGTCGCGCGCGCCGCGCGTTGGGCATGCGCATCCAGGACCGCTCCGAGCAGGTCCGCTCCTTCGAGATTGGCGCCCTTCCACAAGGCGTCCTTGAGAATCGCTCCCTGCAGCACGGCGCCCGATAGATTGGCCTCGCTCAGATCCGCGCCTTCGAGATCGGCGCCGCTCAGGTCCGCGTTGCGAAAGTCGCTGCCCACCAGCTTGGCGCCGCGCAGGATGGTATCCGACAGGTCTGCGCGGGCGACCACGCCATGGGCAACACGCGCGCGCGAAAGATCTGCGTGGCGCAGCGAGGCGGCGGCCAGATCCGATGGCGTCGCTTCATGTGCGACAGCGGTGAGCTCGCCGCTCTTGTCCGAGGTCGCAAGCGCCCCCTCGCGCAGATCGGCGTCGATCAGGATGGCGCCTTCCAGGCTGGCGCCGCGCAGGCAGCTGCCGCGCAGATCGACCCTGGACAGGTCGGCACGATCAAGATTGGCCGAGCGAAGGTCGGCGCCGTAGAGCGTCGCGCCGCGCAGCTTCATGCCCGCTCCCGAGATCCAGTTCAAGCGCGCACCGGTCATGTCGGCGCCGGACAGATCGAGACCCGGGACCGCAAGACCACTCAGGTCGCAGAACGACAGCTTGGCGCGCGTGCCGCCGGGAATGCCGCGTACGAAGCGCTGGTGGCGCTCGACGATGGCGCGCAGCTCCTCGGCGGTCAGCTTGCGCCAATTTCGTCCCTCTCCTGAGGAGGCCGAGCCCATCTATCCGGACCTTCGCCGTTGTTCGACCAGAACACCCTGCGCCACCAGATCGTCGATCTCGGCCGCCGACATTCCCGCCTCGGACAGGACCTCGCGGCCATCGGCGCCAAATGGCTTGGGCGCCCAGCGCATTCGTCCCGGCGTGCGGCTCAGTTTGACGGGAATACCGGTACCGCGATAGGCGCCATCGTTCAGCACCATGTTGCGGTGCTGGGTGTGCGGATGAGCGAAGACTTCGGGGAGACTGAGCATGGCGCCGCACGGCACGCCGTCCGCGAGCAGCTGGTCGGCCAGCGCCGCGCCGTCACGCTTGGCCAGGAGCCTGCCGAGCTCGTCGTTGAGCGCGGCGCGATTCACCACGCGGTCCTGGTTGGTCAGGAAGCGCGCGTCGCGCGTCAGCTCGGGCTTGCCCAGAGCCTGGCACAGGCGCAGGAACTGGCGATTGTTGCCGACCGCAAGAAAGATCGGCCGTCCCTGGGTCTGGTAGAGATCGTAGGGCGAGATGTTCGGATGCGAGTTTCCGATCAGCTCGGGCGCTTTGCCCGACATGAAATAGTTGGCGGCATGGGGATGGACCAGCGCGATCGCGCAATCGAACAGCGCGACATCGAGGAACTGCCCCTTGCCCGAGCGCTGGCGTTCGAGCAGCGCCATGAGGATCGCGTTGGCGGCATAGAGGCCGGTGCCCATGTCGACCATCGGCGTTCCCATGCGCACCGGTCCCGACTCGCGCGAGCCGTTGATGCTGATCAGACCCGACACCGCCTGCACCGCCGCATCATAGCCGGGCAGCCCGCCCCACGGGCCGGTCGCGCCGAAACCGGTCACATGGCAATAGACCAGGCGCGGAAAACGCGCCTTCAGGTTCGTCTCGTAGCCGAGCCCCCAGCGCTCCATCGTGCCGACCTTCTGGTTCTCGATCAGCGCGTCCGCCGTCTCCAGAAGCCTGAGCAGCACCTCGCGGCCCTTGGGCACGGTCAGGTCGAGCGACATGGTCCGCTTGTTTCGGTTGACGCCGACATAGTAGGACGCGGTGCCGTCGCGGAACGGCGGGCCCCAATCGCGGACCTCGTCGCCGCCCGGTGGTTCGACCTTGATCACGTCGGCGCCGTGGTCGGCCAGCATCTGCGTGCAATAAGGACCGCCGAGCACGCGCGTCAGATCGATGACGCGGATTCCCGCCAGCGCGCCCGCGGACTGAGATTCGTCTGCCATTTCCCTTCCGTCGTATTGTGACCGGTCGACCGCTTTCGATTCTACGCTGCCGCCGCGCCGAAAAGGCGGCGGGCGAATTGTGGATAGACCTCGGCGATCTGTCCGGCGACGCGTCCGCGCACGATGGCGAGCAGCGCCGCGTCAGGATCGGCCGTGGTCGGCACGCCATCGGGACAGTCGAAGTCGAAGCCCGTGTTGTCGCGAATCTCCTCGACCGTGTGCCCGGGATGTACGCTGCGCAGGCGAAAGCGGCGGCGGGAGCGGTCGAAATCGAACACGCCGAGTCCTGTCACCAGAGCATGAGGACCGCCGGGGCGATAGATGCGAGATTCACTGGTGCCGGGCGCGCTGATGAATTCGACGCGGGGTACCATGACCCGGCGGGTGTGCTCCTCCCGGAACAGGATGACGCGCGGCACCACGTAGTACAGGTAGGCCGAGCCGAACGAGCCCGGAAAGCGCACCGCTGATGTCGGATAGCCGCCGAGTCCGACGAGATTGATGTTGCCCTCGCCGTCGATCTCGCCGCCGCCGAGAAAGAATGCATCGATGCGTCCCTGCGCCGCGCAATCGAAGAGCTCGCGTCCGCCATCGGTGAAGCTATTGAAGCGGCGCGAGCCGAGGACCGTGACGCGCAGGCGGCCGCCGGAACGCTCGCGCTCGGCCAGTGCGGCCGTGCCGGGAATGGGCGAGGCGTTGCCGACCGCCACGTGGCGGAGTCCGGCAAGCATGCCGCTGAGGACGGCGATCAGCCGTTCCTCCGGTCGGACCGGAAGATCGGTCATTCCGCAGCTACCACGTCGTGGGAGCCCGGGCGGTCCCAATCGGCGATATAGGAACGAAATCCGTCAGGGCTGCGCGCGCGCTGGAGATAGCGCCTGACCTCGTCTGCATCGAGCGCATACTCGTCGGCGAAGCCCAGCGGCCAGGCGCCGCGCGGCACGTGGGCGAGGGACTGGACATAGAGGCCCGGCAGGCATCCCGCCGCCATGGTCTCATCGGCCAGCAGGTCGCCGTCATAGATCCGCTCGACGGTCACGAGAGACGCGGCGGCGGCATGCGCCATGGTCATCAATTCGCGACGCCGACCGATCCAGACATTGCCGTGACGATCGCCGAGCAAGGCGTGGAACAGCGCAAAGTCGGGCTTGATGGCGGGCAGCAGAACGATCGGATCCTGCGCGCTGAAGGGATTGTCGATGACCTGCCAATCGTGGCGATGCTTGAGGATGTCCGAGCCGATCAGGCCGCGCAGCGGCATGAACGGCACGCCCTTCTCGGCTGCCTGGAGTGCCGCGTGCACGGCAGGGCAGGTCGAATCCTTCATGACAAAGGCGCCGGCGCGAATGCCTTCGGCGAAGCATGGTGCCGGACCAAACTCGCCCAACGTGATCGCCGCCGCCTCCAGGGTCGACACACATCCCCCGCCGATCAGCCATTCCGCCTGCAAGCCGCTGGTCGGGACGGCAACCAAGTGCAGTCGCCGGACGCCGCGCCGTATGAGCGACACGGTCGCGGCCATGGCCACGCCGCTGTAGTCGGGCGGAACGGCGAGCATGGCGCCATCGCCGATTTGACCGACCAGTTCGTCGAGGCTGATTAGCCCCTTGTTGGCCATCAATAACTCCCAATGCTATGCCATTGAACTGTAGCGCGTTTGGCCTTTAACCGAAATCATTCAGGTTTGTAACGAATCCGTCGTATTTGTGTCGTCCGGTGAAACATCGTAAGCTGTTAAACGTCGAATGCCTTGCAGCAAACGTCGCAGGCAAATGTGGGTGGCGGGGATGTCCCGGCCGACCCCGGGGACATGAGGAGGCCCATCAAATCATGAATGCAAAGACTGTCATGTGGCGTCTGTCCGGTCTGATGGCCGGCGCAGCAGCCCTGGTCATGGCGGGAGCGGCCTATGCTCCGCCGGCCGCCGCTCAGAAGACGAAGGTCGTGGTCTACACGGCGATCGAGGCCGACGATCTGAAGAAGTACAAGGAGCGCTTCGAGAAGGACGTGCCGGACGTGGACATCCAGTGGGTCCGCGACTCGACCGGCGTGATCGAGGCCAAGCTGCTGGCCGAGAAGAACAATCCGCAAGCCGATGTGATCTGGGGCCTGGCAGCCACCAGCTTATTGCGCATGTCCGGCGAGGGCATGCTGCAGCCGTATGCACCCAAGGGGATCGAAGGCATTTCCGCGCAATTCCGCGACAGCGCCAATCCGCCAGCCTGGGTCGGCATGGACGTGTGGGCGGCGACCATTTGCTACAACACGGTCGAGCGCGACAAGAAGAAGCTGCCGGCGATCACGTCGTGGCAGGATCTGACAAAGCCCGAGTTCAAGGGCGCCATCACCATGCCGCATCCGGCCTCGTCGGGCACCGGCTATCTGATGGTGTCGAGCTGGCTGCAGCTTATGGGTGAGGACGCGGGCTGGAAATTCATGGACGCGCTGCACAACAACGTTGGCGTCTATGTGCACTCCGGCTCGAAGCCGTGCCGCCAGGCCGGCGCTGGTGAATATCCGGTCGGCATCTCCTTCGAGTTCCGCGCCTCGCGCACCAAGCGCGACGGTGCGCCGATCGACATCGTCTTCCCCAAGGAAGGGTTGGGCTGGGACATGGAAGCCACGGCGGTCATGAAGGGCACGAAGAACCTCGCTGCGGCGCAAAAGGTGGCTGACTGGGCAGCGAGCGCCAACGCCAACACGATGTACGCCGAGGGCTATGCCGTGACGGCCCGGTCGGGCGTCGCCAAGCAGCTGCCTCATCTGCCAGCGCCGGCGGACTTCGAGAAGCTGCTCGCGAAGAACGACTTCCTTTGGGCAGCAAACAATCGCCAGCGGATTCTGGCGGAATGGAACAAGCGCTACAACGCCAAGGCCGAGAAGAGCTGATCGGACGACCATGAGGAACCAGCGCCGGCCGCTTCGCCCCCGGGGGAGGAGCGGCCGGCCGCATTTTGGCGATCGGGTTGCTTCGGGCAGGTGGATTGGGGGATGGCATGACGGCGGACGGGTCGGTCAATGGGCGCTCCTATTTGCGCCTGCGCGGGATCCATAAGAAGTTCGGCTCATTCACGGCGCTCAAGGGCGTCGATCTCGACATCAACGAGCGGGAATTCGTGTGCTTCCTGGGGCCGTCGGGCTGCGGGAAGACGACGCTGCTGCGCGCCATTGCAGGCCTCGATGTCCAGACCTCGGGTTCCATCGAGCAGGCCGGCAGGGACATCTCCACCCTGCCGATCTCGTCCCGCGACTTCGGCATTGTGTTTCAGTCCTATGCGCTCTTTCCCAATCTCACGGTTTCGGAGAACGTCGCCTACGGCCTGACCAGCCGCGGCATGAACCAGGCCGATATCAACAAGCGCGTGGCCGAGCTCCTGGGGCTGGTCGGCTTGTCGGATTCGGGCCCAAAGTACCCGGCCCAGCTATCCGGCGGGCAGCAGCAGCGCGTGGCGCTGGCGCGCGCGCTCGCCCCCTCGCCCGGTCTGCTGCTGCTTGACGAGCCGCTGTCCGCACTCGATGCGCGCGTGCGTATTCATCTGCGCCACGAGATCAAGCAGCTCCAAAGCCGGCTGCGCGTGACCACGATCATGGTGACCCACGACCAGGAAGAGGCGCTGACCATGGGCGACCGCATCGTGGTCATGAATCACGGCGTCATCGAGCAGGTCGGCACGCCGCTCGAGATCTACCGTAAACCCGCGACCGCCTTCGTCGCCGACTTCGTCGGCACCATGAACTTCATGAAGGGCACGCTGGTGTCGCCTGGCCGCGTACGGGTCGGCGGGACGGAGATCGAGTATGGCGATACCGCGGCGACGGTCTCGCCGGGTGCGGCGGTGACGCTGTGCATCCGCCCCGAGGACATTGCCGTGCGCAACGTGTCGGCGAGCCAGGGCACCGTGCTGCAGGCGCGCATCGAGGCGCTCGAATTCCTCGGCTCCTTTTTCCGCGCCAGTCTCACGCCGGACGGACAGAAGACTGCGCTGATGGCCGACTTCTCGGTCAATGCCGTCAACGACCTTGGTCTGTCGCGCGGCATGGCGCTGCCGATCGCCCTGCCGCGTGACCGCCTGCGCGTGTTCGCGGCGTGACCGATCTCGCTCTGCCGCCGCACCACGTGGTGCGGCAGGAGGTCAGCCGCGACGAATGGATCATGCGGACCGCGACGATGGCGGTCGGCGTCCTGCTCATCTTCGCGCTGGTCCTGCCGCTCTATGCCATGCTGTCCAAGAGCGTCGAGGACAAGGCCGGGCAGTTCATCGGCCTCGCCAACTACATCGCCTATTTCAAGACACCGGCGCTGGCACAATCGGTCGTCAACAGCTTCTTCGTCAGCATCGTCAGCACCGTCATCACGGTCGTGCTCGCCTTCGGCTATGCCTTCGCGCTCACGCGATCGGCCATGCCCTTCAAGGAGCTGTTCAAAGTCATCGCGCTGTTCCCGCTGCTGGCGCCGTCACTCCTGCCCGGCATCTCGCTGGTCTATCTGTTCGGCAATCAGGGCCTGATCAAGGGCGTGCTGATGGGCAACACCATCTACGGCCCGATCGGCATCATCATCGGCGAGGTGTTCTTCTGCTTTCCCCACGCTTTCCTGATCATCCTCACCGCCATGTCGCTTGCCGATGCGCGCCTCTACGAGGCAGCCGAGGCGCTGCGCGCCAGCCGGCTGCGCATTTTTTTTACCGTGACGCTGCCGGGCGCCAAATACGGTCTGATCAGCGCATTTTTCGTCGTGTTCACGCTGGTCATCACCGATTTCGGCGTGCCCAAGGTGATCGGCGGCCAATACAACGTGCTGGCGACCGACATCTACAAGCAGGTGATCGGTCAGCAGAACTTCCAGATGGGCTCCGTCGTCAGCGTCATCCTGCTGCTGCCGGCCATCATTGCCTTCGCCGCCGACCGCATCATTCAGCGCCGCCAGGTCGCGCTGCTGTCGGCGCGCGCCGTGCCCTACGAGGCGAAGCCGTCGCTCGGCCGCGACAGCGCGATGCTGGCGTTCTGCGTGGTGGTGGCGGTTATGATCCTCGGCATGTTGGGCATGGCCGCCTTCGCCTCCTACGTCACCTTCTGGCCGTATAATCTCAAGCCGTCCTGGAAGAATTACGACTTCGACGCCAAGGACGGAATCGGCTGGGCAGCCTACTGGAACAGCTTGATCATGTCCGCCTGGACGGCGGTGATCGGCACCATCATCGTCTTCGTCGGCGCCTATCTCGTCGAGAAGACGCGCGGCTTTCGCTTGTGCCGCACGCTGATCCAGATGCTCGCCATGCTGCCCATGGCGGTGCCCGGTCTCGTGCTCGGCCTGTCCTACATCTTCTTCTTCAACAACCCCGCCAACCCGTTCAACTTCCTCTACCAGACCATGGCGATCCTGGTGATCTGCACGATCGCCCACTTCTACACCGTGGCGCATCTGACAGCCGTCACGGCACTGAAGCAGATGGACGCCGAATTCGAATCGGTGTCCGCCTCGCTCAAGGTGCCGCCGTGGAAGACCTTCTGGCGCGTCACAGCGCCGGTTTGCCTGCCGGCGATCCTGGACATCTCGATCTATCTCTTCGTCAACGCCATGACCACCGTATCGGCTGTCGTGTTCATCTACTACGTGAACACGACGCTTGCATCGATCCAGGTGCTCAACATGGACGACGCCGGCGACGTCGCACCCGCGGCGGCCATGGCCATGATGATCGTCTACACCTCGGCCGCGGTGCGCGTGCTGCATTGGCTGGCAACCCGCGGCCTGTCGCGCCGCACCCAGGCCTGGCGCCGGCGCTGACCGGCCGCCCCATCTGAGCTTCGTCCAGTTTGGCGACCACCGTCCTGCTCTGCGCGGCAGCATTCCTGGCCGCAATGACGCAAACGGCGACCGGATTCGGCTTCGCGCTTCTGTTCGCGCCGCTGCTCACGCTCGCTCTGGCTCCGGCGATCGCGGTCCAGGTCACCATCCTGGTGACACTGGCGATCTCACTGGCAGTACTGCATCGCGTCGGCCACGGTGTGCGCGCAGCCATGATCGCGCGGTTTGCCGCCGGCGGGCTGATTGGACTCCCGGTCGGCATCCATGCGATCGCGCATGCCGCGCGCAGCGACGTTCAGATCGTCGTTGGCGTGCTGGTTCTGGCGTTCGCGGCCGCATTGAGCAGCGCCGAATATGCCGGCCGGCATGCGGCGCCGGTCGAGCGGTCCATGCCTCGGTGGGCCGATCTTGCGGTCGGAGCGATAGCCGGCGCGATGACCGCTGGCCTGGCCATGCCGGGCCCCGCGCTCATCATCTATCTGCTCTTCGTACGGGTCGACAAGGAGACCATGCGCAAGTCGCTGCTGGTCGTGTTCGTGTTCTTTTACGGTGCGGCGCTTGCGCTGCATGCCGGGGTGATCGGCATTGATGACGAGGTTTGGCGGCCGAGTGCGCTCTACGCCACCGTCGCCATCGGCGGGGCGTTTGCGGGCGACCGGATCGCCCATCGACTGGATGCCGTCCTGCTGCGCCGGATCGCGCTCGGTGCACTGGTTTTGATCGGCCTTTCGACTCTGGCCGCCGGCCTGGGAAGTTAGGACCGATCGACCGCGCAGGTGACGTGCTGATAGCGCTCGACAGCGAAGGAGCTGAAACCGCGATGGGGCCGGAACGTCTGCTCGCGCAGCTTCACCTCGCTGATCTGCGCCACTTCCAGGCAGCCCCAGCTATTGGCCATGTCCTTGTCCTGCGAATGGGAGACCTGCACACCGCTGACCACGCGATGCATGCCGCCGAGCACGTGGAGAACGTATGGCTCGAAGACCCGGAATCCGTCGTCATCCATGTAGCGCAGCTCGACCTGGCGACGGGTGCGGATCGCTTCCTCGAGGGCTTTGTGGATGTTGGCGACGGCCACGAGATTTGTGAGATGGGATGCGGCAGATGCCGGGAAATGATGCGACGCGGAGTAGATACCGCGGAGACTGTCGCAATGGTACGAAATCGCGATTTGCCGCGCCAGCGCGTTGCGGGCAGCCCCCTCGCTCAATCGGCGGGCGCCTCGCCGGTCGCCGCCCGCGGTTTGCGCCGCTTCAGCCAATGGAGCGCCGCCCGGATGGCGACGAAGAACACCGGCGTCAGAAAGAGGCCGAATAGCGTCACGCCGATCATGCCTGCGAAGACAGCCGTACCCAGCGATTGACGCATCTCCGCACCCGGTCCGGTCGCGGCGACCAAGGGTACCACGCCGAGGATGAACGACAGCGCCGTCATCAGGATCGGGCGCAGGCGCAGCCGGCAGGCCTCGACCACGGCGGTCGCAGGGTCCTTGCCCTCGAGCTCGGCTTGGCGGGCGAACTCGACAATGAGAATGGCGTTCTTGGCGGCGAGGCCGACCAGCACGACGAGACCGATCTGAACGAGGATGTTGTTGTCGAGTCCGCGCGCCATGACGCCCACGAGCGCCGACAGCACGCTCATCGGCACGATGAGGATGATGGCCAGCGGCAGCGACCAGCTCTCGTATTGTGCGGCGAGGAGCAGAAACACGAAGACGACCGAGAGCGCGAAGATGAAGACGGCGGTGTCGCCGGTCAGCCGTTCCTGCAGCGCCAGTTCCGTCCATTCCGTCGACAGGCCGGCCGGCAGCACCTGGCGCGCCAGAGCTTCCATCGCATCGAGCGCCTGGCCCGATGAGACGCCGGGCGCAGCGTTGCCCTGGAGCGGTACAGAGGTGTGCATGTTGTAGCGCTGCACCAGGCCGGGGCCCGCGACGTTGACCACATTGACCAGCGTTCCCAAAGGCACAAGCCCGCCATTGGCGCTGCGCACCTTCAGGCGCGCGATGTCGTCCTCCTCCACCCTGAACCGCTGATCGGCCTGGGCGCGAACCTGGTAGATGCGGCCGAATGCGTTGAAGTCGTTGACGTAGGATGAGCCGAGATTGATCTGCAGCGCTTCGAAGATGCTGGTGATGGGCACGTTGAGCATCTGCGCCTTGGCGCGATCGATCTCCAGAAAAATCTGCGGGGAGTTGGCGCTGAATGTGGTGAACACCCCGGCCAAGCCCGGCGTCTGTCGCGCGCGGCCCATCAGTTCGTAGGTCGCCGCGACCAGTCGGTTGATCCCGCCGCCGGCGGTATCCTGCACCTGCAGCTTGAAGCCGCCGGAATTGCCCACACCGCGCACCGGGGGCGGCGGTATGGCGATGATGAAGGCTTCTTGGATCGATTGCAGGCGGCCGAACAGATCGCCGATGATCTGGTGAGCGGGCTGACCGGCCTTGATGCGCTCCTCGAAAGGCTTGAGGCCGGCGAATATCACGGCCGCATCCGAGGAGTTCGTGAAGGTGGCGCCGGAAAAGCCGGCGAATGCGACGGCGTCGCGCACGCCGGGTGTCTCCTTGATGATCGCCGAGGCGCGGCGCACCACCGCATCGGTGCGGCTGAGCGATGCTCCCTCGGGCAGCTGGATGACGACGATCGCATAGCCTTGATCGAGCGTCGGTATGAAGCCCCGTGGCACGCGTTCGATGAGGTAGACCGTCAGTCCTGCCAGGCCGGCATAAACAAGCAGCATGAGGCCCTTGCGCGACGCGACACGGCCGACGGTGGATGCATAGCCGCCGCTCAAACGATCGAAGGTCGTGTTGAACTTGTGCGCGAACCACTCGGTCAGACGGGCGATGCCGCGGGGCTGAGCCTGTTTGGCATGCGGTTTGAGCAGCAACGCGCTCAGCGCCGGCGACAGCGTCAGCGATACGAAAGCCGAGATCACCGTCGACACGGCAATGGTCAGCGCGAACTGCTGGTAGAACTGTCCGGTCACCCCCGGGATGAAGGCGGTCGGGATGAAAACGGCTGAGAGCACGAGCGCAATGGCAATCAGCGCCTTGCCCACCTCATCCATCGTCTCGTGGGCTGCGTCGCGCGGCGACATGCCCTGGGCGATGTTGCGCTCGACGTTCTCGACCACGACGATGGCATCGTCGACCACGATGCCGATGGCGAGCACGAGGCCGAACAGCGTCAGCGTGTTGAGCGAAAAGCCGAGGGCTGCCATGACGGCGAAGGTGCCGATGAGCGACACCGAGATCGACACGATCGGGATGAGCGAGGCGCGCCAGGTGTGGAGGAACACGATGATGACGAGGATGACCAGCGCCACCGCCTCGAAGATGGTGCGCTGAACCGCGGCCACCGACTGGGCGATGAATTCCGTCGGGTTGTAGACGATCTGATATTCGAGCCCCTTCGGAAAGTCGCGCTTGAGACGATCCATCGTGTCGATGATCGCCTTGGCGGCGTCGAGCGCATTGGTGCCCGGGCGCTGGAAGATGGCGAGGGCCACGGCCGGCTTGCCATTGAGGTAGCTGTTCGTGACGTAGTCGCGGGCGCCCAGTTCGACGCGCGCCACATCCTGCAGGCGGACCAGCCGGCCGCCCTCGCCCGCCTTGACGATGACGTTGCGGAACTGGCGCGGGTCCTCGAAGCGACCCTGCGTGCCGACGATGATCTGGAAAGCATGATCGGCAGGGACCGGCTCCTGACCGAGGCTGCCGCCGGAAACCTGGACGTTCTGCTCGCGCAGCGCGCGCACGACATCGCCGGCGGCGAGACCCTGGATCGCCAGCTTGTCCGGATCGAGCCAGACCCTGAGCGCGTACTCTCGCGCGCCGAACGCGGTGACCTCGCCGACGCCGTCGAGGCGCATGAGGATGTCGCGCACCCTGAGAAGGGCATAGTTGGAGATATAAAGCTGATCGAAGCTGTCGTCGGGCGACAACATGTGAACGACCATCATCAGGTCGGGCGAGCTCTTGCGCGTCGTGACCCCGAGCCGGCGCACGTCCTCGGGCAGGCGCGCCTCGGCGATCGCCACGCGGTTCTGCACCAGCACCTGGGCCATGTCGAGATTGGTGCCTAATTTGAAGGTGATTGTGAGCGCCATCGAGCCGTCGCTCGATGAATAGGAGGACATGTAGAGCATGTCCTCGATGCCGTTGATCTCCTGCTCGAGCGGCGTCGCGACCGTCGCCGCCACGGTCTGGGCGTTGGCGCCCGGGTAGCTGGCGCGCACCACGATGGTGGGGGGCGCGATCTCGGGATACTGCGCCACGGGCAAGCGCACATAGGCGATGGCGCCGAGAAGAACGATGACGATCGACAGGACCGCGGCAAAGATCGGCCGGTCGACGAAGAAGTGTGCGAATTTCACGATACGCGTCCGGGGTCAGCGCGAGGGCGGCAACTCGGCAAGCTGCGGCGTGACCTTGCCGCCCAGGCGAACGCGCTGCACGCCATTGACCACGATGGTCTCCTCGGCGGTCAGCCCCTGACGCACGACGCGGTAGCCATCGATGCGCGGACCGGGCCGGATGACGCGCGGTGCGACCGCGCCGTCCGCCGCGACGACATAGACCATGCGCCGGTCCTGATCGGTGACGATTGCCTCGTCGGGGATGAGCACGCCCTTGTAGAGCGGGCTGCCCGGGATCAGCACGCGGCCGAACAGCCCCGGCACGATCAGAAGGTCATCATTGGCAACGATGGCGCGGACGCGCATCGTGCCGGTGGCGGCGTCGATCCGGTTATCGACGAAATCGAGCCGGCCTTTGAGCCGGGGACGCCGCTCGTCGGGAAGTTGGATCTGCACGTCGTGGCGCAGCTCCCTGTCGGACTTGTTGCCATTGGCCTCGCGCGCCATGCGCAGATAGGCCATGAAGGAACGCTCGTCGACGTCGAAATAGAAGTGCATCGGGTCGACCGCGACGATTGTCGTCAGCAGCGTTGAGTTCGCCGAGACGAGATTGCCTTCGGTGACGAGCTTGCGGCTGATTCGACCGGAGATCGGCGCCTTGATCTCCGTAAAGCTCAGATCCAGACGCGCCTGGTCGGCGGCCGCCTGCGCAGCAGCCAGATGGGCGACGGCAGCGGCCGACTGCTGGCGCCGCGTGTCGAGCACCTGCTCGGTCGTGTTGCCGGTGCGCATCAGACGCTCGGCGCGATCGAGCTCCTGCCTGGCAAGCTCGACCGACGTTCTGGCGGAGGTGATGTTGGCCTCGGCCTGGGCGAGAATTGCTTGGTAGGGGCGCCGGTCGATGACAAAGAGCGGCGCGCCCTCCTTGACCAGGGCACCGTCGGTGAAGTGAACGGCGGCGAGGTATCCGCTCACGCGAGCGCGGATCTCGACCGCAGCGACGGCATCGAAGCGCCCGGTGAATTCGTCCCATTCGACGATGTCCTTGACCACCGGCTTGGCCACGGTGACTGGCGGAGGCGCTGGAGCGGCCGCCTGCTTCTTTCTCTGGTCGTCGCACGCACTCAAGCCGACGGCCAGTAGCGTCAGCGCAATGAAAGCCGACACGAGCGCTTGGCGCGATGAGACGCGATGTGCAAAATGCAAAAATCTGGGACGCATAAGACCCCCTCGCCGAGACGCCTGAGGTGGGAGCAGGAAATGTAACCGTCAAGGTCCTATTTTCAACTCGCGCGCGAGGGCCAGGAAGGCGCGCACGATTTGCAGGCGCCGGCGGTCGTCCAGGCAGACGATGTGTTCGGTCATCTCGACCGGGTTGCCCTCGATCGGAATGGCGCGAACACGCGTGTCGCCGCCAAACTCGCCCAGGGAAACGACGCCGATGCCGAGGCCGGCAGCCACCGCCTCCGCCACTGCCTCGCGGCTATCCATTTCCATGACGGGGTTGACCTCAATGCCGGCGCGGTCAAGGGCCTGCTCCAGCATCTGCCGCGTGAGCGAGCCGGCTTCGCGCAGCACGACCGGCTGACCGGACAGATCGGCCAGCCGCACGCTGCTGCGCTTGGCCCACGGGTGGTCGACCGCGACGAAGACTGCGAGCGGTGCGCGGCTATAGGGCAGCACGAACAGGCGTGGATCATCCGGGACGCGCGCGACCATGGCGACATCGGTTCGATACTCGGCCAGGTCGGCCAGGACCTTGTCGGCATTGCCCATGGTGAGCGACACGCCGAGATTGGGGTGGCGGCGCCGGAAGGCCGCAAGCAACGGGATGACATGCTGGGGACCGTCCGCACCGACCTTGAGATGGCCGCGCGTCAGCGCGCGTGCGCCGGCCAGCAATTCATCCGCCTCTTCTTCGAGAGCGAACAGGCGATGCGTGACGTCGAGCAGCGCATCGCCGAGCTCGGTGACCTGGATCCGTCGGCCCCGCCGGTCAAACACGCGAATGCCGTAGCTGTCCTCGAGCGCTTTGACCTGGGCCGACAATGTCGGCTGCGACACGTTCAGCACGCGGGCCGCGCGCGTGAAACTCAGTTCGCGGGCGACCGCATGAAAGGCGCGAAGCTGGGCAAAATTCATAGATATAATCTATAGAAACTATCCAAAAGATCAATTGGACTTATGATGGCCTGCGGGCGATACAGGCCACACGCAACCGCGATCCTCGAGGACCCGCCATGGCCGCTGCCCGCCCCAAAGAGATTTTCCTGCTCACCCCTGGTCCGCTGACGACGTCGAAGGCGACGCGCACGGCGATGATGCGCGACTGGGGCTCGCGCGATACCGATTTCCGCGATCTGACGCAGCGCGTTCGTGCCCGCCTTGTCGCGCTCGTGCACGGCCAGGGCAGCCACGTCGCTGTGCCGTTGCAGGGCAGCGGCACCTTCGCCGTCGAGGCGATGATCGGAACCTTCGTACCGAAGAGCGGCAAGCTGCTGATCCTGGTCAACGGAGCCTACGGCCAGCGCATGGTCAAAATTTGCCAGGTGGCCGGCCGCGCGCACGCCGTCATCGAGACCGCCGAGGACGTGCCCGCTTCGGCGCAACAGGTCGAGGCCGCGCTCGGTGCCGATCCCGCCATCACCCATGTCGCCGTCATCCATTGCGAGACGACCTCGGGCATCATCAATCCGCTCGCCGAGATCGCCGCAGTGGTCGAGCGGCACGGTCGCGCGCTGCTCGTCGACTCGATGAGCGCCTTCGGCGCGGTCGAGATCGATGCGCGCCGCATTCGCTTCGATGCCCTCGCCGCCTCGTCCAACAAGTGCATCGAAGGCGTGCCCGGCATTGGCTTCGTGATCTGCCGCACGACCGCGCTCGACAAGACCGCGGGCAACGCCCACGCGCTCTCGCTCGACCTGCACGACCAGCGCATCTACATGGAAAAGTCGGGTCAGCAGTGGCGCTTCACGCCGCCGACCCACGTTCTGGCCGCATTCGACGCGGCGCTCGACCAGCACGAGTCCGAGGGCGGCGTGAAGGGCCGCAACGCGCGCTATGCACGCAATTGCAAGATCCTGGTCGACGGCATGCGCAGTCTCGGTTTCGTCACATTGCTGCCCGATCATCTCCAGGCGCCGATCATCGTGACATTCCACCAGCCCGCCGATCCGCGGTTCCACTTCGAGACCTTCTACAACTCGCTGGCGGCCCATGGTTACGTGATCTATCCGGGCAAGCTCACCAAAGCCGACAGTTTCCGCATCGGCTGCATCGGCCAGGTCCACGAGGCGCAGATGACCGGCCTGCTCGATGCCGTGAAGACCTGTCTGCGCGACATGGGGGTGACCGAAACCGGCCCCGCCAAGCGCGCGGCGTGAGGAGGCGAGCATGAGCACGAAGCGCGCGCCCGTCACGGTCAACGGTCGGCGCTATGCCTGGCCGCAGCAGTCGCTCGTCGTCGTGTGCATCGACGGCTCGGAGCCGGCCTACATCACCGAGGCGGTCAAAGCGGGAGCCATGCCCTATGCCCAGGGCATGCTCCGGCGCGGCACCGATCGCCTTGCGCACTGCGTCGTGCCCAGCTTCACCAACCCCAACAATCTTTCCATCGTGACCGGCGTGCCTCCCGCCGTGCACGGGATTTGCGGCAACTACTTCTATGACCGCGAGAGCAATGCCGAGGTCATGATGAACGATCCGAAGTATCTGCGCTGCGGCACGATCCTCGCGGAATTCGCGCGCAATGGCGCCAGGCTCGCGGTCGTGACCGCCAAGGACAAGCTGCGCAAGCTGCTCGGCAATGGCATGACCGGCATCTGCTTCTCCTCGGAGAAGGCCGACAGCACGACGGTCGCCGAGCACGGCATCGACAATGCGCTCGCCTTCGTCGGCCGTCCCCTGCCCTCGGTCTACAGTGCCGATCTTTCGGAGTTCGTCTTCGCCGCCGGCGTCAAGCTGATGGCGACACGTAGGCCGGACATCATGTATTTGTCGACCACGGATTACGTGCAGCACAAGCACGCGCCGGGCAGCGCCGAAGCCAATGCCTTCTACGGGATGATGGATGGCTATTGGGCCAAGCTCGAGGCGCTGGGCTGCACGATCGCGCTGACTGCCGACCATGGCATGAACGCGAAGACCGATGGCGCGGGCAAGCCCAAGGTCGTCTATCTCCAGGACCTCTACGACGAGTGGCTGGGCGTCGGCACGGCGCGCGTGATTCTGCCAATCACCGACCCCTATGTCGTGCACCATGGCGCGCTCGGCTCGTTTGCCACCGCCTATATTCCCGACGCGGTCGATCCGGGCTGGCTGTCGCGTCGCACGGCGCTGCTGCCGACGGTCGAGACCGTGCTGACCCGCAGCGAAGCCTGCGAGAGGTTCGGCCTGCCCTCGGATCGCGTGGGGGATCTCGTGATCGTCACGAAGAAGGATTCCGTGGTCGGCACCAGCGCCAGCAAGCACGACCTGTCGGGGCTCGATGCGCCGCTGCGCTCCCACGGCGGAATCAGCGAGCAGCGCGTGCCGCTCATCGTCAACCGGCCGACCAGCAATATTGCGCCTGACGCGCCCCTGCGCAACTTCGACATCTTCGACGTCGCGCTCAACCACGTGCACTGAGGCTACCGATGAACCCGCCGTCTGCCGCGCTCAAGCCGGCGCCGACATCGACGATCCGCCACGAATCCCTGCGCATCGCCGGCCGCAAGGTGGCGGGCGAGGTCGACGGCGTCGTCGAGGTGTTCAATCCCTACACCAACGAGGTCGTGGGCACGGTCCCGCGCGCCTCGGCGCGCCAGGTGCGCGAAGCCTTCGAGATCGGCGCCAGGTTCAAATCCAAGCTGAGCCGCTACGACCGCCAACGCATTTGTCAGAAAACAGCCGAGCTGATCGCCGGCCGCAAGGACGAGATCGCCAGGCTGATCACGGCCGAGTCCGGCCTGTGCATGAAGGACTCGCTCTACGAGTGCGGCCGTGCCTATGACGTATGGTCGCTCTCCGGCCAGCTCGCCATCCTCGACGACAGCCAAACCTTCTCCTGCGACGTCACCCCGCAGGGCAAGCCTCGGCGCATCCACACCATGCGCCAGCCGCTGCAGGGCGTGATCAGCGCGATCACCCCGTTCAATCACCCGCTCAACATGATCTCGCATAAGATTGCGCCGGCCGTGGCGACCAACAACCGCATGGTCGCCAAGCCGACCGAGCTGACGCCGCTGACCGCGCTCGTGCTGTGCGACATCCTCTACGAGGCCGGCCTGCCGCCGGAGATGCTGTCCGTCCTCACCGGTCGGCCGGACGACATCGGTGACGCGATGATCACCGATCCGAACTGCGATCTGGTTACCTTCACGGGCAGCGTGCGCGTCGGCAAGTACATCGCCGAGAAGGCGGGCTACCGCCGCATCGTGCTCGAGCTCGGCGGCAACGACCCGATCATCGTCATGGAGGATGCCGATCTCGACAAGGCGTCCGAGCTGGCCGTCGCCGGTGCGACCAAGAATTCCGGCCAGCGCTGCACGGCGGTCAAGCGCATCCTGGTCGTCGAAAAGGTCGCCGATGCGTTTGCCGAGCTCGTGGTCGCCAAAACCAGGAAGCTCAAATGCGGCGACCCCATGGATCCCGCGACCGACGTCGGCACGGTCATCAACGAGCGCTCCGCAGCGCTCTTCAAGCGCCGCGTCGACGATGCCGTCTCCAAGGGCGCGGTTCTGCTGCACGGCAATGACCAGCGCGGTGCCTTGTTCCCGCCGACAGTCGTCGACAAGGTGCCCTACGATTGCGAGCTGGTACGCGAGGAGACCTTCGGCCCGGCGATCCCGATCATCCGCGTCAAGGACATCGACGACGCGATCGCCAAGTCGAACTCGACGGCCTTCGGCCTGTCGTCGGGCGTATGCACCAACCGGCTCGACTACATCACCCGCTTCATCAGCGAGCTCAACGTCGGCACGGTCAATATCTGGGAGGTGCCGGGCTACCGCATCGAGATGTCGCCCTTCGGCGGCATCAAGGATTCCGGCCTCGGCTACAAGGAAGGCGTGCTCGAGGCGATGAAGAGCTTCACCAACATGAAGACCTACTCGCTGCCCTGGCCGGGCTAGTATGGGGGCTGTGTTTCGCCCCTGATCTTCACAGCCCCAGAGTTTCGACAAGCCATGCCCTCTCCTCTCCCGTCCCAGGCGCGCGCCATCGTCATCGGCGGCGGCGTCATCGGCTGCTCCGTTGCCTACCATCTGACCAAGCACAAGGGCTGGCAGGACGTGCTGCTGCTCGAGCAAGGACAGCTCACCTGCGGGACGACCTGGCACGCGGCGGGCCTGATCGGTCAACTCCGCTCGACGGTCAATCAAACCAGGCTGGCCAAGGTGACGGCCGACCTTCTGCTGACGCTCGAGAAGGAGACCGGCCAGGCGACCGGCTTCCGTCCGACCGGCAGCATCACGGTCGCGCGCACCGAAGGACGTCTCGAATACCTCAAGCGCTCGCAGACCGCAGCCGCCAGCTTCGGCATCGAAATGCACCGCATCTCGCTCGACGAGGTGAAGAAGCATTGGCCGGTCGCCGAGACCAGGGATCTCGTCGGCGCCTACTACATCAAGGGCGACGGGCAGACCAATCCGGCCGACTACACGCAGGCGCTCGCCAAGGGTGCCCGCATGGGCGGCGCGAAGATCATTGAGGGCGTGCGCGTGACTGACGTGTTGCGCCAGAACGGCCGCGCGATCGGCGTGATGACCGACCAGGGCGAGGTCAAGGCCGAGACCGTCGTGTTGTGTGGCGGCATGTGGTCGATGCCCTTTGGTCGCAAGCTCGGCGTCACGATCCCGCTGCATGCGGCCGAGCACATGTACATCGTCACGCGGCCGATGGAGGGCGTGTTGCGCGGCGCGCCGACGCTGCGCGATCCCGACGGCTACGTCTACATCAAGGAAGAGGTCGGCGGCATCGTGCTCGGCGGCTTCGAGCCCGAGGCGAAGCCCTGGGGCATGCAGGGCATTCCAGACAAGTTCGAATTCCAGACCTTCAACGAGGACTGGGACCAGTTCGAGGTCTTCATGAACAGCGGCCTCGAGCGCATCCCTTCACTGGAAAAGGCCGAGATCCGCAAGCTTCTGATCGGGCCTGAGAGCTTCACGCCCGACACGCGTCACATCGTCGGCGAGGCGCCGGAGATCAGGAACCTCTACGTCGCGGCCGGCTTCAATTCGACCGGCATCCAGACCTCGGGTGGTGCAGGCTGGGCGATCGCCGAGTGGATCGTCACCGGTCATCCGCCGATGGACCTGTCGGACATCGACATCAGGCGCTTCCATCGCTTTCACGGCACGCCACGATTCCTCGAGGCGCGCACGCATGAGTCGGTCGGGCAGCTCTATGCCATGCCTTGGCCCTACAAGCAGCTCAAGACCGCGCGAGGTGTGCGCCGCACGCCGCTCTACGAACATCACAAGAGCGCGAATGCCTGCTTCGGCGCGGGCGACGGCTGGGAGCGGCCGATGTGGTACGCGCCGCAAGGTATCAAGCCCGAATACGAATATTCGTGGGGTCGGCAGAACTGGTTTCACCACGCCGCTGCCGAGCATAAGGCAGTACGCACGGGAGTCGGTCTGTTCGACCAGACCTCCTTCGGCAAATTCATCGTCGAGGGCCCCGATGCCGAGGCGGTCATGCAGAAGGTATGTGCCGCAGACGTCGCCGTGCCGCCCGGCAAGGTCGTCTACACGCAATGGCTCAACGAGCGCGGCGGCATCGAAAGCGATCTGACCGTGACGCGTCAGGCCGAGCATCGCTACCTCATCGTGACCGCGACATTGGGCACGCGCCGGGACTTCATCTGGCTGAAGCAGCACCTCAACGGCTTCAGCGCCGTGCTGGTCGATGTGACCTCGGGCTGGGCGACACTGGGCCTGATGGGCCCGCGCTCCCGCGAGCTTCTGGCGAAGCTGACCAGCGCCGATCTCTCCAATGCCGGGTTTCCCTTCGCAACCGCGCGCGAGATCGATGTCGGTCATGCGCTCGTCTGGGCCCAGCGCATGACCTATGTCGGCGAGTTGGGCTGGGAGCTGTTCGTGCCGGCCGAGTTCACCGCGCACGTCTTCGAGGAGATTCGGGCGGCGGGCGCCGACTTCGGTCTGCGCCTCGCCGGTTATCACGCCATGGACAGCCTGCGCATCGAGAAGGCCTATCGCCACTGGGGCCACGACATCGGCGACGAGGACACGCCGGTCGAGGCGGGCCTGTCCTTCGCGGTCGGCTGGAAAAAGAACGCCGACTTCATCGGCCGCAAGGCGATCGAGGCCCAGCGCGGCAGGCCGCTCACCAAGCGCATGACCGTGTTCAAATTGGAGAACCCGGACGTCTTCCCCTATCACGACGAGCCGATCTGGCGCGACGGCAAGCGGGTCGGCCGCGTGACGTCATCGGCCTACGGCCACACGCTGGGCAGCTCGATCGCCATGGGCTATCTGCGCCACGACGCCGGCGTCGACGAGGATTTCGTCGGCGCGGGCAGATTCGAGATCGAGGTGGCAGGCGAACGCTATGCCGCGCAGGCCAGCCTCAAGCCGTTCTACGATCCGACCTCTGTGCGGGTGAAAGTGTAGCAAGTGTCAGTGCTAACCGGCGGACGTTCGTGGTTCCGTGGCGGTGTCACTCGTGCGCGCGAGAAGCACTGGCAGAAAAAACAGTCGCAGTAGAAACCACCATGCGTACACTGCTCCGCCGGAAAAGAAGTTCCCGAAAGTCATGGTTCCATGAGAAATTTGGTGTCGCAGTGCCGGACCATTCTCATCCGTAAATAGCACGCGCATTTCATCGATTGCATCAGCGCCAAAAATGGCAATGAGGTCATCACGGCGCTTGTGTAACAGGTCCGGCAAGTCGTCCAAATCTTGACGGCCATTGACCTGCCCCCCATAGACGAGACCACGGAAAAGTTGGATCTGTTCGCCTTAGCAAGGAGAGGGAACGGATCATGCGGAAGAGCAGGTTCAGCGAGGCTCAGATCATCGCGGTGGTGCGTGAGCACGATGCCGGGGCGAAGGTCGAGGAGTTATGCCGGCGGCATGGGATATCGAGCACGACGCTGTACAAGTGGAAGGCGAAGTTTGGCGGGCTGACGGTGCCTGAGGCGAAGCGGCTGCGCGGGTTGGAGGACGAGAACCGTCGTCTGAAGCACCTGCTGGCGGAGTCGATGCTGGACAACCAGGCGCTGAAGGGCCTTCTGTCAAAAAAATGGTAGAGCCTGGGGCGAAGCGGGCGGCGGTTTCGATGGCGCGTGGTGAGCACGGGCTGTCGGAGCGCCGGGCCTGCAGGCTGGTGGGGTTGTCCCGCATGGCGGCACGGCGCCGGGTCGTGCCGCGTCTGGACGGCCTGCTGCGCGAGCGACTGGTGGCGCTGGCGGGGGAGCGTCGGCGGTTCGGCTACCGCATGCTGCATGCGCTGCTGCGGCGCGAGGGCTGGGCGGTCAACCACAAGCGGGTCGAGCGGCTCTATCGCGAGGAGCGGCTGAAGCTGCGCCGGCGCACGCGCAAGCGCGTGGCGATGGAGCCGCGGGCGGGCCAATGGTGCCCGGTGGCGGCCAACCAGCGCTGGTCGCTCGACTTCACCGAGGATGCGCTGGCGAGCGGGCGCAAGTTCCGCACCGCCAACGTGAAGGACGACTGCACACGCGAATGCCCGGCGATCGAGGTCGACTTCTCGCTGCCCGCCGCTCGCGTGGTTGCGATGCTGGAGCGGGCCGGGGCGGCGCGCGGCTGGCCCGAGCTGCTGGTGGTCGACAACGGCTCCGAGCTGCGCGGCCGGGTGCTCGAGGCGTGGGCCTGGCGGCGCGGCGTCAAGCTGTTCTTCATCGACCGCGGCAAGCCGGTGCAGAACGCCTACATTGAGAGCTTCAACGGCCGCTTCCGCGAGGAGTGCCTGAACCTGCATTGGTTCACCAGCCTGGACGAAGCGCGGCGCATCATCGAGGCCTGGCGCATCGACTACAACGAGCAGCGGCCGCACAGCAGCTTGAAATACCGGACGCCGGTAGAGTTCGCCGCGATGCGTGCGGCGATCGGGGCGCAAGCGCGCGCGACGCTGCGCTCGCTCGATGGCTCCGCGCCACGCGCGCTTGCGCCGGACACGCCTGTCACGGCAACATCATGAGAACGGATCAAACTATCGCGTGGTATCGAGGGCGGGGGCAGGTCA
>Ga0194120_10004114_pt1 | contig 22823 bp, 24 predicted proteins | sample TA2MahCa65mmetaG_FD_148642 | JGI IMG/M metagenome (GOLD analysis project Ga0194120, IMG submission 148642) | Freshwater microbial communities from Lake Tanganyika, Tanzania - TA2015019 Mahale Deep Cast 65m | ecosystem: Environmental > Aquatic > Freshwater > Lake | place: Tanzania: Lake... | reverse complement strand
TGTCCAATTCTCCCTATACGTTTTTTTTGCATCATCTATTCCCTTCCTCTTGCTCTCAAGCCCAACTTCAAGCACAGGCAGGTTATTGTTGTATCTTGCAAGTACGCTCTTCACAAATTTTATATCTGAACTTTGCTGTTTGCCTGCACGTTTAAACATCTCTTCAGCAAGTGTGCCCTCAACCTTAAAATCAAGCTTGCCCACATTTCTTGCAAGCCTGTATAGCTCGTTTTGGATAAGTGAAAGCCCTTCTGACTCCAGGCGTGCAATGGCAACACTTGCCTCCTTAATTGCATCAAGCACCTCATACCTGCACTTTTGAAGCTCGCAGAGATATTTGAGCCTGCGCTCAAGTGAAATATCGGTTATTGCACCTGCAATATGCCTGATTTTTTTCTCATATGCCCTGACTTTTTGCGAAAGGGCTGAAAATTTCCTAACTACAAGCTCAGTATTTTCAATCTCCCCGCCTTCAACAAGCTTTCTTAGCCAGACTACTGCGCCATGCAATGGCTCATAATTTGTCTGGGAGAGCGTGCCCTTATATTGCCCGTTTGCAATTACCTTCAGATACTTAACGGTAAAGTTGTCCAGTGCGCTTCTCTGGCTGGCAGTCTTAAAGGCAGACAAGAGTGTTTCTGGTCTTTCAAAAGGCCAAGGCCGTATCCGCAAGCCGCCTATAAACTCCTTTTGGAGCTTGGCTAGCTTTTGTGAGCGAACTTTCTTTATCTCAATCACTTTCCTTGTAATTGAGTTGAGTTTTTCGACAACTTCCTGTGTTTTTTTTGAATCTGCAACAAAGCTTCCCAGCCCCTGGCGCATCTCAGTCTCAAATGCAATCCATTTTTTCACGCCTGCCCTCAGTGCTTCAAGCTCTTTTTTTTCGGTCGGATTCAACTTATTTTTTTGCCTGTCTAATTTTTCTAAAAGCGCTATTGCCTCCTTTCTAATATTACTCTCATTTTCATCAGCTGTGCCTTTGTCAAGCCTTCCAACATCCCGCTCCATCTTATACATTGACGAGTGGGTGGTTTTCACACCATACAACACCGTGTTGCCATCAATTGTCATGCGCACGCTGTCTGCTGCAAACATTGTGTTGAATGATTGCGTGAAAGGCATGTCAACCCCAGAAGTAGTAGACTTATCCAGCACAAATTCAATCTTATACGCCCCGTCCTTGAGAATATTGGCGCTTAATATCTCGCGTGCAACCAAGGTCAGAATCTCAAGCCTCTTTTTTGCCTCTGTCAGGTAGTGCGCCTCAAGCTCGCGCTGGGTCACGCTAAGCAAAAGAGTCTTGAATTCATCCATCTGGCTGTCATGTTTTTGCTGCGTTGAAATGTCAAGTGTAATACTCATTGCAATACCTATACATTTTTTACCACTTAATATATATAAATCTGCCTAAAAAATAGGTTAAGCTAGAGCTTAAATGAATAAAAATGGGCAAAAAAGTAGAAAAAAAGGCAAAAACAAGGTTTTGCAACACCTGCCCTTTTTTCAGGCCGCAATCTGATTCAAGGTTTAGCCTTCGGGCGTTTACTGCACATTTAGCTTGCCAAATTTGCCTGCTGAAATCTGAAGGTTGCCTTTATACTCTGCGACCCAGCCGTTTTCAACAGTCACTTTTGCCCCAACCTGCACTTTCTCAATGTCATCATTCCAAAGTGAGAGAACCATTTCACCTGAATCGTCCTTGAGCGTTGCACTTGCAACCCTCATTTTCTTGCCAAACTTTGTGACAACCTCGCGCGGCTCGTCCATGTTTGTGACCTCGCCGCTCACTGTTGCATTTGTGCCTGCCTTGACTTCGCTTATTTTCATATGACTTCACCTTTTTTAGTGCCAATAAGAAGTGACTTGGTTTGTACCAAAACCTTCCAAAAGACAGCCAATCCCCTACATTTTCTTAAAGTTCTTGGGTTTTATTGCTTCTAGAACCTATTTAATGCTTTTTGTAAACCGGCGATACTTTTTTATGGGGTTGTCTTTTTGCCTTAAAGAACTGTTATCTTTGCCTTGGCTTTTCGCGCCTCAAGCTTTTTCTCAAGCTTTTCAAGCCGCCTAATCCGCCTTTCAAGCAAAGGCTCGCCGCTTACCTGCCTTTCAAGAAACCCCGGCTTATCGGTTATGGCAAGCTGTTTTTCATATGCCGCAATAAGCGGCTTTGCGCTTCCAACCACCTTGGCTGCAAACTTGTCTGACTTGTATGCCTGCCTGCGGCTAAAATACCCAGGTATCAGCAAGTCAACTATCGCGCAAAGGGCAATTGAGGAACCAATGAACACCTTGTTATAAAAACCGGCGACAAGGAGTGGAACATTAGTCAGAAGAACTGCAAGGGCTTTTGGCCAGCCCCTGTCCCTTTCTACCCGCCCGACCTCGCGCGCCAAAAGCGCTTCAACTTCCTTTTCAGTGTGCAAGTCAAATACGCTTGTTGTCAGCCCAACAACTTTCTTTGTCTTTATCGTTGCCGCATTTATTGATGCCGCCGTTGCCCTGCCCTCCAGTTTCTCGTTATGCTGCTTTGCAATATAGCCTTTTTTGTCGAAATACGCGCTTAGCTCTGGCTCGTTTGTAACAATGAACGAGACGTCCTTTGCCCCGGCTTTTTTTGCAATCCTTGAAAACGCCCTTTGGGCAATGGGAAGCTGCTTTTGCAAAAACGCCCTGTACTTTGGGTTAAGGCTCTTTGCGTCATCAGTGAACTTTCCGTTTGCAAACACAACAGTCCATGCCATAAAACCACTTAGTCGTATTTCACCAGGATTCCGGGGATTGTCTTGTGGGGCACGCCTTTGAGCTTTTTAAGCCTCTTTATCCTTCTTTCTGCGCACGGGTGGGTAAAAAACAAATCAAATATGCCAAGTGCCGGGTCGTCTTGTCTTGAAAAATTCTTTATCCCACCGTCAGCAGCCGCAAACTGCTGTGCAGAATACTTGTCTGCAGCATACTCGTTTTTCCTGCTGTGATGTAGCGCAGAAAGAGTGTCGGCAAGACTCCAGGCAAGTAAAGTCATTGCATAAACAATACTGTCGCCCAAGGTAATGGGACTGTCGTCCATGAATATTTTTGGAATCCAATACCCCAAGGAAAACACTCCCCATAAAACCCTGCCGCTCCCTGTGGCAGTGCTGTATTTGTCCTTGTCGTGGCCTAATTCATGGCCCATGACAAATTTCTGCTCGCTTAATGTCAGCTTTTTGACCGCGCCTGAAGTAAAGGTAATTTCCCGCACGTCATTGTTGCCAAAAACCCAATTGCTGAATGTAATCCTTCCTATACTTGCATTCGGGGTTTCATCCTCCTCGACTGTGAACTTGGGTTTTTCCACCTTGGCTTTTTTGCACATCCTCTCAAGCATCTTTTCAAGTGCTGGGATTTTCCTTGACAAAACGTTTCTATTTGCCCTGTTGTAGGCATCGCCTTCAACCGTCAGGAGTCCTATCTTGTAAAGCACTTTAGACATGCAATTATTTGCCAAAACAAGTATTTAAATGTTGTTATTTGTTAAAATATGTGTAAAATGGGGATTTGCAGCCAAGTCTGGATTATGGTTCAAATTTGGGCGACCTGCCACCAGGCTACCAAGTATCTATTTCAGGTTGCCAAGCACGACTTTTTGAAGCTCGACAGGCTCCCAGACTTCAAGTGCCTTGAGGGCAAAATCTAGCTTGCTTTCAGATTCTGCGTATATTTCAAAAAGCGTGTCACCTGCCACAACCTTGTCCCCCATTTCACAGTGCAAATATACCCCAGCCCCCCTGTCAAGGGGCGCTCCTGCGGCCCTGGCGACATTTGAAATCATCTTGTTGTCAACGTGCGATATCCTTCCTGTCTTCTGCGCTATTACCTTGTGCACGCATTGGCCTATAGGCAAATCAGAGGACTTCACCTTTGAATTGCCGCCTTGCATTGCAATAATCTCCCTGAACTTGACAAGCGCCTTGCCAGACTTGATTATTTCCGATGCCGCAGTATATCCCCTCCCTTTCTCAACCTTGCCGCACATTTCAAGCATTGTGCCTGCAAGAAGGCAGGACTTGTCGCGCAGGTCCATCGGGCCGCCGCCCTCCAATACCTCAAACACGTCGCGGCACTCAAGGCCTGGCCCGACTCCGTTTCCAATCGGGTCTGAACCGTCAGTAATCAGGACTTCTATTACTATCCCAAGCTTTTTGCCAAGGGAAATAAAGTCGTTTCCAAGGGCCTGCGCAGCTGCAGTGTCCATGATTTTTGCGCCTCTGCCTATCGGTATGTCAATCACTGCGTACTGCGCTCCCACGGACTTTTTCTTTGCAAGGATTGAGGCCAAAAGCACGCCGCGAGGGTCAAGGGAGAGGGGGTGGCGAATCTTTATGAGCTTGTCATCTGCAGCAGCCAGGTTCATTGCCCCTCCCCAGGCAATGCAGCCGTTTGTCTTCAGCACAATTTTCCTCATTTCCTCAAGCTCAAAAGTCACTGGTGCTAAAACTTCCATGGTATCCGCAGTTCCGGCTGCGGAAGTGATTGACCTGCTTGAGGTTTTTGGTATGTACAAGCCTGCTGCAGCAACTATCGGCACAAGAAGCATTGTTGTTCGGTTTCCTGCAACGCCCCCTACGCAATGCTTGTCCATTATGGGGCTTTTCCCAAGGTTAAGCACATCGCCTGACTTCACTATGCTGTTTGTAAGTGCGATTATCTCGTTATGCGTCAGGCCCCTGATGTGCATTGCGGCAATGAAAGCCGCAAGCTCAGGCTCTGACAATTTGTTTTCCATCAGGTCATCAATCACAACCTCAATCTGTTCTGCATTAAGCTCCTTTCCCTCAATTTTATCCTTTACATATTGAAGCGAGGCAGGCCTTGCCATGTGCTTGACGTCAATAATCTCGCTTTCAGAGGCTTTCAGCTCCTTTGCAATTTCGGTAAAAAGGCCTATTTCGCCAAAGCCCACTATGTCAGAAGACAGGTCAACCTTTGCAATAATCTCCTTTCCCCTGCACCGCAATATCACCCTGTGGGAGGGGTAGATGTCGTGCGCCATTGCCTCCTGCTCGTTTAGGACAATTATGTTGCCGCCTGCGACTATGCCAATGAGCCTTGCCCTGCACCTGTAATCTTTCATGCTCCAGACATCGTCCTTTTTACCATTTCCATTCAAGCAAATCACCAAGTGCTCTTTCCGTATTGTTTGAAATACAATTTGAATATCCCTGACTCCAGGGCCTATCTTCAGCAATACTCTTCTATGCACCTGAAAGGTTGAACTCCTCAAGCGCAAGGGTTATCAGGCTTGCAGGAGGCACAACCCCTTTTTCGGTTATATACGCATGTATGTATTTTGCGCCTGTTATGTCAAAGGCAGGATTCCGTATCTTGACCCCTTTTCCAGTCTCCTGCGCCCCTGCGACTTCCCCTATATCTCTCTCCTCAATCTCAATGCTCTTGCCCCAAACCGTAATTGGCTCGAACTTGTAAAGCTCGGCTGCCGAGTAAAAAGGCACATCTTCCATGCTTGCAAGCCTTGCAATGCCCGCAGTCCCAATCTTGTTGACCAAATCCCCTGCTGAAGTTATTGCATCTGCGCCGACAAGCACCATGTTGCACTTTGGAAGAAATGTGGCCACAGCCGAGTCAACAATTAGCGTGGTATCTATTCCAGCCTGCGCAAGCTCCCTTGCAGTAATCCTGCCTTGGTACTTTGGCCGTGTTTCAGTGCAATAGACTGCATTGAGCCTTCCTGCCTGGAAAGCCTTTTTGAGTATGCCGACAACAGTGCTTGAGTGGCAGTGGACCAGCACGGTTGCCCCATTTGGCACCTGAGCCGCCCCAAACTGCGATATTGCCTCAATGCTTGCCTCCATGTTTCTTGCAAATGCCTTGCACTCGGCCTTCACAAGATTTTTGAGGCTTGAAACGCTTTGCCGGCTGCCCTTGCGCATCCTGGCTTTTTGCGGCTTTGCGCCAAATCCCACGCGGCTTTTTGATTTGCCAGCCCCATCAATCCATTTCATGTGGAGCAGCGCCCTTGATTTGTCTCTGCTTGCCTGTTTTTCCAGTGCGGCACTCGGCCTTGCCACCCAAGCGCCTTTTGCCACATTCATATAAAGTTTTTTTTCAACCTTTGCAAGCAAGTAGCGGATTGAATTTCTCAGCATTGGCTCTGTCGGCCTTGTTGAGGCAAGCGCATCGGCAGCCTCGACCAGCTGCCCGTAAAACGCGGCGCTGCTGCCAGCCGTGCTTGTGCTTGCAACCAAATCCATTGCGCCAATTGCAGCAAGGGCAATGTTGCGCGCACCCTGGATTTTTAGCGACCTTATGGCAGCGCAGGTCTCCTCCAGCACAAGGCTTTGGCTGCCGTTTTTTTCCAGTTGGCTTCCCTCTTTTCCGCTTGTGCCAAATCTTGCAGCTAAAGCCTTGCCTGCCATAGTTGCATATTTCTTTTCCGTCTTTATATACTTAAGCAGTTTCAATCACAAAGCTTCCTTCTGCCGCAAGCGCCTCTTCCCCGTTTTCCTTTCCTGTCTTATGAACTTTAAAATTTACGGTTGTCTGCCTTGCTCCGCCCTCTTTGCAGCCATCTATTCCATCCCTGTTTTGAAAATTGGCTTTTATTGCAAACACATCTGCTGGCAACAAGGGTTTTTTATACCAAATCTTCATCTTCCTTATGATTGTGCTTGATTTGGCTGCCTTCTGTACAAGCTGCCTGCTCACAATCTCAGCATATGCACCTATCGCCCCGCCGTGCATTGAGCCAAAATGATTCATGTCAAACTGCTCTGTCTTTCCCATGTAAATTCCTGCCTGGCCCTCAATTGTTATTGGTTTTCCATTCAAGCCAGCCATTCCATTTTTTCCAAAAGTTTCAGGGAAAAGCCCTGCAAGCCCCATCTTCAGCCCTTTTACCCACAAATCATAAATCTCCCATGTTTTTCTTTCGTTTCTGCCAAGGTTTAGCCCAGGGCCAATGTCTCTTATTACATCTACAGGCCTTCCTGAGCTATCCACTGGGACATACTCGCCAAACCCCCGTATCACAACTTCGCCTGCCCTGCCGTCTTCATCTGCGCTCTTCTCCAAACTCCTGCGCACAATCTCAAATTTGGCTTTCCCCCGCTTGCTTTCTATCTGTCCAACAGACGCCAGGATTGCAAGCCTGTCCCCTTCGCATATCCGGCCTGCAAATTCAAGCTCGCATGTGCGTAAAAAACATTCATATCCAGTATAATCCCCGAACAAAAGCCCCCCTGCGACATCTGTCATGTAGTAAATAAAACCGCCAAACAAGTTGCCTTTTGAATCCAAGTCTTCCTTGCAAACAAGATACTCCTTTTTCTTTACAAACCTGTCCGCCGTTGCTTTTTGCCCCGTGTCGCCGTTGCCAATTTCAATGGAACCGAACACGCTTTTTCTTCTGTTGGTCGTATCAGGAGAGCCGGGGCATTTAGAACCCTCCCTGGCCACACTGTCCCTGTTGCCAGCCTTCCCTTTTTCAATGATCATATTTGAGTTTGACATACAACCACGCAAGACTATTTTTTGCGACGACAAACGATTATATAGCTTCCTGCACACAGCTGCTTTTTGCCCTGGCCGAGGCCTTTCACAGCCCCCCAAGCCCAGGCACAGGAGATTTCTGAAAACATATAAATACCCCTAGCGACAAAAGGGTAGCGTATGGCGACCCAGTCATTGGAGACAGGCACACTAGCACAAGCCACCGCAAATATCATCGGTGGGCCAGGGGCAGATGGGCCGTTGCAGGCAGTGAAAAAGAAGGACGGCTTCAACATTGAAAAAATAGTATCGCATTCCGACTGGCGCCAGGTCCTCTACGACCTTGTCTCCTCGCAGCAGCTGGACCCCTGGAACATTGATGTCGTCTTTGTCGCAGGCGAGTACATTAAGCGCATAAAGCAGCTTTCGCGCCTTGACCTGCACCTCTCTGCAAACATAGTCCTTGCAGCCTCAATACTCCTGCGCTTCAAGTCCGACGCCATAAAATTTGAGGAGCCGGTTGCGCAGCAGACCCTTGGCGACTTTATGGGGGGAGAGGAATGGGTCGACCCCTCGTCTTTGTCAGCGCTTGAGCTTTCCGACCGCATACCGCCAAAGCGCCAGGTCACACTTGACGAGCTTGTCGGCGCACTTGAGCAGGCATTTGAATTTGAAAAGCAGCGCATGGAAAGAAAATCCGCAATCCAGACAAGGCTTGCCCCGCCCCTGACAATCACGCTTCCTGAGTTTGACATTGATGCCGAGATGGAGCGCATTATGGAAAAAATCAGCGCCTTGAAGGATGCCCAGGGCCTTGTGCTCTTCTCGGCCCTGTGCAAGTCAAAGGAGCCCCTTGACGTCATCTATGCGCTTTTGCCAACCCTCCACCTTGTCCAGTCATCAAAGCTTGCACTAAGGCAGGAGGAATTTTTTGGCGACATAATTCTCTGCCAGCTACCGCCTGCACAAGCCAAACAAGTTCATCCAATGCAAGGGCCTGCAAACACAGATTCAAACTCAAATTCGGTTAAACCGGCCGCCAAGGAAGACGTCTCATCTGCACGTCTCAACCATAAACATCAAAAGGAAGCATCCCCGATAATGGCATCCAAAATGCCAATCATTGCAAGGGACAGGCAGAGGAAAAAAGGTGCCTGAACATGACAGAGGAGGAAAACCTCATCCAAGCGGCGCTTTTCATAAGCGCTAGACCCATGCCTGTTTCAGAGCTATCACGGCTGCTAGGCATTGCAGCCCAGGGATATGTTGAGAGCACTGTCAAAAAATTGGCCGAGTCTTACAACTCAAGTGCGGGTGCGCTTGAAATTGCGTTCATAGACGGCAAATACATAATGCGCGTCAAGGCGGCATACCTGAATCGGGTCAAGCAGTTCGCGCAAGGTGTTGAAATCTCCCAGCATGCCCTAAAGACCCTAGCATACATTAACGGCAAGCCCGGGATAAAAAAAGCTGACCTTGTAAAGCACCTGGGCGCGTCGGTTTACCAGGACGTCTTTGAGCTTGTTGAAAAAGGGTTTGTGGTGCAGCGAAAGGCTGGCCGCACATCGTCCCTGCACACGACAGAAAAGTTCAGGGAGTATTTTGCCACGGCTGCACAAAACAAGGAAGGCTTAACACGGCCAGAGGTGGCGCCTAAGGCTTAAAATCCAAAATGCGCAAGCCACCTAAAAGATAAGCGCATCTTAGCGCCAGTCTCATTGCAGCCAGGCGCCGCTGTACTCGTTTCTCATTCAGCTGTTTTTTGCTCGCGTTGGATGTTCCTTTTTTCTACCTGCACAAGCAGGTCTATATGCCCAAGCAAGTTGTTCAAGTCGTGCGAGCCTTTCCTGCTTTTCTTGTACATTGCAATATAAACCTGCCCGACTTTTCCAAAATACTCCATGAACTCATCAAGCCGCTTTTTTGTTTGTTCCAGGTTGCCCCGTTCAAGCACGGCCTTAGAAAGCCGCCACTTTCCGCTGCCTGCATTGAACTCAAAGCCCAACTTCGGGTTGAGCCCAATCAAAATCCTGACAAGGCGGGCAAACCGCGCATCAGCCTCAATATTGACGTGGTCCCATATTATTCTTTTCTGCCTTCTGCCAAGGTGCGCAAGCCCTCTGTGCAGAGCCTCTGGCAGATTTCTTTCCCCGCCCTGGCTGTTGACAAATCCCCCAACTTGCTCTTTTATACCTTCAACCTTTCTCCTTGCCCTTGCGGCAAGCATGGTTTTTGCGCTGCTTACAAGAGGAATGACATCAAGCCAGTGCCTAGCTTTTTTGGCAAGCCGAGCTGGCCACGGTTCTTTTTCCTGGATTATTACAATCTGGCTCTCGCATGATGTTGCCGCCAGCCAAATGTGTTTTGCCATATGCCTTAGCTTTCGCGATTCAAAAAAATATAAACGAATCGCTTTCCTGCACAAAAAACATGGGGATTGGGACAGTTTATTAACTTATTTGCCTCAATCAATCTTGGCTCCATTGAGGGCAAGAAAAGCTTGTTTGTTTTTTTGAGGTGTGTATCCATGACAGAAAAAAGGCCGTTTGACATACTGAACAACTCCCTGAACAACACGGTTGTTTTGGGGCTAAAGGGCGGCAGGGAAATTCGGGGCCTGATGTCCTCATACGATGTGCACATGAATATCGTGCTTGAAAAGGCCGAGGAGCTAACAGATGGCCAGGTCAAGCGCGGAATTGGAACTGTGCTTGTGCGCGGGGACAGCGTCGTTTACATAATGCCCTCTTCATAAAGGCGGAGGCGAATTGCTTGGACTACAAAAGCCTTATAGCCGGGGTCTTCCTGGCTTTTGGAATTTCAAACATCCTGAGGATTTTAAGCATCCCGTTTTCGGTGACGCTTGGAATCGTCCTGTTTGGGATTGATGTTGGCACGCTTATTCTGGCTGCGGTTTCACTTGCAATAGCATACTATCTTGTCAAGTCAAACTGATGCAGCTTGCACATCAGCCCAGCAGCTTTATTACACTATATACATTTTCATTTTACCTCCACCGCCTGCCTGAGCAAACCCTGCATTGGAAGATTTTGGTTTATGCCAAAAGCAGGTGCAGCTTCTTGTGAGAGTTTTTATTACTGTGTTCCCTAATCAATAATTCGATTGTGCAGCAAGGGCTTGTAGCGAAACGGTATCGCGCCTGCATGGCATGCAGGAGACTGGGGGTTCGATTCCCCCCAAGTCCATTACCATAAGGGGAACAAAGCCAGTCAGTTGGTCCCCTTGAGGTTTTCACCACCTTTAGTTTTTCACAAGCAACGAAAACGACTGCCATAAGGGAACTTTCGTGATTCAAATGTTCCTCCCGTGCGGTAGCCCCTCCTTTGTTGGTAAGTCGTCCAGCAAAAGTCTTTCAGGCAAAAATATTTTCTAATTGCCTCAACTATTGGTTAATATATATTGGGCTTCTAAAAAATTCTGCAGGGGGCAAGGCAGGCCAAGCTTTTGCCCTAGCTTAACGGTGGATTTCTATGCATGTGAAAGTCACAGCCCCTACAAACATTGCAATAGTCAAATACTGGGGCAAAAACCCCAAATGGGAAAAATACATGCTTCCCACAAAAAGTTCCGTCTCATTCACTGTGGAGGGGCTTTTCACCCAAACATTCCTTGACGTGAAAAAAGGAGGCGGCACAGTAAGCTTTGACCTAAATGGGAAAAAAATCTCAAGTCAGATGCCCGAATACGAATATGTCGGCGCGATGCTTGATAAGCTCTTTGAGCTTGTCCCAAGAACAAAGTCTTACGATTACTCAATTGTCACAACAAACAACTTTCCAACAGCTGCCGGCTTTGCCTCGTCTGCAAGCGGCTTTGCAGCCTTTGCAAAGGCGCTTCAGGGCGCGATGAAGGAGCTTGAGCCAGGCGTTTACGAAAAATACTTTTCAGACGATTCAAAACTATCCGTGTTTGCAAGGCTTGGAAGCGGAAGCGCGGTTAGAAGCATACCTCATGAAGGCGGCTTTGTCATTTGGAACCGGGGGCTTGATCCGCAAAACAGCCCAGACCCGACAAGACTTGGGGCGGCGCAGCTTGAAAAGCTGATTTTTTCAAGCACTGCGCAGTCGCTATTTGGCCCAAGCCACTGGAAGGAACTTCGCATAATCTACTGCAAAACCGCACAGGGGGAAAAAAAGGTCAAAAGCAGGGCGGGCATGAAAGCCACTGTCGAGACAAACCCCCTTTACTGGCACTGGGTAGAGTACGAGGAGCAGGAGGTTCTGCCTGCACTTATCGAGGCCGTGCGCCTGAAAGACTTTGGGTCTTTTGGCAGGATTTGCATGGAGTGCAGCAATTCATTGCACGCAATGATGCAGTACACAACCCCCCGGATATGTTACCTCAATGACACAAGCAACGAAATAATAGATTCCGTGCTTGGAATGAATTTGGATGCGGGCAAAACGGTTGCAGCATACACGTTTGACGCTGGCCCAAATGCAATAGTCTTTACTCTGGAAAAGCACGAAAAGCAGGTGGCCCAAAAGCTTGGAAAAATAGTCGGCACGGAAAACCTTGTTGCCACAAGGCCGGGGCCCGGCCCGCAGGTTCTGAAAGCAAGCGAATAAGGCCCATGCCTGCCTTTGCCAATCTGATATGTATCACGGTGTTGCAATGGGAAAAATCTCAGTCCCCGGCAAAATCCTTTTTTTTGGCGGCTTCTCGGTCCTTGAAAAGGGCAACCCTGCCTTGTGCCTTGCCGTCTGCGGCAAGGATGGCTCTGGAGTTGTAGCCAGCTGGAAAAAGGGCGGCCGCAGGATTTCAAGCCCCCAATTTGGCCTGGACTTTGAACCAAGCCTTGAAGGCTTAGGCTCTCAGGGGCCTCTTGTAAGCTATCCTTACCTAGTTTGCGAAAGCTACCTGAAGGCTGCGAATCTTTGGAAAAACGACGTTTTCATAAATCTTTCCAACAGCCCGATATTTGGCCACAAGGACGAGAAAACAGGCCTGGGAAGCTCTGCGGCTGCAACAGTTGCAGTCGCTAGGGCGGTGTTTGAAGCCAACGGGCTTGACATAAGCCCGCAAGGCAGCCACTTTGATGCAATGCACAAGCTCTCCCAGCTAAGTTATGCACTGTACTCGGGAAAAATCGGCTCCGGCTTTGACATTGCCGCATGCGCGTTTGGCAAGTCAATTGTTTATCACAGGTACGACCCTTCTGAAATAATACTTCCGCATAATGGCGTGCTTAGCCAAGAGGCTTTGGGCAGTCTTGCGGTTGGCTGCGCGAAAAAGAAATGGGGCTGGCTTGATGCAAGGCCTCTAGCCTATAAAAAAAGATTCAAGGTTCTTTTTTTCAACGTGCTTGGCGGCAAGACCTCAACAATATCCTCAGTCAAGGCCGTCATGCAGTACAAGGCAGCAGACCCCATTGGATACTCAAAGGCCATTTCAATGCAGGCCAAGGCGGAAAACCTGGCAATAAAAGCCCTTGAGTCTGGCAACTGGGAAACTGTCAGGGAATGCACCGGGCTTGCAAGGCAGGCGCACGCTCTTCTTTCTTCAGGCGCAAGCAAGCTTGTAGGGGGCTTTGATGCAATCGAGCCGCAGCAGCTAACAGAAATAATCGAGGAATGCCAGGGGCTTGACGGAATTATTGCAGGCAGGTGCCCGGGGGCAGGGGGCTTGGATGGTGTTGCATTTTTAGCAAGGCCGGATTTTATGGGAACTGAACGGATTGTTGAAATCGGGCAAAACTACGGCGTACGGCTTGAAAAAATAGAGCTAAAGATTCTGTGACACATGCTTGGCGGAAGTGGTGTGCTATGATAAAACTTTCAGTTGACAAGGAATCCTATCTTCCCGGGCAGACAATCAACGCATCTGCAGCCATCGTGCTTTCAAAGCCGATTCATGCAAGGGGGATGAGTGCAAGGCTTTACTGCGCGCAAAAAAAGGAGGTAGAGTCATTAACCTACCTTACGCAGGAGGAGCGCGGCTGGATGAGGCAGCTTGGGGAGCACCCACATTCTGAAATAAAAGAAGTTAAGCATGAAGTCGATTCCGATGTCTTTGTTCAGGAAAAGCTGGTTTGTGGCAGCGGAACTTTCAAGGACCAGGTGGTCTCCTTCAGCTTCACCCTGCCTGCCAATGCGCCGCCAACAAGCTATGAGCTTGGGCACGATGGAAAAATCCACATCTGGCACCTTGAAGTCAAGCTTGACGTGCCTTTTGCATTTGACAAGCAAGCGGACGTTGAAATTAAGGTCAGCGGATTGAGCGTGTAATTAGGGCAGATACTCTTTAGCCATTCAAGTTTGCCGCTCATTAGCAATGCTCGGCCTTCTTATCTTTTCGGCTTGCCTTTCCCCTGTTTTTCAGCCTCTTCCCTTTCCTCTCCGCTTTCAGAGTTCCCCCTGGACTTGTATGGCTTGCCGTTTGAGTCAGCCCCAACCAGGAAATACAGTATTTTGCCAAACTGCACGTTTTGCCTTGTAGGCCCGAATTGAAGCTCAACGCCCTTTTCAAGCCCCTTTATCTTTGCCTGCTGCTGCAGCATCGCAGTTTTTTTCTCCTGCTGCAAAGTTGCAAACTCTATTCTGGAGCTTGTTGAAAGCAGCCCGCCGCTTTCCCCAAGGTTGTCAAATGTCAGGCAGATGTAGTTTTCCAGTTTCCCCCCGACCTTTGCAGACTTTGGCCTGTAGCGCAAGTCCATTGGCAGCTTGACGTTTGAAAGTATGCTTATTGCATTGCTTCTTGCGCTTGCAGACTGCAGATAGCCGCTTAGGGTCAGCGGCCCTGTCGGCGTATCGGGCTGCAAGTCAAATGTCACTGTTGCCTGCGTCCTTGAGTCCGGGGGCATGGAAAAAGACCTTGGGGCTATTTGCGCCTCAATGGTTTTTTGTGCCGAGTCAAAAACAATAACAGACAAATCCACGCTTAGCGGCTGCGGGTTTGGGTTTATGGCAAGCAAGATGGCCTTCACCCCGACCTGCCCTACTGAAAGAGAGACTGGAAGCGAGGTTTCAACCTCCAGGTGAAGCTCGGTTGGCTTTTCAAATGACTTGCCGCACTGCCTGCAGTACTTCGCCTTTTCAGGAAGCTTGCCTTTGCAGCTTGGGCAGTATTTGTGCTCAGTTTCCTGCCTTTGCTGCGCATCCAGCCTTCCTCCCTTTCTTTCAGTCTTTGATTGGGCGTCCGGGGAGTCATAGTAATTTGGCTTGCGCCTCTTTTCGTCAAGCACGATTTTTTCTATCATCTCAAGCCTGTTTCTTTCAGCCTGGCCCTCGCTTTCAGACTTTGCCCAGGACGGGAGGTTTCGCCTGAATTTGTCCTGGTCAAAGTATTTTTGCTCCTCAAGCTGCCGCCTTGACCTTTCCGTCTGCTCAAGCTGCCTGGCTCTTTTCTCCTCTGCAAGTTGTTTTATGCGCCTTTCATACTCCTCCTGCTTTTTCTGCATTGCCTCCCGCGCAGCCTTTTCCCTTTTATAATAGTCAATCTCCCTCTGCCTTGTCTGCGGGTCATTTTTCTTTTCCTGGGCCTCCCTTTTTTTCCTCTGCTCCTCCTCCTTTTTTGCCTTCACTAGCGAAAGGCAGGTAAAGCAAAAGTCGTGCCCATCGAAAAACCCTCCAGAGTCAGTGTATTCAGTGCCGCACTTGTTGCAGTGATGGACCATACGCTAACAATTTCCGCCAGCATCTTTAAAAGTAGCGCCATCAGGCATTTTCCTCAAGCAGCTTTGCAATCCTGCTTATGGAGAGGTGCACCTGTGTGTTTCTCAAGTAGAAGAAAACCGAATAAACCGCCCTTGCAAGCATGCGGGCAAGCAAAACAAGCCTCTTAAGCGGATTCTTATTTGCAATCCTTATGTAATCAAACCCGAACATTGTTTTTGGGCTGACAACAACCTGCATTCCGTTTCTTATTGCGCCTTTGGCGCTTTCAAGCACGCACCATGCAGTATCATAGCCACAGACAAGCAAAGTGCCGACTCCAAGCTTTTCGAACTTTTTTGCCACACCTTCAGCTTCAAAGGCATCAAGCAGGACACCGTTATTTTTTATCCTGTCCGGCTTGGTAAAGTCCGCCCTTTTTTTTCCTGCCGCCTCAAGTATGCGGCTGTCAAAAACGTCGTGCTCCAAGCCCACAGTCACAATTGGGATTCCCTTTCCTTTGGCTTTTTTCACAACCTTGCAGATGTTTTTTGAGCATCTTTCGTATGGCACAAGTTTCTCCTGAATCCAGTTTCTAAACTTCCTGCCTCCTTTCCTTGGCACCTCTATCCTGTGCATGTCAATGACAAGCACGCCAATTCCTTTCTTCTGGGCCGTTGCAGGAACCTGCATCTCTATTTGCATGAAAATATTGCTAAAGCCAGATATATAAAGTTATTTTTAGTTAAAAAGTGTGTATATTGCATATATGCTGTCTAATCCTGATGCATTTGCCAAAAAAAAGTTATAGCCCCCATCGGATTCGAACCGATGTAACGAGGTATCCCCCAGAGAATTCTGAGAAGTTCGATTACGTTTTTATGTATTCAAAACGGTTCTTTTGGGCTGAAGCACTTTTCTTTCAAGAAAAGGGCTCTTCAGAGCCTCGTGTCCTTGACCACTAGACGAGGGGGCTATAAAATCCAGAACTAAATGCGCACCTAATGTTTATATTGATTTAAGTGGACCCTGAGGGGATGCGCAGTTGTGTGCTTGCTCCTCCATCTGGCACCCAAAACTTCTTTTGAAGTTTGCAGTCGATCATTAGCTATCTTTTCTCATCTTTTGGGCCCGGAGGGAATCGAACCCCCAGTCTTCGCTGTGTAAGAGCGACGTCTTAACCATTCGACTACGGGCCCAATTTGTGTATATATCTCATCAATCAATTATCTTGTTCTTAAGGGCTACACGCCGCAGCGTGGATAACCACTCAACTGCGGGCCCTGGCATATCTATTCTGGCAGAAATTGAATAAAACACTTCTCTTCCAGTAAATGCGGCGGCTCCTCCAACAAGGATATTTTGGGAGCCTCAATTTCTCGGCATTTCAGCCGCGGCTCCTCAAGCCTTCAAATCTTGCTGCCTGCCTCTAAAAACCCTGTGCAATTCGTTGCTTATCTTCACAAAAAGCTCAATTGTCTTGGTTTTTTCATCACACTCTGCAAGCAAGCCTCCATTCTCAAGCATGCTTGCAAGCCGCTGCCTCTTTCCATGCATTTTTCCACTCCAGCGCGCCGGCACTTTTAACCTGACTAGGTCAAATTTGCCAAGAAGAGTAAAGCTTGGCTCATCAATGCCTATTCTCCTGTACGTTATGCTTTCCTGCCTGGCATTGTCGAAGCTTGTCGGCATTGTCTTGCAGCTTCCAACTACAGTTGCCTTGCATGAAAGCCCGAAGCTCTTGAAAAGTTGCATTGTTAAATCTGTCCGCGTAGCTGATTTTGTGCGAAGGCTTACAGGCCAGCCCATATCAAGCAGTCTATACTCTTGCTTATGGGAAAGCATCCCTATTACCTTTGTGTCAATCTCCATTTCAGGCGCAGGCGGAATAACTGACAGGCTCAAAAACAAACTGTTTTTTTTATTGCTTCCATTACCTGTGCCGCCTGGTTTGCATGCCCGCCCAGTTTTTTCTCCAAAATTTTTGCTATTCGGATTGCTTGAGCCAAACAACGTCTTCATATGATTACCTTTCAACTTTATTTGTATTTTTCCTTTTATTCCCACAACCTAGCCAATCTAAATATATAAAGCTTGTCTTGCCAACCTATTTTTGGTGTGAGTTTTGGAATGTTTCAGTCTTGTTGAAAAAACCGAGGATTACCGGCTGTACAGGCTTGCAAACCCTTCCATGCCGCAGCGTACTTTTATCGTCTGCTCGCAGGCGGCAAGGGATGTCCTATACAAGCCTCACTTGGCAGGCAAGCCGCTCCAGGATGCAATGAACAAAAACGCATCAATTTTTGCAAGGCTTCTCAAAAAGCATGTTGTCAACGGAGCCAAGCTTGAGAATGTCTGCGAGCTTGTCTTTCTGTCCGGCGGCCTGTATTATTTTCTCAACGCTGGCTTCAAGTCTGAGTTTGGGGTTGCCCTTCCCCAGTGTTTCATTGGAATCCAGCGGCAGCGCATTGAGGGGGCTGGCGGCCAGTTTCGCGCAATAGCAGGCTATGAGAACTTCGAGTCCCTCCCTGACAACGCGCATGTGATAATCGGCGACACGATTGCAACAGGCTCAACACTTGTAAAAGGCATCCAGATGCTTCTGGATGCGGCGGAAAGCAAGGGGACAAAAATCGCAAGCATCACAGTCATTACCCTTGCAGGCTCGCCGCAGGGGGCGCAAAAGCTTGCCGCACTTGAAAAGTCGCATATTCTGCCACAGCATCCTTCGTGCAAGGTGAACCTGTTTGCCTGCGAAATGCTCTTTCATCTCATGCCTGATGGCACGGACCTGAGGTTTTTGGAAAAAGATTCAATAATGCCTGATGAAAGCAGGGAATACGCCAAGGCAACTTATGGCGACTGGCTGGGAAAAAATATGAAGTGCGCAGTATTTGACTGGGGAACACGGTGCAAAAATCCAGCAGCCCACTACAGCGAATTTTTGGAATTTGTGCAGCAGGCCATCAAGGACAAGAAAACCCCTGCAGATGCCAGGTCTAGACTTGAGGAAATGAAAAAAGAGGCGCTTTCGGGAATAGAAAGGATGAAAAAGGAGCTTTGAACACAAAAGCCGCCGGTGTCCGTGCTTCCGCTTATTTTGCTTTTCACTGCCTTTCCAAGTCCCACGAAAGCCTCACAAGAGCATCTGCGGCAATTTTTACTGCCCTCACTTCAGTTTCCTCTTGCTTTGCCATTTCCTTCTTGTTATTCTTGTCAGGAAAGCCCGGTCCAGGAACAGCACCTATCACTGCAACAACCATTCCAGTGAGTATGTTTGCCTCATACTTTGCTTTTGAATAGGCGGCAATGAATGCATTTAGAAGCTGCTCCATCTCGCTTGCAAGCACGTTGTATTTCTCACGCAGCATAAACATAATCTCCTGTGCATCTTCCCCATACAAGCTTTCCTTGGAAAAAGTGCTTGCAACATGGTGCTTGTATCCAAGTCCTTTTGCTGCATCCTGAAGCGCAGTTGTGACAGCAGGACTGTTTTTCATAATAAGAAATCTTCCGTCTTTGGTAAAGCTACCCCCTAGAGCCTCCCACTGGCTTACGAATTTTTTCAAATCATCGGTGCCAGCACGGGCAGGCAATATTTGCCTAAAATACCCAAGTGCTTGTTCTATTGCCCCGCAGCTTCCAATATTCTGGTCTGAAATTACAATGTCCCCAAGCCCCATCACAGGTGGCTCAAGTGTCATTGTGTTATTGCCACCCGATGTCCCTGACCTTATCTGGCAGACATTTTTTCCTTCTTCAACGCCTTGTGCCGCTGCCGCAAACTCCCGCTGTGTCATGTCACAGGCACTCATGCCCATGAGGGTTTCGCCGCCTGCTATCCTTAGAGTCCCCTTCCTGCCTTCAATCTCGTAGTTGTAGTCTCCTGTGATTATCCTTACCCTGCCAACTTCTTTTCCATCTTTGGCATCCTCTCTAACAACATTTGTAAGTCCAAGCGCCTGTTCTATCATCAAAGGCTTTGACCTGGCTCCCCCAAGTATCTGGTATCTTGGCAGACGAGTGTTTAGAAAAGTCGGTGCAATATGCTGCCCCCTGATTCCAAGAAAGTCAGCAGATGTTTTAACTATAGTTGGGCTTGACATAATAACGCCTCCAAAAACACGCCAGGCAATTTAGGATATAACTTCCGCTTTTGCCTTGTTGTTTTTTGTGTTAGGGCGTCAATGTTTATAATGCCTTTATTTGAGACTTTCTAACAGCATTAAAAACATTCACTTCGCGATTGTTATTCCTTCAAAGTCAGCTCATGCCAGTGCCTGCGCATCTGTTCGTGGAGGAACTGTGTTTATACACAATCATTTATTTAATACCACAAGCTTTATATACTTCAACTTACATATTCATTCTGCTTTTGGTTCAATAATCTCCTAGTTGGTATTATGCAACAAATCAATCACGCCTTTGTTTAGTCTATTGTTTCAAACCTCAAGGTTTCAACTTCAGGGTTGCCTGCCTCAAATATAAATTCAAGACATTTCCAGAAGCTTCTCCCGCAGAAAGCCTCCCCATTCACAAAGTACGAGGTATTTGATGCGTCAAGGGATGTTTATGAGGCAATCTACCCGACTTTTTCCAAGATGCTTCTTTGTGCAAGGTTTCTCAAGGATTCAATTGGTTATCATAACCCGCAAAAACCAATTCCTTCTGAAGTAAAAATTGAAATCCTTGAAAATGCAGCCAGTCTTTCCTTTCTTCTCTTCGAGTGCAAAAATCTTATTGATAACCGCCTTGTCATAAGTGAAAGCTACAATACCCATGCCAAATCCCTTGTGCTTCACTCAGTTTCCTATTACCTTTCAACTCACTTGCCATTTTTGGCTCTTTTGTCAGCAAACCAGGAAAATCAAAAACGGTTTGCGGAAAGCTTTGAAACACTCCAGGGCAGGGAACAATTGTTGCTTTATGCCGTTTCAGTTTCCTCGTCCGAATTCGCCCTTTCAAGCATGCTGAAAAACCTTTCAGACCCGTGCGAATTCCGTTATCTTGATGTGCCTGGGTCTCAGGGAAGGTTTTTGGACCTGTCATACGAAAACCAGGTTCTTGAGGATGGAATTTACGACAGGAAAAAATTGAGGCAGCCAATGCTTCACATGCGCTCTTTGCTTGAAGATGATGCGACTCGGATTCTTGCCTTGTGCGCCAAGCTCAAGTCCATGGTATTTACAAACGGTCATGAGCCTGACTTGGAGTCAAAAATCTCAGGCCCCGCTGTTGCGCAAATATTAAAAGAGCTGGAAAGTCTTTCATCCATGTTTCCAAAAAACCATTATGTAGTGCCCCCCGGCCAGTCAAAGCACGAGTATCTTGTTTACTCAAGCCTGTCGCACTGGCTCAATAACGTTCTGGGAATAATGTGTGGGTACTCTGCGCTTGCATCTTCGAATTTAAATCGTGATGGCTTTGTCAAACTCCAGACATTCATTTCGCTTTTTAACTCGTCTGTCAGGTTTGCCAATATTCTTGAGAACCTGAAAAATCCTGACACAGTGCCCATTGTTCCATCCAGCACGCCAAAATTCGTCCTTGACTTGGACAAGCCGCCAGCTTCCGTACCAGTTGCCAATCCAAGTTAAATGCGCCAGTATTATACCCAAGAGTTTTTTTCATGTCAAACCCGCTTTTTATTGGCGCAATGCCCTCTACTGCAAAAACCATCAAACAGCAAACAACTGTATCAGGAAAAGTCAGGCCCGAAAAAACAATTAACACACTTGCCGCCACCGCATCATCATGCAAACCCGACTCCGAATACAACCTGCCTGTTTCCTTTAGCCGCCAAGAAGTCGGGTTTATCAGGAATTACAAATTCAACGAACTGCTCTGCCCTAAACTGTCCGGGGTATTGGCTGCCTTGGGCGAGGTCATTGAATTGTGCTCAAAAGCAGATTCGCAACTTCTGGCAAACGACATCAACCTCAAAATTGGGGCTTTGGACAGGTCAGTCCAGTCGCTTCTAGAGCTTATCCACGCAATGGACATTTACGGCAATCCATTGTCATATCCCCAGGATGACAAAGACGGCTTTCACGGTGTCATCTCAAAGCTTCGCGGCATCCTGCCCTCAACCGGCATGCGAATAGATGGAAAAGATTTTGATAAAAAACAAGGCAAAGAAAAATCCGAATCAGTTGCTTTGACTTGCCAGCTTGCCCAATCGTGGTCTGAAAACCTTATGGCATTCAGCACTGCCATAAGCGAAGCAGGAAATGGCACCTGACTTTTATTTTACTTCCTTGAAAGCCGGAACTTGTAGCCGTAATGTATCAGCCCTTCCTCGCCGTCCTCCTGGATTTTCCTAAAAACCATCTCAACAGGCATGCCTATTCTCACATCAGATGCCTTGCAGTCCACTATCTGGGATGTGACAAGGGGCCCTTCCTCAAGCTCAATGAGGGCAAGCACATAAGGCACCTCAAGCTCAAAACCAACTGGCGGAGCGCTCACTTCGGTAAAGCTGTAAATCTTTCCCCTGCCCACAAACTGCCTTGGCTCTATTTTTCCAAGCCTCCTGCACTTTGAGCAGATTTTCCTTGGGGGAAAATAGTTGGTTTTGCAATTTGTGCAACAGTTTCCCTTGAGCATGTATCTTTCAGGTATCCTTCTCCAAGTCAATGCAAGCCCTGCTTTCATAAATATCACCTTGAAAATATGCGCCAGTCCAATCTATTACATTTCCCGTTTGCGCTTAATCCCTCTTCATAATGTGCACAACTGCAGTAGCCCCGCTGCCACCAACATTATGAGTAAGTGCCACATGCGCATCTTTTACCTGCCTGCCTTCTGCAGTGCCTTTTAGCTGCCAGACTGCCTCAGCTATCTGCTTTACGCCAGTTGCGCCGACAGGGTGCCCGCAGCCTTTGAGCCCGCCAGACGTGTTAATTGAAATCTCGGAATTAAGGGCAGTCCTGCCTTCCTCTGACGCCTTCCCGCCTTCTCCTTTTTTGAAAAAACCAAGGTCCTCTATTGCCATGATTTCGGCAATTGTAAAGCAGTCATGCACTTCGGCCAAATCAATGTCCTTTGGTTTCATTTTTGCCTGCAAAAACGCCTTTTTGGCGGCAATTTCAGTTGCCTCGATTTTCACGAGGCTTTTCCTGTCATGAAGCGCAATTGAGTCGGATGCCTGGGCCGAAGCCAAAATTTCAACCGGTTTGTCTGTGTAGCTTTGCGCAAGTTCAAGGGGCATCAATACAGCAGCCGCCGCCCCATCTGTAATAGGGGAGCAGTCAAGCACTTTAAGCGGCGTTGCTATGTATTTTGACTTGAGAACCTGCTCAACAGTTATCTCGTTTTGGTACTGTGCAAACTTGTTCTTTGAGGAATTTTTATGGTTTTTTACTGCAACTGTTGCAAGTTGCTTTTCTGTTGTGCCGTATTCCAACATGTGCCTTCTTGCCATGAATGCATAAAGTGCTGGGAATGTAGCACCCATGAATAGCTCCCACTCCTGGTCTCCAGCCCCCCCCAGGGCTGTTGAAACCTCGTTTGTGGGCACCTCTGTCATCTTCTCAACGCCGCCAGCGACAACTATGTCATGTATCCCTGATGCAACTGCAGTATATCCCTGCCTGAATGCAACACCGCCAGAGGCGCAGGCCGCCTCAACCCTTGTTGCAGGTATTGGGTTTAGGCCCATGAAATCGGCAATCAGTGCGCCAATATGCTCCTGCCCAATCAGCCTTCCTGCAGCCATTGTGC
>Ga0194120_10004109_pt1 | contig 22843 bp, 24 predicted proteins | sample TA2MahCa65mmetaG_FD_148642 | JGI IMG/M metagenome (GOLD analysis project Ga0194120, IMG submission 148642) | Freshwater microbial communities from Lake Tanganyika, Tanzania - TA2015019 Mahale Deep Cast 65m | ecosystem: Environmental > Aquatic > Freshwater > Lake | place: Tanzania: Lake... | reverse complement strand
TCTTCTGCGGCAAATAGGCTTTCTTTGATCATGGGACTTTGAGGCTATGTGGGCGGTGACGCTATTTTCTCATGGGGACGGGTTTTTCGAGGCGCCCTATAGTAAACCAATTTTAATACAAGGGTCGGCGCAGAAAATTGCGCCGACCTTAAACGGTTGTAGTTAAATAACGATTATACTTAATTTTGTTTTTCTAGTAGTTAAACTGCAACTGAGTACGGATCATGTCGCCGGTTGCTTGTTTTAAGAAGTCGGCTTTTGCCGCATCGGCTACGTTGGTACGACTCATGGTTGAGTACGCCACGGTTAGCTCAAGCGCCTTGTTCATTTGGTATTCAACCCCGGCTTCGACTTCGTCAACTTGTACTCTAGGCGCGTTAGCAGCGGCTTTCCAAGCACCGTTGTAGGTTTGCCATTTTACGTAAGGGAACATGGTGCCTTTAGTGCCAAACACATCGTCAATTTTGTACATGGCTTGAACATAACCGCCTTCTAAGTTTTGTCTTTCGATTTTATTAGCGGTTGGGTTAAGTGTAGAGCCTGCACCCCAGTTCCACTCGGCTTGTAAGCCAAATGGTTGTGGGAATAATACTGCGTGAATGGCTGCACGGTCTTCGCTGATATCTTGAGTTGATGGTGCAGCCTTACTAACACCGTTCAATTTATAAGCTGTACCCGATTTAACAAATCGACCTGAGAATACATCTGCACCTACTTCTAAAACTTGGCCGCGCATTGCTCTACCCATAAAGCCTAAGTCAAACGGATAAGTCGAGTGAGCTGCAACATACAGGTTGTCATTCGCTTCGGCTTTGTTAACGGCCTGACCGTTATAAACACCCACACCTAATACACCGTAATCACCTGAGGTTTTTAAGCCTTTTTTGCTTAAATCTTTCCAGATTTTTTGGACATTGGTCGGGGTCCAGTAAGCAAATAAACCTAAATCACGTTCGCTAGGTACTGCGCTGTTTAAGGCGTCATCACGATCTAGTGCTAAGCGATTTTGTGAGGATTGTAAGTTTTCCCAGCCGAATGGTACTTTGGATTGACCAGCACGAATTCGGTATTCGTGGGCTTTGTCAAACGAAAGATCAGCATAAGCATCGCGTAATTGAGCAAAGTGTAAATCACCATTGGTGGTTGCAAAGTCCGGTTGTAGATACAAAGAGATGTAATCATTCATATCGCCTGAAAAGACTAAACGAACTCGGCGAAATGAAAAGCTGCTGTTATTGCCGATGGAGCCGTCACCAACTGATTTTAGCTCTGGGTCACCTGGAATATCGTCACCGGTTAATTTTTGATTATAACGTAATTGCGTATAACCACGCACATTGATTTTGTTGAACCATTTTTCAGCGTTTTTATCTTTTTCTTCGCGAGTAGCGACAACGTGTTCTTCAAGGGCTTTTAACTCGTTGGCTTTGAGTTCTAAGTCTTGTTTGATTTCATTAATTTCAGTTTTAGTAGCTACTTCAGATTTAGTTACAGATTCAGGCTTTTTGGATTGTTGATCCTCAACTTTCTCAAATGCGCCAAGTTTTACTCGACCTGGGCCAGGTTCGGCAAAAATTTGTTTGGTTTTATTGTCAACGTAAAGATCTAAGGCGATTGCTTGTCCGGTAAAGCCGATGCCTATCAGAGAGGCGATAGCCAGACTGAGTTTGGTTGCTTTCATAGTGTCTCCAACGTATTTAAATAAAATCAAAATCAAGCGCTAATGCGCACATGGCATTCCTTGCCATATCTGAGTAACTCATTTCCGACTTAGCTCTTGAGTTGGCGCGATTTTAGGTTTCGAATGTGACAGTAGTGTGACAATGTAAAAAAACTACAGGTCTGTTGCTTTAAAGCGACGAGTGTTGAGTGAAAGTTTTTTGATGATTAGTGGTTAATCACTTTAGATAAAAATATCTAAACTCAATTCTGATCGCATTAATAATGCGGCTATTCAGTTATCATGCCTGCCGTCAATTCATCACGAGGATTAATCATGGCTTTGAAGTATTTAGTAGGCTATCCGCCTGATGTATGTGCCAAGGTTGACGCTATGCTGGCCCAAGGGCAGTTAGCTGCTTATTTACGGCAAAAATATCCCGTTGCGCATGAAGTCAAAACGGATAAGGCATTGTATGAATTTAGCCAAAGCATAAAAAACCAGGCGATGCGGCAATCTGAGCCTTTGAGTAAGGTGGTATATGACGACAAACTTGATGTTTTGCACCAAGCCTTAGGTTTACACACTGCGGTTTCGCGGATTCAGGGTGGCAAACTGAAAGCTAAGCGTGAAATTCGAATAGGATCCGTGTTTAAGCAGGCGCCGGCAGCCTTTTTGCGAATGATTGTCGTGCATGAACTGGCGCATTTAAGGGAGCGTGAGCATAACAAAGCCTTTTATCAGCTGTGCCGGCACATGGAGCCTGATTATCATCAGTTGGAATTTGATTTGCGGGTTTATCTGACCTGTTTGGACAGTGGGGTGGCTCTGTACGAATAGGTTCAGGAAATGCCAGTTCGACATTTCCTGAACACTGAGAGTGTTTTATTTCAGTCGTTTGACGGCTTCGACGACGATATCCATCAGTTCCGCGCCGCCATTATCAACATGGGCAATGATGCTTTGACGCATACGGGGTTCCCAGGCATTGCGTAAATGGGTTTCTACACCCTTGATTTTGTCTTCAAGTACAGGTTCGGAATTGAAAAATGCGCCGATATTATTGGCCATTTTGACCAGAGTATTAATATTCATATCCAATCTATAAAGTATCAGTGTTGCAATCGATGCGGGTGAGTATAAACCACATGTCTATCTCCCCGGGCGAATCCTATTAAAGTTAATCCGGATTGTTCTGCTAGGTTGATGGCCAAAGCAGTGGGAGCCGATATTGCAGCCAGCAGGGTAATACCGACACTGGCGGCTTTTTGTACCATTTCATAACTGGCACGGCTGGTGACTAATAACCAGCCCTGGCTAAAGTCGACATTGGCTTTGGCCAAACTGCCTATCAGTTTGTCCAGTGCATTGTGTCGGCCAACATCTTCACGTACTTGAACCAGACCTCGGGTTTTATCCAGCCAAGCCGCAGCGTGAATCGCACCGGTTAACTGATTAATAGGTTGTCGAGCATTCAAGTCATGAAAAGCCTGGCTTAAGTGCGCAGCGTCTAGTGTCAGCCCTTCAGTCACTTTTCTCGTCGGACGGATGGCCTGTTCCAATGTGGTGGCGCCACATAAACCACAACCGGTGCGACCGGTCATGTTTTTGCCTTTATCTGCCATCTGGCTGGAACAATGCTCGGGAATACTGAGTCTGACTTCTATTCCTTTAGAGCGTTGATAAGTCTTAACTGAACGAATATCGTTCACCGAGTGAACGATATTTTCCGTGAGGCTGAAGCCAATCGCAAAATCTTCCAGATCAACAGGGGTGCAGAGCATGACAACGTGAGGTTTGTCATTATAGACCAACACCACCGGTACTTCCTCCGCGACAAAATCCTGTTGGTGCTGGTGAACCATGCCTTGCCAGCTATCCGTTTCAATTTGTCGGTAGCTGGCAGGGCCTAGTTCACTCAGAATATCCATCCAAGCCTGTCAATTTATTCGCTGACTGGAATGCGATTATCCAGGAACGCTTGTTGTTGGTCAGAAAAGTGTTGATATTCTTTTTGCCATTCCGAAGGTTGAGCCACTTTGGATACATGAACCGCGGTGACCTTATACTCCGGACAGTTAGTCGCCCAGTCTGAGTTATCAGTGGTGATGACGTTGGCACCCGATTCTGGGAAGTGGAAAGTGGTGTAAACCACGCCGGGTTGCATACGGTCAGTGACCACAGCACGCATCACCGTCTCACCGACACGACTTTTCACGCCAACCCAATCACCGTCAACGATGCCCAAGGTTTCAGCGTCATGTGGATGCATATCCAGTTTGTCTTCACTGTGCCAGGCATTGTTTGCGGTACGACGCGTCTGAGCACCGACATTGTATTGAGAGAGAATACGACCCGTGGTCAGAATCAGCGGGAATTTGCTGTTGGTGCGTTCGCTGGTTGCTACATATTCGGTTAGCATGAAGCGACCTTTACCACGAACGAATTCATCGACGTGCATGGTGGGTGTGCCTTCAGGCGCTTCTTCATTGCAAGGCCATTGTAAACTGCCCATGGCATCAATTTTTTCATAGCTCACACCGGCCAACTGAGGCGTCAGGCTGGCGATTTCGGCCATGATTTCGGACGGATGACTGTAGTTCATCGGATAACCCAGCGCATTGGCTAGATCCTGAGTCACTTCCCAGTCTTCTTTGCCCGCCAATGGCTTCATCACGCGGCGCACCGGTGAAATACGGCGTTCAGCATTGGTGAAGGTACCGTTTTTCTCCAGGAATGAAGCACCTGGCAGGAAGACATGGGCAAATTTAGCGGTTTCATTGAGGAAGATATCTTGTACCACCAGACATTCCAGTTCACGCAAGGCATGGTGAACATGGTGAATGTCGGGATCAGACTGAGCAATATCTTCACCTTGAACGTACATACCTTTAAAGCTGCCATCAATGGCTGCATCAAACATATTGGGAATCCGTAAACCCGGTTCACCAGACAGTGACACGCCCCAAGCCTGTTCAAATAACTGGCGGGTTGCGTTGTCTGAGACATGGCGATAACCAACAAACTCATGTGGGAATGAACCCATATCACATGAGCCCTGAACATTGTTTTGACCACGCAAGGGGTTAACACCGACGCCTTCACGACCAATATTGCCGGTCGCCATCGCCAGATTCGCAATGCCGATAACCGTAGTTGAACCTTGACTATGCTCGGTTACACCTAAGCCATAATAAATGGCTGCATTGCCACCTGTTGCATAAACACGGGCAGCACCACGAGTCAGTTCCGGATCAACACCGGTGATTTCGAAAACAGCTTCGGGTGAGAATTTGTCCTGAGCAACAAAGGTTTTCCATTTTTCATAGGAATCGACTTCGCATTTATCCAAAGCAAACTGCTCATTCATCAGGCCTTCAGTGACGATCACGTGCGCTAAGGCTGTGACGACGGCAACGTTACTGCCTGGTTTCAGTTTTAAGTGATAGTCAGCCACAATGTGTGGACTGTTGTCGACCAAGTCAATAGAGCGAGGGTCGACGACAATCAGTTTGGCGCCCTGGCGTAAACGGCGTTTCATTAAGGAACCAAATACCGGGTGACCATCGGTAGGGTTGGCGCCAATCACTAAAACAACGTCAGATTTCAGAATCGAATCGAAGGTCTGGGTACCTGAAGATTCGCCCAAGGTTTGCTTCAAACCGTAACCGGTTGGTGAATGGCAAACGCGAGCACAGGTATCGACGTTGTTGTTGCCAAACCCGGCACGGATCAATTTTTGAACCAGATAAGCTTCTTCGTTGGTACAACGTGAAGAAGTCAGACCACCGACCGAGTCTTTGCCGTATTTAGCTTGAATTTCTTTAAAGCGACGGGCTGCATATTGAATCGCTTCATCCCAGCTGACTTCACGCCATGGCTCGGCAATATGATCACGAATCATCGGTTTGGTGATGCGGTCTTTATGCGTGGCATAACCAAACGCAAAACGGCCTTTCACACAGGAATGACCATGATTAGCACCGCCGTTTTTGTCAGGTACCATGCGCACCAGTTGCTCGCCTTTCATTTCGGCGCGGAAAGAACAGCCGACACCACAATAGGCGCAAGTGGTCACTGTGCTGTGTTCAGGTTGACCGACGTCAATGACTGATTTTTCAATCAAAGTGGCGGTCGGGCAGGCTTGAACGCAGGCGCCACAGGAAACACACTCAGAATCCATGAAAGCCTGATCTTGGCCTGGAGATATGTGTGATTCAAAACCACGACCGTCAATCGTGAGTGCGAAGGTGCCTTGCACTTCTTCACAGGCTCGGACACAACGTGAACAAACTATACATTTGGACGGGTCAAAGCTGAAATACGGGTTACTTTCGTCTTTTTCTGAGCACAGATGGTTATCACCTTCGTAACCATAACGCACTTCACGTAAGCCGACCTGGCCGACAGTGTCTTGTAGTTCGCAATTACCATTGGCAGAACAGGTCAGACAATCCAGCGGGTGATCTGAAATATACAGTTCGGCAATCCCGCGACGCAATTCACCCAGTTTTTCATTTTGGGTACAGACTTTCATGCCTTCAGCAACCGGTGTGGTACACGAGGCTGGGTAACCGCGAGCACCTTCGATTTGTACCAGACACATCCGGCAAGAACCGAAAGGATTCAGGTTATCGGTCGCACAGAGTTTAGGAATTGTAATCCCGGCATCCACTGCAGCACGCATCACGGAGGTGCCGGCACTGACGGTGACTGAATGGCCATCAATCTCAAGGGTGACCAAATCAGTACTGGCACTTGCTGGGGTGCCGTAATCGGTAGGTTTATTCACTGACATAGTTGTATCCTCGTATTCGATCAGGCTTTGTCTTTCGACAGACCAAAGTCTTCAGGGAAATGGTTCAAGGCGCTGAGCACCGGAAAGGGTGTCATGCCGCCCATTGCACACAATGAACCGAAGGTCATGGTATTGCACAAATCTCTCAGTAATACCGTATTTTTGTCCTTTTCGATATTGTTGACGATCTTGTCTATGACTTCCACGCCGCGCGTAGAGCCTATCCGGCAAGGTGTGCATTTGCCGCAAGATTCTTCAACACAAAATTCCATGGCATAACGCGCCATATCAGCCATGTTGCTGGTGTCATCGTGGACCACAATACCGCCATGGCCCAAAACGGCTTGCATGGCAGCAAAGGCTTCATAGTCGAGCGGGGTATCAAACTGGCCTTCGTGAACATAAGCCCCCAGAGGGCCACCGACTTGCACCGCGCGAATCGGACGTCCGCTGGCTGAACCGCCGCCGTAGGTATAGAGGATTTCACGCAAGGTAATACCGAAGGCCGCTTCGAACAGACCCGGATGCTTAATGTTGCCGGCAATTTGGATTGGCAGCGTACCGCGTGAACGGCCCATACCGTAATCACGGTAATACTCACCACCTTTGTCCAGAATAATGGGCACTGAAGCCAGCGAGATTACGTTATTGACAATGGTTGGCTTGCCAAACAAGCCTACGATTGCCGGTAAAGGTGGTTTGAAGCGAACTAAACCGCGTTTACCTTCCAAGCTTTCCAGCAGCGAGGTTTCCTCACCACAAATATAAGCGCCGGCGCCACTGCGCACTTCTAGGTGGAAAGTTTTGCCGCTGTTTTGGATGTTTTCACCCAAATAGCCACGGGCATAGGCCGCTTCAATGGCTTGGTTCAAAGCGATTTTGGCATGTGGGTATTCTATACGCAGATAGATATAACCCTGGGTCGCACCCACTGCCAGTCCAGCAATTGTCATGCCTTCAATCAGCACGAACGGGTCGCCTTCCATAATCATGCGGTCTGAGAAAGTACCTGAGTCACCTTCGTCCGCATTACAAACAATGTATTTTTGTTCGGCAGGGGCGTTGAGGACAGTGTTCCATTTAATGCCGGTTGGGAACGCCGCACCACCACGGCCACGCAGGCCTGAGTCTGTGACTTGTTTAACGATGTCGGCTGCTTGCAGTTTGAGTGCATTGTGCAGACCGCGGTAGCCGTCATGGGCTAAATAATCGTCAATATCGACGGGGTCGGTCAGACCGACACGAGCAAAGGTCAGGCGATTCTGGTCTTTAAAATAGGCCAATTCTTCAATATTGCCTAAAAAGAGAGGATGTTGTTTACCTTCCAGTAAGCCAGCAGCCAATAAATCACTGACGTCGCTAGGGTTGACGGGGCCATAGGCCACACGACCTTCTGCGGTTTCAACTTCGACTAAAGGCTCCAGCCAGAACAGGCCACGTGAGCCGTTGCGAACGATCTCAATTTCTTGACCTAGAGCAGCGGCTTGGGTCTGAAATGCGGTAACGACGTGTTCGGCGCCTAATGACAGAGCAGTTGAATCGCGAGAAATAAATAAGCGGGTCATTATTCGGCACCTTTACTGGCAATAAGTTGATCGAATTTTTCCGAGCTTACACGACCGTGAACTTCATCATCAATGGTCATGGCAGGTGAACAGGCGCAGTTGCCTAGGCAATACACGGGTTCGAGGGAAAAACGGCCGTCAGCGGTGGTTTCATGAAAATCTATGCCCAAGGTTTGTTTGGCATGGGCTTCTAAACCTTTGCTATTCATGGACTGACACGATTCAGCACGGCAAATGCGTATGGTGTGTTGGCCGGGTGGGGTTTGTCTAAAATAATGATAGAAGGTCACAACACCGTGCACTTCGGCTTTTGATAATTGCAAAGCACTGGCAATGTCAGCAATCGCAGATGGATGAATATAGCCCAGCGTGTCTTGAATACCGTGCAGAATAGGCAATAAATTGCCAGGCATCGATTGATGGTCTTCCAGTATTTGCAGTACAGTGGCTCTTTGTTTTTGATAGTCTTGCATCATCTGCTCGGTAGTTAATGACGAAAAAATTCCATCCAATATTTAATCATGAAAAGGTGGCGATTGGCAATTTGCCATAATCGCTACACCCCGCGAATTTCCTCAGAAAACATAGGAAATCGGTTTCTGACTTAACCTCTGATTTAAGGGGTTTTTCAGAGCGTTGATTCGGTTCTAGCTTAAGGTACCGCTAAAAAAACAGGCAGCAAGGAAAACTCCTGACTGCCTGTTAGTTTTGTCAGTATTGCTTATTTTTCTGCGTTTGCGGCAGGTGCTTCTGATGTTGCTACTTCAGGTGCCGGAGCTGCGCTAGTAGCTTCGGTAGGTTTGCTCAACAAGATTTCAACTTTGGCGTTGTTGCGCAATCCTTCAATAAATTTTTGTGCTTTTTGACGTTGCAAATAAGGACGGAACTGTTCTTTAACACTCTCCAAAGGTGGAGGGGTTAATTTTTTAGAGTCTTCACGCAGAATCACATGATAGCCAAACTGAGTTTTGATGGGTGTTTTGCTAAATTTGCCATTTTCCAGGGCTATCACCGCTTGCGAAAACTCTGGCACCATTCTGTCAGCAGTAAACCAGCCTAAATCGCCGCCTGGCGCCTGGTCCTGTGAATGTTTTTTAGCCAGAGTTGCGAAATCCGCGCCTTTCTCAAGTTCGACGATCAGTTTTTTAGCTTCATCTTCAGTTTTAACCAAAATATGACGAGCTTTATATTCCTCGTTCATTTTTGACATTTGCAGATCGTATTCAGACTTGATCTCTTCGTCACTGATAGGATTATTTTTCAAATAGTCCTGCAAAGCAGCTTGAGAAAGCAATGAGTTTTTAATCGTGGTTAAACGCTCGACAACTTCAGGCGAGTTTTCCAGTTTTTTGTCTTTGGCTTGTTGAATCAATAATTCGCGCTGAATCAACTCTTCCAGTAATTGTTCTTGGGGAATGTTTTGACCGTGACTGCGTTCACTGATCTCTTTTTCCAGTGTCTCAAGCGTTTTCTTGCTGATAAAAGTACCATTGACTGAGGCGACTGCGTCTTCTTTTTTAACGGTAGGCGCATTCAAATTATCGAGTTTATCGCATCCAGTCGATAACACAGCACCAGTCAGTATTAAGGGGACAATTTTAAATTTCATGGTTCAATTTCCTGTTGAGTTTTCCGAGGGGGTTAAAGCATTTATGCCAAGCGCATGAATTTGGTCTTTCATCAGTTCGTTTACAGCCTGGTAAACCAGTTGGTGTCGCTGAACCAGAGATTTGCCTTCGAAAACGGTTGCAACGATAGTAATGTGGTAATGGCCTCCACCTTGCTGATTGCCATAATGCCCGGCATGTGCGGCACTATGGTCAATAATTTCGAGAAGTTCGGGCTTTAGGGTTTCGTCCAATCTTTGGCGTATTAGTTCGGCTGTCATTGCGGGAATACTTGTTTAAAAGGTTTGACGGTAATGCGAGCATAAACACCCGCTTGTTGATAAGGGTCTTCAGAAGCCCATTGTTGAGCACTGACTAAATCGGTAAATTCCGCCACAATCAGGCTGCCACTGAATCCTGCTTCACCGGGGTTTTCAGCATCGATTGCAGGATGGGGTCCCGCCAATACCAGTCGTCCTTGATCTTGCAGTTGTTGTAGGCGAGCCAGATGGGCGGGTCTGGCAAGCAAGCGTTTATTCAGACTGTCAGCAGTGTCTTCGGCAATAATGGCGTAAAGCATTATTTTTTATTCTCTTGGTCTGCAGGCAGAAAACGATAGAGGAATACTACCTGAATAGCGACGAAGCCTAGCATCATGCCAGGAACTCCGAAAGTTTTGAAACTGACCCAATCATCGGTACTGTAATGATCCATCACATAAAGGTTTAAACCGCCTACTGCAAAAAAGAAAAGCGCCCAACTCAGATTGAGACCTTTCCAGACATTTGCCGGTAGCTCGAGATTGGCTCCCATCATGCGTTCAATAAAGGTTTTTTTACCAAAAAACTGGCTAAGCAGAAAGGCGCTGCCAAACAGGCATTCAATGATAGTGAGTTTCCATTTAATGAATTGTTCGTCTTGCAAATAAATGGTGGCGCCACCCATGACCAGAATCAAGGCCAATGTAACCCATTGCATGGTCTCAACGCGCCGATATACCCACCAGTGAATCAATACCTGTATTAACGTGGCGACTATCACAACACCCGTAGCAATGAAGATATCGTAGAGTTTATAAACAGCAAAAAACAGGACGATCGGAAAAAATTCTAACAAGGGTTTCATCTTGAGAGGGTGTGTCTGCAGGGGTGAAAAATATTTTGCTGACGAAAAGACTATTCCAGCATTAAGCCGCGCATTTTATTGACTTGCTCTGCGATTGTATACAACTAGTGCCGATTAGTTGTTGCATTCAGGCTGTAAAATCTGCTTAAGTTTAATTTTTTTTAATTAAAGCGAGTAGTTAGAACAGTATTATCAAAATAATTGTTAGAATGTTCTCTAAGAGGTGGAAAAATATCATGGATAATCAAATCGAGCTCGAAGCGGCTGCATTCAGACGTTTATTGCAACATTTGCAGCTACATACTGATGCGCAAAACATTGATCTGATGATTACGGCTGATTTTTGTCGTAATTGTTTGGCTAAATGGTATGCCGAGGCTGCGCAGAACGCCGGTATTGCTGTTGATTATGAACAGGCCCGTACGCTAGTGTACGGTATGCCTTATGCGGAGTGGAAAAACCGTTATCAAACCGACGCGACTTCAGAGCAACTAGCGGCTTATCAGGCTAAGCAAGCCGCCAAGGAAAACCACAAATGAATGCAAACACCCCTTACGATGCCATGTTTTCTGGTGTGATTGGCCAGGAATATGACTTACTCAAGCTGATTTGTCCTTTTGCAACGGAAATGAGTCGATTAGTCGGGGCTAAACTTGGCGAACTCGCGGCGACCCATCAGCAGTCTTTACAAGTCGTCGAATTGGGTGGTGGTACCGGGATTACTACCTTGGCCATTTTGAGTGCTCAGCCAGACTTAAAAGTTTTGAGTATTGACAACGAACCCACCATGCAACGTCAGGCCCAACAAAGCCTCAAAACCTGGGTCGATGAGGGACGTCTAAGTTTTTCCGGTGAGGATGCTTTAACCGCGCTGATCGCTATGCCCAGTGATAGTGTGGATGCGATTGGCTCTGCCTATACCTTACATAATTTTGAATGTACTTATCGTCAAAAAGTCATTCAGGAAATCTTTCGAGTTTTAAAACCAGGGGCATGCTTTGTCAATGGTGACCGATATGCGTTGGATGATATTGATGCACATACCCGTGCCACTCAGCAAGAAGTAGCGGGTTATTTCAAGGTATTAACCGATATTCAACGTTTGGATGTTTTGGAGCATTGGATCATTCACCTATTCAGTGATGAATCCGCAAACCATGTCATGCGTGAAGCCGTAGCCCGACAACAATTGGCTGCGGCCGGCTTTCAGCAGATCGAATTTAGCCATCGTCTGGCAGTAAATGCCTTGCTGACGGCGATTAAACCCCTTTCATAAATGAGTTAGCGAATATAACCATGACGGATCCTAAAAATAAGCATACATTGGATAGTTTTGTTGAAGATCTCGATGATTTGGAAAAGTCCCTGCAAAACGTAGTGGACAGTGCCGAAGACGATGCCACGCTAAATCGCCTCTTGGTCGAAGATCTGGATTCTGACAGTGTTGTGGCAGATGTGGATGATATAGATTTTAGTGTCAATGAAGACAACCTTGTGCATCACATCGATGAGGTGAGCACGCCTGAACTCGATGCCTTAAGTCAAATTGGGCATGTGGATGATTTTAAAGAATCTTCCCCAAAAACCAACCCAGCCGAACCGTTTTCTGCACCTCAACAAGTTGAAGCTTTAGCCCCAGAGACCGTTGAGCCTGCTCAGTCTGTGGTACAGATTGATACTGCGGTTTTGGAAGATCAATACCAGCAGTTACGTGATGTGATTGAGCAAATCCGTGAACATCAGCAGTTGTTTGGCCGTGAGCTACGACATAAAGCTGAAAAAGAAAACCTGCTTGAATGTCTAGAAAGTCTGGAAAAACTGCGGACCGATTTTGACAAACAGCAACGGAGTCAGCGTGGTGAGGCGACTGATTCACCTGTCCAGCTTCACGTGGTCGGAGGCTTAGCCGGTGCTGCTTTATTACTCGCTTTGGTGTTTGGCTGGCAAACGATAGGGACTCAGGCTGATTTAAGTCTATTGCAACAAAAGCTTGAACAACACGAACAGAAGTTGGGTCAATTACCTGCGAGTGATGCAGCAAATCAAAACTTGCGGGCGCAAGTGGATACACTTAATCAATCAAGTCAGCTTTTGAGTGAGCAGGTCAGCGAACTGGCTAAATCGCAAACCTCCGCAACCAGAGCCAACGATGAACAGGGTAAACAACTCAACAAGTTAGCTAGCCAACATAAACAAGTCGATGACAGTTTAGACGCTTTACAAGCGAGGCTTGCTAGCCTGGAAAAGTCCAAGCCGGTGGCCGTCTTGCCGGCAAAAACTGATAAGGCTTTAGATACTAAAAAGACGGATAAGTTTGAAACGGTTGCCCAAAACTGGACGGTCACTTTGGCGGGATCTAAGCATGATTGGTATGCGGCACGTAAAGCCGAGGAATATGGGGCTAAAGGATTTGCTGTGAAAATCAGCCGCACTACCCAAAAAGGTGAGCCTTGGTTTCGGTTATTCGCCGATGGTTTTAAAAATCAGCAAGAAGCGGAAGCCTTTGCAGCCCGAGCCAGAAAAGTCCTCAATTTGGACAGTGTCAGCATAGGACATAACTAATGTCGACAGCCCCAAGGGCGTTGTTATTTGCAAGCAGTTCTGTGATTAAGCGATTAGCCATTCATGGTTTATCGCTAGGCTGTGTCGGTAATAGCCTGAGTGGTTCCTGCAAACGCGTCAGTCTCAGTTCACCCATTTCTGAATAATCACCGTCCATGAACTTAGGTTTAAATCACTGGCATATGCTGACAATCGCACCCTTAGCAGGTGCGCTGTTTTCCCTGGCCTTTGCGCCCTATGATTTCAGTTACGGAATCGTTCTGAGTCTGATGTTTTTCTATTATGCCTGTGTCCGCTTTCCGCAGCGGGCAGGCTCTATTGGATATAGCTTTGGTTTGGGGGTGTTTGGCCTGGGGATATGGTGGATTTATTTAAGTGTCCACGATGCGGGCGGTGCAGACAGTTTAAGTGCCTTGCTGATTACGGCGCTGGCAGTGAGCTTTTTTGCGGTGTTTCCGGCTTTAACCGCTATTTTATTGGCCAAAACCTCAGCCTGGCCCACGGCGCCTTTGCGAATTGTCGGAGCCGCTACCGTGTGGATGGCGATTGAATACCTGCGCGGTTATTGGCTCCTGAATGGCTTTCCTTGGTTGTTGATCGCTTATAGCCAAATCGCGACCCCTTTATCTGGCTATGCGCCACTGTTTGGTGTCTATGGACTAGGATTTTTGCTAGCCCTGAGTGCGTTTAGCGTGGTTGAGATGCTGCAACGACAACTAAAGCCTTGGCTGGGGGTGGCCATCGTGCTGGCGATCTGGACGGCTGGCTGGAGTTTGCAACAGCGTCAATGGACGGAGCCTGCGGGAGAGCCCATCAAAATTAGCGTAATCCAAGGCAATATCAGTCAAGATCTGAAATGGCGTCCTGAACAGAAACGCTACACTTTGCAACTTTATCAGGCGATGACGCAACAACACTGGGATTCTCAACTTGTGATTTGGCCGGAAACCGCAATACCGGCATTTTTGCATCAGGTACAGGTTTTTTTGCAGCCTCTGGCCGAAGAAGCCCAACAGCACGGTGTCGATTTGGTCGTGAGTTTGCCAAGCGGTGAGGGTAAGCAATATTACAACAGTGCTTTAAATCTTCATGATCCCAATACGCTTTATCACAAACATCATTTACTGCCGTTTGGGGAATATTTACCTTTGCAACCCTTATCGGGCTGGATATTAGATTTAATCGAAATCCCCCTAGGTAGTTTCACGCCAGGTGCGGCACAGCAAACGCTGCTGAAAGCAGGTGGCTATCCATTGATTACGACTATTTGTTATGAAGATGCCTTCGGAAATGAAGTCATTCGACAGGTCAAAGATGCGGCTTATTTGTTAAATCTGACCAATGATGCTTGGTTTGGTGACAGTGCTCAGCCGTATCAACATTTACAAATCTCGCAAATGCGTGCCTTGGAAACCGGGCGGTATATGGTGCGGTCGACGAATACCGGAGTCACGGCTTTTATAGCACCCGATGGCAGCATACAAAGTCAGGCACCGCTTTTTACCTTGTTTGCTCTCACTGATAGCATATTGCCCATGCAGGGGTTGACCCCTTATGCACAATGGGGCGATGCCGGGGCCTTGTGGATGATGGCCTTCTTCGGTTTTCTGGTGGTCATGGCCTACATGCGCTCAAACTATGTTCAGAAAAACTGAATCACAAAGACGGTTTTAGCATGCCGCGTAGGGCATAAAATTCACTGACAAAAGCCTCTAGCTGATGATGGGCGATAGCCTCCCGCAAGCCCTGCATCAGCTCCAAATAATAATGTAGGTTATGAATGCTGTTGAGACGGGCGCCGAGCATTTCCTTGCATTTATCCAAATGTTTCAAATACGCCCTTGAATAATGCTGACAGGTGTAACAGCGGCATTGCTCGTCTAATGGCTTGGTATCCATCTGGTATTGTTGATTACGAATCTTAATCACACCATGACGGGTAAACAAGTGGCCATTTCGAGCATTCCGGGTTGGCATCACACAGTCAAACATATCGATTCCACGTCTGACGGCCTCAACCAAATCTTCTGGCGTGCCGACCCCCATCAAATAGCGTGGTTTGTCCTTGGGTAAATGGGGTTGCAGTGCGTCCAGTGTGGCCAGCATTTCATGTTTGGGTTCGCCAACCGATAAACCGCCAATTGCGTATCCATCAAAGCCAATCTGAGTGAGGCCTTGTATGGACTCCAGGCGCAGATCAGGGTACATACCGCCTTGAACAATACCGAATAGTGCCGACGGATTATCAGCATGCGCCTGTTTACTCCGTTCTGCCCAACGCAAAGATAAGCGCATGGAATCGGCTGCTTCGCGATAAGTCGCCGGATAGGGGGTGCATTCGTCAAAAATCATCACGATATCCGAACCCAGATCCCGTTGCACTTGCATGGACTCTTCTGGGCCCATGAAAATTTTGCTGCCATTAATCGGTGATTTAAAGGTAACACCTTCCTCACTGATTTTACGTAAGGCCCCAAGACTGAATACTTGAAAACCACCTGAATCCGTCAGGATAGGTTTTTGCCAGCGCATCAAATCATGCAGATCACCATGGGCTTTGACCACTTCCATGCCTGGACGCAGCATCAGATGGAAGGTATTACCCAATATGATTTGTGCCCCCATGTCATCTAATTCGTGAGGGGTTAAACCTTTGACTGTACCGTAAGTACCGACCGGCATAAAAATAGGCGTTTCAATCACGCCACGGGCAAACTGCAGTTGGCCGCGTCGGGCCAGGCCATCAGTGGTATTTAATGTGAATTGCATGGATTAAGTGCGGGCATAAAAAAGGCCGGTGACCCGGCCTGTAAGGAAAGCCAGGTTAGGGATTAATCTCGTTATGTAAGGCGATGTATTCCTCGGTCAACTTATGGTTGGGCGCGTAGTAGATCAAAGGTTGTGAGTCAGAGTGTGATTCACGTACTTTAACCGAGGTCGAGATTTTGGTTTCCAGAACGGGCAAGCCTTCAGCAATCAAGTCATCGACTAATTGTTTGGGCAGGTTAGCTTGTTTCTGGTATTGGTTAACCACGATACCTTCCACTAATAATTGCTCATTATGATCGGCTTTCACTTCAGAGACTGTCCGGAGCAAAGTGTACAAGGCATCGCGGGCAAAGGTGTCACAATCAAATGGAATCAAGCAACGTTCAGCAGCAATTAATGCCGATTGGCTGTAAAAGTTTAGAACAGGCGGGGTGTCGATATAAATACGATCAAACCCTTCCAGTTTTTCTAGTGCTTCACGTAATTTAAAAATTTTATAACGGGATTCCAGACGGCTTTGCAGGGCTTCCAGTTCAGGATGTGAGGCGATTAAATACAAATTGGGATAGGGGGTTTCTTGAATAATACCCGCCAAACCGGCATCTTTGTTGTTGCCGAACAGGGCGATTCCCAGATTGTCTTTGAAAAAGTGCGCAATGGTTTTATCGGCACCAGCGATCTTATGGCCCAATAAATACTGAGTCGAGTTGCCTTGAACGTCCAGATCGATGACTAAGGTTTTTTTACCTTCCACAGCACTGATCGCCGCCAGATTACAGGTAATAGTTGATTTACCAACCCCACCTTTTTGATTAAATATCACCCTGCGCATGCATCTCTCCAAGATTTAAATTAACGTCAGAATTATTAAGGATAATGCCTTTAATATCAACAGCGTGCAAAATTTTTGCCCTGACATTGTGGGCATTCAGGAATCAGGCTGGTCGATTTGAAGGCGATTTGTTTTTCACAGGCTTTACAGACAAAGGTACCCGGGCTGGCAACCTGGCCAGTTTGATAAGGGTGATATTGTTTGGCATCCAAGGCTAATTCAGCCAGTTTAATCCGGGTTTTATCGGCGACGCTCAAAAAAGCCTCGAGGGCAAAATTTTCCAACAGATTGATATCAAACTTTAGCCATTCACTTAAGCTGTTATTCTCTTCAGAAAGGCTAGGGTGCTGAGCAACCTGCTCGACATCGCGCATTAAATAATCGGCAATGGAATTGATTTCTTCTTGGGTAAACAGGCCTAATTCGTGGGTTTTCTTTTTGGCAAGTTCCAAGGCATCGGCAATCGAGTGCAAGCTATCGTCCATGGCTTCATACAGAAATGTCAGTAGATAATCGTATGCATCAGGTAATTGCTTGCTCTTGCTCATGGTTTCTCCGTAATAATTCAGGCTTTGGATTTGTGCGCCTCTAAGGTATTCTAGCGCATTTTTCTAAGAATTGATGAAAAGGATGGAAGAACAGTACAAACCGCAGGCGATTGAGCAAGATGTTCAAGCCAAATGGGAAAGCACAGGTGTTTTTAAGGCGCTGGAAAATACCGGTAAGCCTAAATATTATTGTCTTTCGATGTTTCCCTATCCAAGTGGCAAATTGCACATGGGCCATGTTCGCAATTACACCATTGGTGATGTGATCAGTCGTTTCCAGCGCATGCAGGGTAAACATGTTTTACAACCCATGGGTTGGGATGCATTCGGCTTGCCTGCAGAAAACGCGGCCATGCAAAATAAAGTTCATCCTGCCGACTGGACCTATTCCAATATTGACTATATGCGCGATCAGTTGAAGCGCTTGGGTTTTGGTTATGACTGGAGTCGTGAACTGGCAACCTGTGATCCTTCTTATTACCGTTGGGAACAGTGGTTTTTCTTGCGTCTGCTGGAAAAAGGTCTGGTCTATAAAAAAACCTCGCCGGTCAACTGGTGTCCTCATGACCAGACGGTTCTCGCTAACGAGCAAGTAATTGAAGGCTGCTGCTGGCGCTGTGATACTCCGGTCGAGAAAAAAGAAATCTCGCAGTGGTTTCTGAAAATCACGGCTTATGCCGATGAATTACTCCGCGATCTGGACAAACTGCCGGGCTGGCCTGAGCAGGTCAGAACCATGCAGGCTAACTGGATTGGCCGCTCTGAAGGTGTGGAAATGGATTTTGCGGTGGCTGGTTTTGATGCGCCGATTCGTATTTACACTACCCGACCTGATACCGTTATGGGTGTGACTTATGTCGCCGTAGCCGCTGAACATCCGGTTGCCTTAAAAGCGGCAGAGAGTAGTCCTGAAATTGCTGCCTTTATTGAATCCTGCCGTCAGATGGAGACCTCTGAAGCGGCTATGGAGACCATGGAAAAACGTGGTGTTAACTCGGGTCTGATAGCTGTGCATCCTTTAACAGGTGACAGTGTGCCGGTTTGGATTGCCAATTTTGTTCTGATGAACTATGGCACCGGCGCGGTGATGTCAGTGCCCGCACATGATCAACGTGATTATGAATTTGCCCAAAAATACGGAATTGCTATCCAGCAAGTGATTGGCTCAGCGAATGCGAGTGACGACAGCGTAGCAGAGAAAGCCTTTACCGAAAAAGGTGTACTGAAAAATTCCGGTGAATTTGACGGCCTGGATTTCAAACAGGCTTTTGATGCAATTGCCGATAAACTAAGCGACTTAGGTAAAGGCGAACGTAAAACCAACTTCCGTCTGCGTGATTGGGGGGTATCGCGTCAGCGTTATTGGGGCGCGCCGATTCCAGTGATTTATTGTGACGATTGTGGCATCGTGCCTGTGCCGGATAATGAATTGCCTGTGACTTTGCCCCGAGATGTGGTATTGGACGGTTCACAAGCACCTTTAGCCGCACATCCGACTTTTCCACATACTGACTGTCCAGAATGTGGTAAAGCGGCGCGTCGTGAAACGGATACCTTTGATACTTTTATGGAGTCTTCTTGGTATTTTGCCCGATATGCGTGTCCAGATGCGGACACCGCGATGCTGGATCAGCGCGTCAATCATTGGTTACCCGTCGATCACTACATTGGTGGTATCGAACATGCGATTTTGCATTTGCTGTACTCGCGCTTTTACACCAAATTATTGCGTGATCAGGGCTTAGTCGTCTGTGATGAGCCGTTTAAAAACTTGTTAACCCAAGGCATGGTGGTTGCTGAAACCTTTTATCAAACCGATGCTTCGGGCCATAAGCAGTATTTCAATCTCACCCAGATCGATGTCGAGCGTGATGCCAAAGGCAAAATCATAGGTGCCAAACGTCTCGATGATGGTTCTGCGGTGACGGTAGGTGCTGTTGAGAAAATGTCCAAGTCAAAAAACAATGGTGTTGATCCGCAAACTCTGATCAATCAGTTTGGGGCGGATACCGTCAGACTTTACACCATGTTTACTTCGCCACCCGATCAGTCATTGGAGTGGAATGATGCTGGTGTGGAAGGGGCCTCGCGTTTCCTGAAACGCTTGTGGCGATCGGCTTATCTGCATGTTGAATCAGGTCTGCCGCAACAGCCTGTGACCAAAGATGCGCTCAACGACGCGCAGAAAGCGATGCGTAGACAATTGCATCAGGCATTGGCTAAAGTGACAGATGATATGTCGCGTCGTCATACCTTTAATACCGCTATTGCCGCGAATATGGAATTGCTGAATGGTCTGGCAAAATTCGAAGATGACAGTCAGAATGGCAAAGCGATTCGACAGGAAGTGCTAGAAAGTATTGTTTTGATGTTATCGCCTATTATTCCGCATGTTTGTCAGGCCTTATGGGAATCTCTGGGGCATACAGATGAAGATATTGTGCTTGCTTCCTGGCCGGTGTTGGATGAGTCGGCTTTAGTGCAGGATGCGATAGAAATGGTGATTCAGGTGAATGGCAAGTTGCGTGGCAAAATTTCTGTTGCCGCCACTGCTAGCAAGGAAGCGATCGAAGCTATCGTGCTGGCAGATGAAGCTATTCAGCGCCACTTAGAGGGTAAAGCCATCAAAAAATTAATTGTGGTACCGCAAAAATTGGTCAGTATTGTGGTTTAGAGGACAACAATGAAGAAACCCGGTTTGCTTTTGATGTTTTTGTTGCTGACTGCCTGTGGCTATCACATGCGTGGCTCGATTGCGATACCTGAATCGCTTAAAAGCGTTTACGTTTTTAACGCTAGCTCTGCCTTGCAATCTGAGCTGACTAACGTTGTCAAAGCCTCTAAAGGACGTCTGGTGAGTTCGCCTAGCGAAGCAGGCTTGGTGATTAAAATCGTCAGTGAAGAACTCAAAACCCGGGTTTTGTCGATTGGATCGACTGGAAAGTCCAATGAATCCGAGCTTGATTATTTCTTGCAATTTCAGTTTTACGATAATCAAGAAAATCAAGTTATGGAAGAACAGCGAATTGAAATTGCGCGAGAATACTTTAACGATCAGACCGCAGTGTTAGCAAAATTGAATGAGGAACAAATCATTCGCAAAGAAATCTACAAGCAGGCCGTTAGAATGTTGTTACTCAGGGCTGAAGCCGCGGCAGCCAAAATCAAAAAATAAAATGCGACTCAAAGTCGATCAGTTAACGGCAAGTCTTAAACAAGGCTTAAAAGCCGTTTACTTGATTAGCGGTGACGAGCCTTTGCAATTAGGTGAAGTGGCTGACGAAATTCGCCAAGCTGCCAAAAAAGCTGGTTTTATGCGTGAAGTGATCAGCATAGAAACAGGGCACGAATGGCCTTTATTGCAGCAACAGTCTGAGTCCTTATCGATATTTTCTGAGCAAAAATTAATTGATTTACGTGTCAACTCCGGAAAGCTCGGGGTGGAAGGTAATAAAGCACTGCAATTGTTTTGCCAGAAGCCTTCCGAAGATACCATTTTGCTGATCAGTATGGACAAGCTGGATGCTAGTGCGCAAAAGTCGCACTGGTTTCAAGACGTGGATAAACGTGGGGTTATTGTGCAGGTTTGGCCGATTCAAGCGGCTGAAATGCAAGACTGGCTGATGCGTAGGGCGGCCCGAAAGGGTATGCGGCTCGAGCCTGAGGTAGTAAAAATGCTGGTGACGAGGCTAGAAGGTAATTTGCTGGCTGCTGCCCAAGAAATTGAAAAGCTTTATGTATTGCATGGATCTGATCGCATTGATAAGCAAGATATTGATGATCAGGTCGCAATCAGTGCCCGCTATGACGTCTTTAAACTCAGCGAAGCTATTTTGCAAGGTAAACTCGCACGGTCCCTAAAAATTTTAGATTCACTGCGATCAGATCAGGTGGCTGCTCCGGTGGTGCTATGGGCAATAAGTCGTGAAATTCGCCTATTGATGGCCTTGAGAGGATCGGCTCAGCATGCTTCGATTTATAAGAAAACCCACACGCCCGAACGTCATAAAGCATTGCTTGAATCTGCCTTAAGCCGGCTGAAGATGGCTGATTTACAAAGCGCATTACAGTTGTGTGCGGACACTGACTTACAGATCAAAGGTGAAATGCCAGGCGATTGCTGGGAGACCTTATTGAGTATTTGCTGTCTGTTGAGCAAATCCAATACATTTGCAAATTACCCAGGCATGAGTAGTCATTAATACCCATTATTGTTTTAGTTAAAGAGGATATTGAAATGAGTGTGTTAGAAACGATAGAAAATCAATTATCTAATCATGCGGTGGTCTTGTACATGAAAGGCACCCCGGATTTTCCGCAATGTGGTTTTTCGAATCGCGCTGTTCAGGTGCTGGATGCCTGCCATGCTGATTTTTTCGCCGTGAATATCCTGGAGGATATGGAATTACGCGAAGCGTTAAAACAATATTCAAACTGGCCTACCTACCCACAACTCTATATCAAAGGTGAGTTGGTGGGTGGCTGTGACATTATGATGGATTTGTACAATAACGGTGAGTTACAAAAACAAATTGCTGCAGCCTCTCAGGCCTAAGGTTTTTAACTGTCGGATTTGGGATTGGCTTCGCTAAACCGTTTCCATTGATTGATGATGTTACAAAACAATAAAGCCGTCTGTTCGGCGTCATAAAGCGCCGAATGGGCACGGCTGTTGTCCCATTCCAAGCCTGCCGCTTCCGCAATTCTCGCTAACACGGTTTGACCATAAGCCAAGCCACCCAGCGTCGCAGTATCAAAACTACTAAAAGGATGAAAGGGATTGCGTTTGTATTGGGTCCGTTCAATAGCAGCATTTAAAAAATTCAAATCAAATGCTGGGTTGTGGCCTACCAAGATGGCTTTTTTACATTGATTACGTTTTATGGCCGCCCGAATCGGATTGAACAAAGTCTGCAAAGCCTGCTTTTCATCTACTGACATTCGGAATGGATGATGAGGATCGATACCGGTAAATTTTAAGGCCGCCTCATCTAGAATTGAATTTTCAAAGGGAATAATGTTGCACTGATGTTTTTCAGTAATGTGTAAATAGCCTTCGACATCTGCTTCGACAATAATGGCCGCAATTTCCAGCAAGGGATTTTTTTTGGGGTCGAAACCGGCGGTCTCAATATCGATGACAACAGGCAGGTAGCCCCTAAAGCGATTGACCAGAGGGTTTTCACAGATATCCATGGCGAGTAAAATGAGTTGATGAGGTTCCTATGCTATCTTACGCAAGTTTTTAACCGGTTTATAAACAAATCAAGCTCAGTCAGGGGCAAAGAATGACAAAAAATACGCTGATAAAACTCACATCGATTGGTTTATTGTTGACACTGAGTGGTTGTGCTAGCACAGGCCTCAAAGCAACCGA
>Ga0194120_10004107_pt1 | contig 22846 bp, 19 predicted proteins | sample TA2MahCa65mmetaG_FD_148642 | JGI IMG/M metagenome (GOLD analysis project Ga0194120, IMG submission 148642) | Freshwater microbial communities from Lake Tanganyika, Tanzania - TA2015019 Mahale Deep Cast 65m | ecosystem: Environmental > Aquatic > Freshwater > Lake | place: Tanzania: Lake... | reverse complement strand
GCTGGTGCGAACGACCTCCGCGACCCACGCACCATCGCAGGAACAACCGCCATGATTCTCAATCAACACCCACAACCCCTGCTTCGCCGCGTGTTCACACAGCAGTGACATTCCATCCGCACAGGATTCCACTTGTGCAGCGGCATCGCCCTCACCGAGCGCGTTCACGCGGATCGAGTGGCAGCCCAGCACGGACGCCACATCCAACCACCTTCGGTGCGCATCGACTGCTTCGCGGCGAACTTGCGCGCTCGGCGCACCGAGCATTCCCTCCACATCGACCATGATGAGCAGGCTCTCGACTCCAGCCCCCTGCGCGCGCTGCCGAAGTTGGTGTGCCCACGCCCCATCCAAAGGCATCGACCGATAGAAGGTACTCACATACTCCACGCCGCGCACACCAACCTGCTCGGCGGCATACGGCGCGAAGTCCATCGGATCAAGCGCGCCCGACTTGATCGTGCGGTGGAAGGTCCACTGTGCGAGACTGATGCGGGGAGACCACGCTCGGCGCGGGCTTCCATCATTCTCCGAACCCTTGGGCACGCCGCATCCGCAGAACCATGCGGTCGCTCCGCAAAGGACGGAGTACTGAAGCGCCTCGCGGCGGCTGAAGGTACGACCCGTCGTTTCCATTCCAACACGGTACACCTTTCCCTCGATCGCTACACTTTGAGCCATGATCAAGCATTCGCTCTTTGTACTGACCGTCGCAGCCGCGTCCTCTTTCTCAACCGCCATCACTTCCGCCCAACAGGATGACTCGCAGCAGGCGACCGTGCACCCCCAAGTGCAGGGCGCACTCGTCAGCCTTCAGCAGGAGTTGAATGCACTTCGCAACATGCTGCACAGCATCGGCAATTCAAGAAAGAACTCGGAGGATCGAATCAGTACGATGAACGCTTTCATGAAGGAGAAGAACCTCATGGATGGCTGGTATGCGTACTCGTCAAGCACCACGGCGGTGCCAGCGGGCATGTCGTTCATGCAGGGCTATCAGGGTGCTCTGCAGAACGAGAAGATGGCGGGCACCCCAACACCATCAACAACCAACATCGACGCGCTGACGCGTCAAGTTGCCGCCACAACCACGCTTGCGCAAGAGTCTTGGAACGCCCAGAACAAGAACTTCCAAACCGTGTCGCTCCTCTCCGCATACCTGCAGAGCAAGGACGCGCTTGTCGCCTATCAACAGTGGGCTCCCGCCTATGCGGCCAAGCAGCGCGAGGCGCAGCAGGCTCGGTACGCAGCAGCAAATCAGGCTGCTGACCAGCAACAGCAGGCATACAGGCAGCATCTCGACGCACTTCATCAAATCTGGGATCAGCAACCGCACGGCACGGGCTTGGATTTCAACTACGGGTTCAGTCAGGGACTCGGTCCGAACGAAGGGGGAACAGGTCAGAGTGCACCGGTTGGTGCCGCTGGCGGTGTCGGCGTCAACGCGCCCAATGTTGTGGGAGCCAACACTCCGTGGAGTTACGCAGGAGCAAAGGGTGGCTTTTATCCGGGTGCCTACAGCCAGGGTGCGTACTACGGCAACACGCCCCCCGGCAACAACTACAACGTCAACTTCGGAAGAAGCGGCTACTACGCTGGATCCAACTACAACTCGTACTCCGACACGTACCCAGATCTGTACGGATACCCCGCAGGTACTGATCTCTCCGCGAGTGGCTTCGGCCCAAACGGCATCAACAACGCTTGGAGTCGCAGCGGACCACGGGGCTTACCCCCCATGCCAAATGGTGTGATGCCAAGCAGCGGCGGCAACCCCGCCGGTGGCGGCCGCAACCCCGCCGGTGGTGGCAACCCCGCCGGTGGCGGTGGCAGCCCCTGATGACGCAGCGGCGGATACGCGCACATTCAAGCGCGGCGCCTGTCGCTGCGTCACTCCCACTCGATCGTGGCGGGTGGCTTGCTGCTGATGTCGTACACCACGCGGTTCACGCCCTTCACCTCATTGATGAGCCGGCTTGAAATCGTGGCGAGCACCTCGCTCGGCAGCCGTGCCCAATCCGCGGTCATGAAGTCCTGCGTCGTGACGGCACGAATGGCGACAACCGAGTCGTAGGTACGCCCATCCCCCATCACCCCAACACTCTTCACGGGGAGCAGTACGGCAAAGACCTGATCGGTCTGCCGGTACAACCCCGCAGAAACGATCTCCTGGAGCAGTATCTCATCGCAGTCGCGCAGCACGCGCAGTTGCTCCTCGCTCACTGGTCCGAGACAGCGCACGGCAAGACCGGGTCCTGGGAAGGGATGGCGCCACACAATTGACTCGGGCAGCCCGAGTACCTCGCCAAGCTTACGAACCTCATCCTTGAACAGGCTGCGCAGCGGCTCGATCAGCTCAAAGCCAAGATCCTCGGGAAGTCCGCCGACGTTGTGATGCAACTTGATGTTCGCGGCAGTGCCCGCATGCCCATGTCCACTCTCGATCACATCCGGGTAGAGCGTGCCTTGTGCAAGGAAACGAACATCGCCTTCAATGGACTTCGCTGCTCGCTGAAACACATCGATGAAACGGTGACCGATCAGCCGCCGCTTCTGCTGCGGATCCGCTACTCCTGCCAGATCACCGAGGAAATCTTGGGTTGCATCGACCACACGCAGGTCGACATCGAAGTGACCGCGGAATGTGGACTCCACCAACTCTCGCTCGCCCTTGCGCAGCAGTCCGTTGTCGACAAAGATGCAACACAGTTGCTTGCCGATCGCACGCGCAAGAAGCGCCGCGACCACCGAACTGTCGACCCCACCCGACAATCCGCACAACACTCGCGACGATCCGACACGCCCGCGGATGCGGCGGCACTCGGTCTCCACAAAGTCCGACATGCGCCAGGATCCGGCACATCCACACTCCTGAAAGAGGAAGTTGCGAATGATGTCCATGCCATGCGCCGTGTGCGTCACCTCGGGATGGAACTGCACACCAAAGATGCGTCGCGCACGGTCCTCGACCGCCGCGAAAGGACAGGTCGGCGTCGAGGCGATCGTGCTGAACCCACTCGGCAGCGCGAGCACCTGATCGCCGTGGCTCATCCACACCGTTGCGTGGTCTGGCACACCGTGCAGCAGCCCAGCGGGTGCGTTCAACTGCAACTGGGCCCTGCCATACTCGCGGTGTGGCGCACCCTCCACGCGCCCGCCGAGAAGTTCCGCGGTCAGTTGCATCCCATAGCAGATGCCAAGCACGGGAATGCCCAAGTCGAAGACGCGTGCATCGCAGCGCGGCGCGCCATCTTCTGACACGCTCGATGGTCCGCCCGACAGGATGATGCCGCGCGGCTTGTGCGCCCGGATCTCGTCGAGTGGCGCGTCCGGGCGCATCAACAGACTGAAGACACCAGCTTCGCGAACGCGACGCGCGATCAACTGCGCATACTGGCTCCCGAAATCGAGAATCAAGACCGTCTCGGTCTGCGGAGTGTTGGGGTCTGCTGTGTTCATCGGTTCCGCCAAAAATGGAAGGCGGGATCGTAGCGGCGGCTTCGCTATCCTTGCCACCATGATGATGCGATGTGCCCGGCATGTCCCTGTCGAACGGTTCCTTCGGCACTGCGTCATGGGTGTGGGCGCGACAGTGGCGGCGATCGCACTCACCGCCTGCGCACCGAGCGCCACCGAAGGCGGCTTCTCAAACCCAGCCCCAGGTGCTCGCATCTACGCGATCGAGGACGCGGTCAAGTTCAATCGCCGCGACCAGATCCCGCAGATCGTTGAGTGTCTCTGCTCCGACGATGACTTGCTCCGCTACATGGCCATCGGTGCACTGCAGCGGATGACGGGGCAGGACCTTGGGTACCAGTTCGACGACCCTGACCCGCTGCGCTTTGCCGCGTACCAACGGTGGCGTCAGTGGACCATCGATCAACACCTCGCCCCGCCCGAGCAGGCGTACGCATCGACGATCTATCCGCCGGCGCGCCAGCGCCCCTCTTGGTGAGCATGGAACGCGAGCCCGAGATCAGCATCCGCATCTTCAGCGACCCACATCTGCTCGCGACCGTGCGGGGCGCCATCGAGGGTTTGGCGAAGTGCGTTGGCTTCCACGACAAGTCTCGTGCGATGCTCACCCTCGCCATCGATGAGGCGCTGACCAATGTCATCCGCCACGGCTACGGCGATCAAACACACGGCATGATTTGGGTGCACATGTGGCGCTCGGCCGATCCGCGCGGACTCCGCATCATTATCGAGGATCTTGGAAAGGCCACGGATCCTTCGAAGATCAAGGGGCGTGAACTCGACGATGTCCGTCCGGGCGGCCTAGGCGTTCACATCATCAAGGAGACGATGAACGAAGCCGCGTGGGAACCGCGTCCCTCGGGCGGCATGCGACTGACGCTCGCCAAGTGGCTGAACGCAGAAGAACTCGCCACCTCGTATCCTTCTCCCTCCAACCCAGAGCAATCCAACTCATGAACACCCCCCTCGTCATCAAAAGCACCACGGTCAATGGCAGCACGGTGCTCGCGCCGCAAAGTGACATCGACATGTCGAGGGCGCCAACGATGCGGGACGCGATCAAGAGCGCACTGGAGGCAAAGCCATCGAAACTGGTGATCGACCTCTCCGTGGTCAACTATGTCGACTCGTCCGGCATCGCCACGCTCGTCGAAGCACTGAAGTGGACGCGAGAGGAAAAGGTCGGACTGACGCTTGCAGGTCTCAACCCGCGTGTAAAGACGCTGATGGAGATCACGAAGCTGTCCGCCATGTTCACGACACGCGCCACGGTCGAGGAGGCCTGCAAGGTCTGACACCATGGCAGCGGAGACGACTCAAGCCAAGCCCGCTTTCCCGATCCGATTCATCGACTGGTACTGGACGGTCTGGTCAGATGTTTTCGGGCTCGTGGGTGCATGGGCGGCGCTGTTGCACCAGGTTTCCGTGTGGGTCATCCGCTCGCTCGTTCAGCGGCGCGCCCGCTTCGGCGCACAGGCGCTTGCCGAGCAGATCGTCCGCGTGGGAACACGCTCCATCGGCATCGTGCTTCTCGTGTCAGGCTGCATCGGCATCATCCTGGCACTGCAGACCGCCCCGAGCCTCAGCGAGTTTGGGCAAACGGACAAGGTGGCGAACCTTGTGGGTGTGGCGGTCACACGCGAACTCGGCCCGCTCATCGCCGCCATCGTCCTCACGGGGTTCGCAGGCGCCTCGATCGCCGCGGAACTCGGAACCATGAAAGTTGGCGAGGAGATCGAAGCCCTCGAGGCGATGGCGTTGAACCCCATCCGATTCCTCGTGGTGCCTCGCGTGATTGCCACGGCCGTGAGCCTCGTGGTGCTCTCTGTCTTTGCGGACATCTGCTCGATCGTCATGGGTGGTGTCATCGGCATCATGGTGCTCGACATCCCCTACGAGACATACAAGCTGAACACGATCAATCAGCTTCGACCTGTGGACCTCAACACGGGACTCATCAAGGCGCTCGTTTTCGGCATGCTGCTTGGTCTGATCGCCTGCTCCAATGGTCTGCGAGTCACGGGCGGCGCTGCGGGCGTCGGAAGGGCAACGACCAACACCGTGGTGCAGACCACCGTGGCCATCGTTGTCTGCGACTTGCTCTTCTCATCGCTCTTCTACAGCCTCGGGCTCAACTGACGGTCGATGGCACGACGCGGCGGATCGAAGCCCGCCGCCCGCAGTTGTTCCGCACCAACAATGCTCGATGCGTGTTCGATGAGGCACGCAATCGCATCGTCGGGACTTTCCACGAGGACAGCCTGCATCGACTGGATCAGCCGATGGCACCCTGCAGATCGCCCCGAGTGCACGGGTCCCGGGACTGCCATACACGCACGCCCCGCTTCGATCGCCAGTCCCGCCGTAATCATCGCCCCTGATCTCGTCGCAGCCTCCACCACAAGTGTTGCGGCACTGAGACCAGCAAGCACGCGGTTGCGGCTGGGGAATCGGTCGGGGGTTGCAGGTGCATCGACAGGGCACTCGCTGATCACAGCACCACCACTGGCGACAATCTCATCGAGAAGTTCTCTGTGCTCGGGGGGATAGGGCTCCGCAAGACCACCGCCGACCACCGCGACCGTCCGACCCTCTGCACGCAGCGCCCCGCGGTGCGCCTCTCCATCGATACCCCGCGCAGCACCCGACACCACGGCAATCTCCGCTGCCGCAAAGGCTGCCGCAAACCGCCCCGCCTGTTCGATGCCGTACGCCGTCGCACGCCGCGAACCGACAACCGCAACGGACCACGCATCCTCCCGCTGCAGTTGGCCACGAATCCAGAGTGCCACGGGTGGATCTGAAGAGGCTGCAAGCATCGCCGGGTAGTCATCGTCTTCGATGAGAACCAGCCCCGCACCGAGGGCATCCATCTGATCACGCTGCCGAAGCGGATCGCACCACTGCACACGCTCTCGCAGCGCGAACGCCTGCACCAATTCGCATCCGTCCGACTCCCCCAACAGCGCGTCCAGATCCGCATCCTTGGAGTGCACCACGCGCGCAAACGCCGTCACGCCACCACAGCCGCGCACCGCTTGCCGCCATGACCGCGGGGCGCGGTCAAGCGCCTGCGCAACGCGAAGCACCTCCAGTGGAATCTCCCCCGCACCCCGTGGCATGAGACGAACGCTACTCCCCCGCCGACCTGCTCAGCCGTTCACACCAGTTTTTCCTGCAGCCTCTGGGTTGGTCCGAGCACCAACCCAAGGAACACGCAGAATGCGCCCACTGCGATCACCCAGAGCCGCTGCGGACCGAGCGTCCACCGTGACAAGAGGGTGTCCGGATACGCCTCCATCTCAAACTGCGGCGGCGTGACGCTTGCCTCGATCCAGTCGCTCGGGGTCGACTCAATCGATGATGCCACCAGCAACGCCGTCTCTCCGCGCGGCATGAGGTTCAACTGGCTCGCGGCCAAACGCCGCACGAGCGCAGGATCACCAGCCTTCAGGTCATCGAGGAACTTCGAACACGCAGCCATGCGGGCGAAGTTGTGCTGCTCGGCAAACTTGATCGTCTGCAACTGATTGCGCATGACATGTACGCGCTCGGACTCGGGCAGAACCGCCGCAGCCACCACCAACGCCAAACCAGCGGCAAGGAACAGCCAACCAGGGTCGGGATTGAAGAACGGCAGCGTGACCCGCATCCACCCTTCATCGGCAGGATGCGTGGGATTCGTGAGAATCAGACGCCGGGCGGCTGCTCCGCCACCGCCTCCATCTGGTCGATGATCGCACGCAGTTGCATCCGCGTCGCGGGCGCACCCCAAAGGATGTCGTACTCGATCCGCCAGTTGCAACGCTGCACTCGACACTGCCCCTGAAACACGAAGGGAGAACCCGTCAGCACCAGCGTGCAGGAGTCGAAGGTGCAGTCGATGAACGCGCTCCCAGCCAGATGCACCGTTTGACCGACAAAGTTCCGCTTTTCATGGCGGGTCAACTGGATCTGGGCGGGCTGCGCAGCCGGCTGCGCGGGCTGCTGTGGTGCGCCACCTGGCTTTCCACCCGATCCGAGACTCCACGGCCCGCCCGAATCCCGCATGATTGAACGCTGCTCCATGTTGCCTGCTCCTTCCGTTTGCCGTTGCTGCGCTTCTTCGAATCGGAATGTTCATCCAGATCAGCCGAGGTCTGGAAACGCCTTTCGAACGAGTCCCACCAGATCCTTCACATGAGACACGGATTCGTCGAAGAGCTTTCGCTCCTCGGCGTCAAACTGTATCTCGACCACTTTCTCCATGCCGCCCGCGCCGAGCACACACGGCACGCCGACAAAGTAGCCACCACCCTTGTCACCGGGTGCCACGCCAAACGCGTCCTCGCAGTAGGCGGCACACGGCAGGATGCGCTTCTTGTCCTTCACGATCGCCTCCACCATCTGGATCGTGCCCGATGCGGGCGCGTAGTACGCACTCGTTCCCATCAGTTGCACGATCTCACCACCGCCCACTTTCGCGCGTTGCATACAGGCATCGATTCGCTCCTTCGGCAGCAGCATGCTGATCGGAATACCGTGCACACTGGTGAAGCGGGCGAGCGGCACCATGTCATCGCCGTGACCGCCAAGCAGCAGCGCCTGAATGTCCTCCACGGAACACCCGAGATCCATCGCAAGGAATGCGCGGAATCGTGCAACATCAAGGCATCCCGCCTGCCCGAGGATTCGGTTCGTCGGGAAGCGCGATGCCTTCCACGCGGTGTAGACCATCGCATCGAGTGGGTTGCTGACGATGATCATGACCGCAGACGGCGAGTGGTGCGCCACCTTCTGCGCCACATCGCGGACGATGCCGACGTTGGTGGCGATCAGATCGTCGCGGCTCATGCCAGGCTTGCGCGGGATGCCCGCCGTGACCACCACGACATCGCTGTTTGCCGTATCCGCGTAATCCGCGGTGCCGATGACACGCGAGTCGAACTCCTCGATCGGCGCGCAGCAGAACAGATCGAGCGCCTTGGCCTTTGCCACGCCAACACGGTCTGGAATGTCCAGCAGCACGATGTCGCCGAGTTCCTTCGCGGCAGCCCAGTGGGCGCATGTGGCTCCGACATTTCCAGCTCCGATGATCGAGATCTTCGCGCGGCGCATGACTTCCTCTTCAAGATTGGGGTGCGTGCAGATGCTGTTGAGAAACGGGTCGAGGATGATATCGCTGCACGCGCACCCGCGTCCGCGCCGCCGAAATGCACGACGGCGAACCCCAAAGGGCCCGCCGTCCGTGAATGCGCCAGAAAGGACTCGAACCTTCGACCTCACCCTTATCAGGGGTGTGCTCTAGCCAGCTGAGCTACTGGCGCGCGGATGTTTCAGTATAGCGGACACACAATCGGTTGCTGCACGGTTGCGCGGGCGCGCGTCACCATTCAGGTGTCGGACCGAAGATCGGTTCCACAACATCCTTCAGCGTGATGATGCCCAAGGGGGCCGATGATTTTCCATCCCACACGACGGCCATCGTTCGGCGCGCCGATCGCATGGTGCGCGCAGCATCGAGGACCAGAGTGTCTGGAGCGATCACGAGCGCCTCCTGTGCGATGGCGATCAGCGCCGTCTGCGGCTGAAGCAGAGCCTCGAGCGACGAAACCACTCCCACCACCGTCGTCTGCGAACCAACGGTGCGATAGATCGGCACTCGGCTGAATGACTGCTCGCCAAAGATTCGTCGGCGCAGTGGATCCGGTGCATCTTCGGGCAGCCGCACAACCCGCGCCCACGGCACTGTGCACTGACTCACGGGGCGTTCGGAAAGCCCAAAGAGTCGGTCAGCCATATCAAGGTGCACATCCTTGATCAGGTCCGCCTCGATGCCATCGCGCAGCGACTGCAGGATGCGTTGTCGACGAGGCGCTTCCTCATCGCGCCGGAAGCCCAGCAGATACGACGCTCCATCGCCAAGCACTCGGACGATCGGAACGAGGCCTGTCCAGGTCAGCGCAACCCGCAGCACAAGCAGCACTCCAGAACATGCGTAACTCCACGAGTTCGTAAAGACGCGGAACAACTCTTTCGGGAGCGCATCACCGAAGAGGAACACAAGGGGAAGGACGATCGCCGTATTCAGGAGCGCGAGACGTACGGGGTCATCGGTGACCTGCTCGAGCGACCACGTTGTGGAGGAGCTCAGCGCCGCGTGCGCAAGATTCATCCCAACCAACACCGTGGCGAGCAGACGATTGGGATGCTGAAGTTCAGCGAGAAGGCGCCGAGCCGCAGGCTCATTCCGAGCGGCCTTCGCCGCCAGTCGAACGCGGTTGAGCGTGTAGATGCCCGTCTCCATCCCAGCAAGCAGTCCACACAACAGCAGCGACATCATGCCGATCGCGAAGGGAGCCCAAGTCATGTCCGCTCCTTCCGCTCATCGCCGTCGTTCAGCACGATGACATGACCCACACGGTTCTGCTCAACACCATCGACGCGAAGGTGGAGTGCGCCAAACTTCACATGCTGCCCATCGACTGGGAGGCTGCCAAGTGTTTCCATCACGATGCCAGCGACGGTCGACGCCCTCGTCAACGACAGCGGAACCTTGAAGTGGCTGCAGAACGCCGAGGCGGACATTCGGCCGTCCACTCGGGTTCCAGACTGGATGGTTTCGGGGGCGCCGGGCGCGATCTCGTCCGTTGCCACGATGTCCCCCACCACCTCCTCCACGGCATCTTCAAGCGCCACGATGCCCGCCGTGCCGCCAAACTCATCCACCACGAGCGCAAGACTGGTTCGCTGCGCACGAAAGAGATCAAAGAGCTGCTCCAATTGTGCAATGTCTGGAACGAACACAGGCTGCTGCATGTGCAGTTCGATGGAAGCATCGGCGCCCTTGGGGTCGAGCAGATACCGACGAACATCGAGGATCCCCACCACGCGGTCGTTCGATCCGTCCACGACTGGCAACCGCTTGAGTTTCGCCCGCTGTGCACGCGACACGATCTCCCCCCGCGTGCTGGTCCGCGAAACGGACACCATCTCCGTTCGGTGCGTCATCACATCACGGACTCGTGTGCGGCGCAGCACGAGAAGCCGTGCAAGCAGCGCTTCTTCTTCGGCGGTGATATCTCCCTGAACGCGGGCAACCGCGACAAAGTCGCGGAGTTCCTCGGCGGACGGACCGCTCGCCGGGAGCGATGGCACCGTGATGCGGTGAATGGGAAGAAAGATCAGCAGGTCGATCACCATCCGGACGGGGAAGAGCAGCCAGTGCAGTACGAGAACTGGATAGACGACCAACGGTGCGGCACGCTCACGCATGGAGTTGCCCACAAGCTTCGGCAGCACCTCGCCGAGCACAATCAGTGCGATCACCTCAAAGAGACCAATCGCGACCTTCGCGACCGTGGAGACCTCCGCATCCTGCAAGACAACTGATGCGATAGCGAAGTACAACGAGTTGACGGCCATGTTCGCAAGAATCACCGTCAACAGAAGGCGCCGCGGCTCAGCGAGCAATCGATCGATGATGCGTGCGGACCTTGGACTTCGCTGCCGCAAACTCCAACGCTGGTCGGAGGTCAGTCCAAACAGGACCGTCTCCGACCCTGAGCAGAGTGCACTTCCCGCAATGATCGGCGGCACAGCCAGCAGCAAGGGGTGCATGCTCACCGCTGCATTCTCCCCAGATTTGCAAGCGCGCGCTGTGCATCCTCCTCAAGCCTCGCGAGCGCGCGGAGATGCGCGAGCAATCGCCGTGCGGCTGACCAGTCGACCCTGGCGGACGACAGGACTCCACCAATCGCACGCTCTTGCGCCACGCGTTCGGACGCGATCCAATCGCGGCACTGCGCAATGTCCTCGCGCGTTGTTGCCTCCGTCAGACCATCGCGCCTCGACAGCATCTCCATCAGGACTTCCTGTGGCAGTGTGACCGTTGCTCCATTTGGGTCGCCGAGTCCGATCAGCGCCTCCGCACGCTGCAGCGGATCGCAGAGGATTGCCACTGCGCGGTTGATGTGTGCGGACTGCGCCACCGCATCCTGTTGCGCAACACCGTTCGGATGACGATCGGGGTGATGTGCCGCGAGGAGCCGCGCCTGCAATGCACGGACCCGAGGCACATCGACCGACCAGGAACGGTCGAGACCAAGCACCTCAAAGGGATCGCTGTTCATATCAGGCATCCCACCACACCCCCTTGCCGAAGTTCATGCGAGCTCAATCCTGCGGCGGCTTGGCAGGTCCGCCCGAATCAGCGCGCCGAATCGAGGGCGGTCGCGAAGAGGGTCGCTTGATGGGTGTACCCGGCTGTCGCGGCGGCTTCGCTTCGTCACTTGCACTCGAATCCGTCCCAGGAGGCGGCTTCGGCGGGGATGGTGGAACCGATGGCGCGCGACCAACCCCTGCAGCGGGCGAGGCGGGTCGACCAGAAGTTGAGGCGCCTCCGGGTCCAATCGGCGGACGAGAACTTGGGGCACCAAACGGACGCTGAATGCCAGAACGTGGCGTCGCGCTTGAACCACCAGCACCACCAGCGGGTGGCACATCTCGGCGCGGTACTGAATCACCTGCACGCCACGGCTGTTGCGGGCGCAGCGGTTGATTGCGCGAGAATCCGGACGATCCGCCTGCGCGGAGTGATCCCGGTCCGAGTGGACCACGCTCGCCACTGCCACCACCGTAGTCACGGTTGGAGTTTCCTCGACCGAAGGGGCGACTCGAGGGGCGACCAGTACCGCCACGCTGGGGGAAACGTCCTCCACCGCCACCGCCTGGTCCGCCGCGACCTCGGCCCGGCTCCTTCTTCGGTGGCAGCCCCTTGCGCTTCTTCACCGCTTCATTCACAACGAGCGGCCGCCCAAGCAGCGACTTGCCGTTGAGTGTTTCGATGACGAGTTGACCGCGCATTTGATCGCGAAACATGGCGATGGCGAAACAGCGGCTCCGACCAGTTTCGGGATCGGTGACAAGCACCAGATCCTCCATGTCCGTGAAAGCAGACAGCAACTGCTTGAGATGATCAAGCGTTGCCTCGTTGTCTAGGTTGCCGATGTAGATCTTGAACACGAAGGACTCGTCCGAGCCCCGGAGGCGGAAATGTAGCAGAAGTCAGAGTACCCACAAACGCCAATGCGTGTCGGTTGCTGTCCACCTTGCCCGCCCGGGAATCAGCACGATGGAGGGGACGGCATCAAAGGGCCAGGAAGCGCGGCGAAGCGCTGCAGATGCCCGCCCAACAAGCGAAAGAGCCTCGCCCAGTTTCCTGGACGAGGCTCAAGAAGTCGGCAATGACCTACTTTCCCGCTGAGCAGTATCATCGGCAGCGAAAATTTCACTTCTGTGTTCGGGATGGGAACAGGTGTTTCCTTTCGCTTGTTGTCACCGACAAAACCGTGGAAGCCCTGTCGGGCCGCCGCGGCTGAAGTCGAGGTCTGATGTCGCATGAGGCGGCTAGAGCCACCCCAAGCAGTCATAACGAAACAATCAATCTTGCAAAATCACGCGCATTGTTGCGCGCGGTTCGAGCGTGTCTGAGCGCGTTTGAGACGAGCAACATGAGTTGCTGGTCGCCTTGCACCGAGCCCGTAAAACGGGACTTGGTAGACAAGGCCAAGCAATCGACCGTTAGTACCGCTTCGCTGAATGGATTACTCCACTTGCACGTGCGGCCTATCAACCCGGTGGTCTACCGGGGGTCTCTCGTCTTGCGACATGGAACACTTATCTTCAGGGGGGCTTCCCGCTTAGATGCTTTCAGCGGTTATCCCTGCCGTACTTAGCTACCCAACTATGGACCGAGCGGTCCAATTGGCACACCAGGGGTACGTCCAACCCAATCCTCTCGTACTAAGGTTGTCGCCTGTCAATGTTCCTGCGCCCATGGCAGATAGGGACCGACCTGGCTCACGCCGGTCTGAACCCAGCTCGCGTTCCGCTTTAATGGGCGAACAGCCCAACCCTTGGGACCGCCTTCAGCCCCAGGATGCGAAGAGCCGACATCGAGGTGCCAAACCGCTCCGCCGCTATGGACGCTCGGGAGCGATCAGCCTGTTATCCCCGGGGTACCTTTTATCCGTTGAGCGACGCCCCTTCCACACGGGAACGCCGGATCACTAAGGCCCACTTTCGTGAGTGCTTGCCCTGTATGGCTTGCACTAAAGCTGGCTTATGCCTTTGCACTCTTGGTGCGGTTGCCAACCGCACTGAGCCAACCTTTGCACTCCTCCGTTACTATTTTGGAGGAGACCGCCCCAGTCAAACTGCCCGGCATGCAGTGTCCCCTGCCCAGTTTCATGGGATTCAGGGTTAGACCACGAATTCAAACAGGGTGGTATTTCACCAATGACTCCGTCCCGCCCGAGAGCGGAACTTCAAAGTCTCCCACCTATCCTACGCAGTTCAAATCCATGATCGCTGCAAGCGTACAGTAAAGGTCCACGGGGTCTTTCCGTCTTGCCACGGGTAGGCGGCATCTTCACCGCCACTACTATTTCACCGAGTCGGTCGTGGAGACAGGGCTCCAGTGATTACGCCATTGATGCGCGTCGGAACTTACCCGACAAGGAATTTCGCTACCTTAGGACCGTCATAGTTACGGCCGCCGTTTACTGGTGCTTCGGTCGCCAGCTTCGCTTTCGCTAACCGGCTTCCTTGACATTCCAGCACCGGGCAGGCGTCACACTGTATACGTCCTCTTGCGAGTTCGCACAGTGCTGTGTTTTTGATAAACAGTTCCCAGAGCCTTTTCTCTGCGCCCTCTCTTGCGAGTAGGGCCCCCTTATCGCGAACTTACGGGGTCAAATTGCCTAGTTCCTTCACGACCGTTTTCTCGAGCGCCTGAGGCTATTCGCCACACCCACCTGTGTCAGTTTTGGTACGGACGTTGTATTCGTAGCGTTGCGGTTTTTCTTGAAACTCCGCCACCCCACACCGGCCATACGGCCTGGACTCTTTACAGTCCCGTGGAACTTTGGAATTCGTCACGCACGCATCGGACCTCATACAACGGGGACGGAATATTAACCGTCTGTCCATCGACTACGCCTTTCGGCCTTGCCTTAGGATCCGCCTAACCCTGGGCGGATTTACCTTGCCCAGGAAACCTTAGGTTTTCGGCGAGGGAGATTCTCACTCCCTTTATCGTTACTCAAGCTGGCATATTCACTTGCTATCGCTCCACCAACCCTCGCGGGAAAGCTTCAATGCTGATAGCGACGCTCCTCTACCACCGTCAAAGACGGTCCACGGTTTCGGTACAAGCCTTATTCCCAATAATTATCGGCGCCAAATTCCTCGACCAGTAAGCTGTTACGCATTTTTTAAATGGTGGCTGCTTCTAAGCCAACATCCTGGCTGTCATTGCAATTCGACTACCTTATGAACTGAGGCTTGTTTGGGGACCTTAACCGATGGTCTGGGTTGTTTCCCTTTTGACCGCGGACATTATCGCCCGCAGACTTACTCCCGGGACTTGGCACATGGCATTCGGAGTTTGATTGGACCGAGTAGCCGGGTAGGCCCTCAAAATCCATTCAGTCGCTCTACCTCCATGTGTTGCTCACCGAGGCTAGTCCCAAAACTATTTCGAGGAGAACGAGATATCTCCGGTTATGATTGCACTTTAAGCCCTCCCCACAGGTCATGCCAGAACTTTTCAACGTTCACGGCTTCGGTCCTCCAGAGGGTATTACCCCTCCTTCAACCTGCCCATGGGTAGATCAACCGGTTTCGCGCCTACCCCATGCGACTTGACGCCCTTGTCAGACTCGGTTTCCCTTCGGCTTCGCGGTGTTGCCGCTTCGCCTTGCCGCATAGAGTAACTCGCCAGCTCATTATGCAAAAGGCACGCCACAACCCTTGCGGGCCGTGACCGCTGTGTAAGCACACGGTTTCAGGTACTTTTCACGCCCCTTATCGGGGTACTTTTCACCGTTCAGTCGCCTTACTGGTTCACTATCGGTCGTCGAGGAGTACTCAGGCTTGGAGGGTGGTCCCCCCATGTTCAGGCGAGATTTCACGAGTCTCACCTTACTCAAGGCCATTGGGCGGGTTCATGAATACAGGACTATCACCTTCTCTGGTCTGCCTTTCCAGGCAGTTCATCATGTTGCCGCTTTGGTCCGCGTTCGCTCGGCGCTACTTGCGGAGTCGCTGTTGCTTTCCTTTCCTGCAGCTACTGAGATGTTTCAGTTCGCTGCGTTCGCTCCTGCACCCTATACATTCAGGTGCAGATGACCCTTGCGGGTCGGGTTGCCCCATTCGGAGATCCCAGGATCGGCGTTTGGTTACCAACTCCCCTGGGCTTATCGCAGGTTCCTACGTCCTTCATCGCCTCTCGACGCCAAGGCATCCACCGTGTGCCCTTTCTAGCTTGGCCACGCCTACCGAATCCCGGTTTGCACCGGAGCTCAATGAGCGCGACCAGCCTTCAAGCTGCTCATTTCAAACTAAAAAAAACTCGAAAAAACACGCAGATCTGCGGGCCGTTGGAACGACCCGCACATCCGGATTCTTGACTCGATTCACATGCTTGCTGAATGTGGTTGAACAAATCACCGCACTCAGCATGCGACATCAGATCCTCACTTGTCAAAGATGCTTTGGAACGAATCAAACTGGCAAACTGGGCTTTCGCCCGCTGCGTGTTGTGGAACAGCGCAGAAGGAAAAGCGTACCCAAAGCCCCAATGGCTGTCAAGCAGACTGCAGAATGATCAAAACGCCCACCTTGCGTTGCGACTGCGGCAAGATGCATCTATCACAAGTCCATTTGCTGCAAATGGTTACACAATGTGATGCCGCGGGGCTGACTGAAACCGTTCAAAGGTGGTACACGTGTCAGTCCCCGATCCCACGCGTTGGGCGGTGAGCACAGCGGTCCACTTACTTGGGTTCGCGTGCCGCGACCTTCTTGGGTGACGCAGCCACCGCACGGTCTCGAAGTGTTCGGTACGGCTCTGAGTCCTTGTCCGCAAGTGTGCGGGTCTCGATCGCTGACTGCCCGGTCGCAGAGCGAACTTCGAATACTGCAACGAGTCCATCCGCCCCGTCATCGAATATATCAGCGAGATAATAGGGCGTTCGGAAGTCACCGCCGCCACTCTTCTCCGCCGTATTCTTCCCAACTGGATCACCAACGAGAACATCTTCGGAGGTGGTACGGACAACGCCATCGATATACCGAAAGAGCTCAACCGTCACGCGACGACCGCCCACTCCATCTCGGGCAGATCCGCGGGTCAAGAAAAACTGGGTGGTGTCAGAAATGGTGATCTCGGGTCCCCACGCCGAAACGGCGGAGGCGATCCCCGCCCCGCGGTCGAGTGGCTGCTGTTCCTCGACCAACACATCCTTTCGCGTGAAGAAGGGATTGAATACGACCACCGTTGCTCGGTACTGGTAGGTGGCACCGTCCTGAACATCGAAATCATGCGTCCACACCACAAGCTCATCTCGATCACGAAGGGGCGGTTCTGGTGCCGCATCCACGCTGACAACCGGCTTCTCCTCGGGGTACGCCTTGGCGAATGCCTCTTCCAACTTCTTCAAACTCGCCTTCTCCTTGTCGAGCTTCTTCGTGAGGGCGATCCGAGCAGCCTTGTTGACCTCCTGCCCCTCCGCATCACGCTTCTCCTTCTTCATGGAGCCCCCGCCACCCATGCCAGGCGGCCCCCCACCCCCACCTCGGTCCTTTGGTGGCGCAGTACCGCCGCCCGTGCCGTCGTTCGAGCCGGGCGGCGGCGGATCAAGACGCCCGCCCTTTTCCTCCAGTTGCTTCGCCGTGCGATCAACCTGAGCGCGTGCTGCCGTGATCTTTCGCTCATCGCGCTGACGAGCCGCGACGATTGGATCGACAACTGGCGCTCCCGCCGCGCCACTCGAGGAGGCGGGTTCTATGAAATACCCGCCCTTCATCGGCAGAAGCGGCGGCTGCAGGATGTCCATCTGTGCGCCGATGTCCGCGAGTCCCTGGATCAGGGTATCGCGAAGTGACGCAGATCCCACATCAGAGGACGACATGTCACTGCGGTAGGAGAGTGCTCCAACGACAGGTGTCACCGTGACGGGGTTCCCCCACGATCCATCTGGCTTCTTCTGACGACGCTCGAAGACAACATCGACGATCATCAGGCCGCCGGCATCCGAACCGTTGGTCCACGGTGCCTTGATCCGCTCGCGGGCAGGCCGATCCGATGGCGACTCGTTTTGCAACTCCGCCCACAGGGCTTTCAGCGGAACCGTCGCCGTCGGCGTTGCCCATGTCACATCCGTAGACTCCGACTTCAGAAAGCGCTCCACAAAATTCGGGGACGACTTCTCAAAGTCCTTCAAATCCTCAGCGGCGATGGATGCAGTGTCAAACGCATCTCGGGTCACCAAAATGCGCCCAACCTTTGGTGCGGCGAACTTGGGCTCATAGAACCAGACGTTGCGGTCATCTGCAAGACCTGTCAGCATGCCACCGAACCATGGACGATTGCGAGGCAGGTCGCCTGCGATGAGCTCCGCATCGCGCCTTGCAGCAAAATCGTCCGCGGAAGAAACGCTCTTGCGGCTTGGAAGCTCAAGACCTGCGGGCAGGTCCCCATTGAGCTTCCGCTCGATCGCCTCCTCCTGCTTCACCAACCTGTCCTCGAATGTGCCGATTGAAACCGATTCGCTCCCAACCTTGACGGTAGTGCCACTCAGCACCAGTTCCCAAACGAGTACCCCGACAAGGACCGCGCCACCGACGGCCGCCAGCATCTTCTCCCAGTGCAACTCGATGAAACTGATCTTCTTGGCTGCCATCGTAAGAAACTCCTGTCAGCGAAATAGTCGTTGTTGCGTGCGAGTGATGTGGACTGATCAGCCAGCGCCACCATCCGGGCCAGTCTCGCCGCCTTGCACCGTACCCGAGGTGCCAAGTTGCTTCCGAACGGGATCCGGCATGAGCGGACCCGTCCACTGCCTCAGCCACGCGCTGTCGATCGTCAAGGTCACGAGTGAAACGGGTTCCTTCGCGCCGTAGTAATAGCCTTCCGCAATCGCCGCGAACGGATCGACTGGCGTGACGCGGACATCCGTCACCACAACAAAGTTGCGCTTCGCCAGTGCATTCATAAAGGCAGGAATCTTGGAGGTTTCCACCACGCAGCGCACCACAGCAGTGTGCACGTCAAAGAGTTGGTTAGTCGCCCAACCGGAGAGACTCTTTTCGTAGTTCCGAGTGACGGGTGCCTGCGGGTCGATCGCGGGGCCCGTCGACGCGTCCTGACCACTGGCGTCTCCTTGACCAGCTCCCTCGAGCGGTTGTTCAACGGGGAGCGCAGATTCAGCGAGCGATCCATCCTGATCGCCGCCGCCGCTCCCCGCAAGCGTGAGAAAGTTGATGCCCACAATCCGCTTGACGGTCGCCTCCGGGATCGACTTGTCACCGTTGACTGCCATGCATGCTTCCACAACATCTTCAGCAACCCAGAACTTCATTTGGCGCCGCCACAGTTCGAGAAGACGTGCCTCAGGCTTGTCTTCGCTGGCAGGCTTCGAATCAAAGCCCAGCGCCGCGGCTGAGCAGTACAAGCCGCCCTCGGAGGCTGCCTTGCTGTACTCGCCAAGGCGCCGAGCTTGCAACTCGCTGCGAAGCTGTTCTTGAAGCGCCGGATCGAGAGCTGACTTGCCCTGGCCACCGCCCGCACTTGCCTGACCAGCAGGCTGACCGGCAACTTGCCCGCCAGCTTGTCCACCAGGCTGCCCGACTTGGTTCATCTGAAGGAAGCGCGCCTTCGTGCGCCGCAGTTCCGTTCGCACATCATCTTCGCTCGGCGGCAACGTTGCACGGCATCGGGCAAGCAGTGCGTCGTACTCCTTCGTCAGCGCACTGAGCATCTCAAACTGCACCTGTTGCACCTTGGGGCTCTTCACATCAATGCGAAGAGGCAGGGCGGAAGAACGCCCATGGCTATTGTGCGCCACCGCCAGCGCCATCACATTCTGCTGCTTCTCCTCCCCCGTGCTCATCCGAGTGCGTACTTCTTCAACCAACTTCTTGCTCACGACACCAGACACCTGAACAGGGGCATTCCCGGGAATGGTGATGGTGACACTCGACCGCTCGAGCGCCCGCAAGCTCTCCAAGTGCTGTGCGACCTCTGTCGCGCTCTTCTGATTCCCTGCAGCCAAGTCACTGCTGAACAGGTACGCCGACACGAGCGCACCGATCGACACGACGGCGAGAGTCACCACGAGTGCGTGGGACTTGACCCACACAAGAATCTGCTTGGCCTTCACGCTCCCGGCGGACTTCTCTCCGTCGATCACAATGCCGTCCGCTTCAGGCGCCGCGCCCTTCTTCTTCCCAAGCAGCCCCTTCAGGTCAATCTTGAGGTTCACTGGACTGCCCCCTCGCCACCAGCAGTCGGAGAACCCGTCGAACGCAGTTTCAGGCGGAATCGCAGCACGCCCTCAAACTCCTTGTCCTTCTCCCCCATCAGCACGGGCGCCTGAGGCAGAGGAGCTTCCTTCGCCATATCTACTTCCGGCAGTCCTTCCGTGGAAGTGACCTGAGTCTTGGCGCGGCGTCGTGCACCTGTACGACTTCCGTCAGCGCCCTCCGACTCATCGGCGCCCGCATCTGATGGTGCATCATCACCACTGCCGAGCGAGCCGCGAAAGCCAGTCTGTTTGTCTTCGATCGGTCCTTGGTTCCGCTTGCGGATCGCGCCACCACCGCTTTGCCCTGTCCCCGCACCACCTGCCGCGATGCCTGGGGAGTTGCCGCCTGCCGAGCCGAAGCCCTCATCGCCACCCGTATCACCGCTCGGCGGCAACTGCTCGGACAGCTTCCCTCCAACGACCTCGCGCCACTTCGGCACTTCGAGCGTGTCCGCCTCGATGACATAGGGCACTTCAGGTCGATCCTTGTTCGCGCGCAACCAGGCAAGCACACCCGCCTGTTCGTTGTTGAAAAACATGGTGGGATCAAGATCCTTGGCATCGCCCTTTCCGCTCAAACGAATCCGCGCAAAAACTTCGATCGTGCGGGACTGGTTCGCTGGATCAACCTTGTACTCCCCGAACAGCTCCTCGAGACGAACAAGTCGGCGCCTGCCAAGATCGATCGCGCGGATGGCCTGAGGATCGCTTCCTATCTCGGCACTTGCAGGGTTCGTTGACTCGAGCGCAGCAAATGTGTCGTGAACGATCCACGGCCACACATCACGCCCAGCGAGCAAGTCGAGCGCATTCGCGTCCGATGCGCCGATGCCGGCGATCTCCTGCACTTGCTGCAGATTGCTCACCAACTGCTTCCCCTGTTGCGCAGTGGTCGATGCCCGCTCGGCTGCCTGCCCGAGCTTCGACAGCGCAACACGGTCGATCAGCACGCGCGCAAACATGCCGAGTGAGGCCAGCACCAAGAGCGCCGCTGCCCCCACAAACCACGGCGTCTTCGCCTGCCAGACCTTCTTCCGGACACGTGCAATCGGCGCGAGATTCAACACCACCTTTGCCAGCCCGAGCCCTTGCAGCCCAAGCCCGATGGCGGTCAAAAGATTGATCGACCGCTCCTCAAACTGCACGGGGTCGGGGCCACTCACCTCGATTCGCTTGAAGCGCTCAAGCCGCTCCACCTTCAACTGCAGGTCTCCGGAGATCTTTGTGCGCAGTCCTGAAATCTTGAGCGTCGAGCCAACGCCGATGATGTGATCGAGGGTTGCGCCGTCGTTCGCTGACAGGAAGAAATCGCGCGATCGCCCGACTTCCTCCACCAGTTGCGCGGTGACGCTGCGCATTGCCATCGTCCGTCCGCGCAGCGTCTTCTCATTCGGGTTGCGCTGCACCTTCACCGCTTCGGCACGGGAATAATCGATGTTCTGCGATGAGAACGCATCCGCGATGGCCTGCGTGAACTGCGATCCGCCAAGTGCGAAGGTGCGAATCCACATCCTGGGACCTGACATGACGATGAGGTCTGATGTGTTGGTGCCAATATCGAGGCACGCCACACTCTGACTCCCCACATCGAGTTGCAGGTCGTACTGCAGCGCGTTGTAGACCGCCACGGAACTCAAGGTCAGGACATCAGGCTCGAGACCGTTTTCTGCGTACAGGGAAAGCAGTTCCTGCAGCCGATCCTTCGTCACGGCGAAGATGCCGATAGCACACTGGCCGAGATCATCCGGGGGAAGCACATGGCTGTCCCACTCCACTTCCTCGATCGGAAACGGAATCTGCTGCCTCGCTTCGTACTCCACCATGCTGCGCAGCGACTTGGCCTCGACGGAAGGAATTGTGGCAAAGCGCGCGAAAGCCATGCTGCTGGAGAGGCTCATCACAATCGGCTCGGTGGAGAGTTCTTGGGCGTACTGCTGCACGAACGCCCCGAGCGTGATCTGCACCATGCCCGCACGGTCGGAGACCGATGGATCCGAGAGCACCTTGGTGTGGGGGATAACCTCGAACGCCACGACCGAGACCTGATCGCCCACCAACTGAAGGCGAACCGCCTTCAGCGCGAACTCCCCCACCTCGATGCCCCATGCGTACTTTGCTTCCATAAGTTTGGTTGGGGTCTCTCTCGGTTTGAACCCGTGCTTCGGTCGTGCGGGATCTTGAATAAGCGGGCTCGGGGGCAAGAGTGTATACGGGCGCCGCCACGGGCAAGATGCGTTACCCTGTGGGGATGCAGTCTCTTGACCCCGAGACACCGGGTCAACCACCGAGGTCGAATCCCCCACTAGGAGCGGTGAATGTCCAGTCCGCGCTCGAAGCGGAACTCGAACGAGCCATGGGTGGGATGAGCGAGCAGGACCTTCTCGCAGCCACGGGCGGTTCCAAGCCAGCGGCGCGAACGACCGTTGCCCCCCGCATTCGCCGAACATCGGCTGGTCGCCAACTCCGCAGCGGGCGAGTCATGGAAATCCGAGGGAATGACGTCTACATAGAGTTCGGTCCAAAGAGCCAAGGCATCTGTCCGCTCGATCATTTCGCCGAGCCGCCAAAGCCGGGCGAGGAGATGGAGTTTGTGGTGGAGCGCCTCGATCCGTTCGAGGGACTGCTGATCCTCGCTCGGGAAGGTGCCGCGAGCAAGGCGCCGTGGAGTGATCTGAAGGTTGGGCACATCGTGGAGGCGCGATGCGTTGGCATGAACGTCGGCGGACTCGACATGGAAGTCGCGCATCACCATGCATTCATGCCCGCCTCACAAGTGGATGTGCGCCACATCGAGGACATCTCGATCTTCCTCGGACAGAAGGTCGAGTGTGAGATCGTCGAACTCCGACGCAACAAGGAACGCATGCTGCTGAGTCGGCGGCGCGTCCTAGAACGCCGCCGTGCCGAGCAGCGCGATGAGGTACTGAAGTCGATCGAAGTGGGGACTGAGCGCACGGCAACGATCGTTTCACTGCAGCCGTTCGGTGCGTTCGCGGATCTTGGCGGCGTGGACGGACTGA
>Ga0194120_10004105_pt1 | contig 22857 bp, 22 predicted proteins | sample TA2MahCa65mmetaG_FD_148642 | JGI IMG/M metagenome (GOLD analysis project Ga0194120, IMG submission 148642) | Freshwater microbial communities from Lake Tanganyika, Tanzania - TA2015019 Mahale Deep Cast 65m | ecosystem: Environmental > Aquatic > Freshwater > Lake | place: Tanzania: Lake... | reverse complement strand
TCCCTGATTGTATTCAAAGAATCGAAGAACAAACAAGTGGTCAAGTTACAGTTGATGATTGGTTTCCAGTTCCAAGCTGTATGCCATTGACCAATGTTATTGAAGCATTTTCAAGTAAACCAAAATACGAGTTATCAATTCACTTTGCATGTGGTGCAGGAACATACGTATTCCAAGATGAAGAAACAAAAGAACTTGTCCCAATGCCACGATTCTGTGACATTCAAGGAATGTTAGAGCTCTTTGAAGATAAAGCAGAAGAAATTCGCTCTGGTAAAAACAAATACTTTACAATGCTTGAAGTTGTAAGAAAACTCTCTAGTTTTATTGATAAGAAAAAACAACCTGCTGGGCTAGATCTAGCAAAGATGTTTGGAAACATCTTGATGAAAAGATCCTTTGATGCGGTAGGTTCGTGGCATGTTAAAGGGTTATTCCTTGGCATGATGCACTTCCAAGACAAATACAATGAGGATCTTGAAAGATTACAAAGATGTGATATTCACTACCTCACACCAGATCTTAGAATCGTTCCATTCTGTGCATTCAATGTGATCCCAGAATGGTATAGAGATAGAATTCAAAAGAAATACTCAATTACTGTTGAAGAGTGGGAACAAAGAGAAGGAGTTAAACTAGAAGACGGCCTTTATCGAGGTCTTATGCGAAGAGGTGCAGGTGATGAATTGGCAGTTGGCTGCGCAAAAAGCCAGATGATGCATCAAGCACAACAAGCATTGATGTAGACATTATACAAATCATTTAATCTAAGACCTTAAAAGAGCATAATTCATTTTTTGATCGTTGAAATTACTTTTCATTTCTCCTAAATACACAGGGGGTATTGGTGGCCATGCTGCAATGCTTGCCAGTAAGTTACATGATTACGGATTTGAAGTGGAAATGATGCATGTGCCACACATTCAAATCAAAAATTTAAAAAATCCAAGTTTTGCTGTTCTTAGCTCTCTAAAGGGATTGTTTAGTAGAGATAATTATGATATTGTACACGCATTTAACATTCCATCCGCATTTGCAATGCATTTTGCAAAAGGAAAAAAGAAAGTTTTGTCAGTTCATGGAGTTTATAGTGAACAGATAAAATCTTTACACTCTAACACAATAAGTAACATGGTAAATTCTACGGAAGCTAAAATTTTACACTGGCCTGATGCGTTAACAACTGATTCAAAAGCAACCCAAATTGAATATAAAAAAAAATTAGGATTAGATTTTGAATATTTGCCATCTCCTCTAGATATTTCTAAATTTGAGAAAATTTCTCAAGTTGAAAAAGTAGAAAATCAAGTAGTGTATGTTGGAAGGAACAGTTATGAAAAAGGAATTGATACCCTTAAATCCGCTGAACCAAAAATAAATGGAAACGTTGTATATTGCACTGATCTCTTATGGGAGGAAGCAATGAAAGTTCTAAAATCTTCAAGTATAGTAGTTGTTCCATCTAGAATTGAAAGTCTACCTACTACTATCAAAGAAGCGTTTTATCTAAAAACTCCTGTAATTGCAACCAACGTAGGTGGTATACCAGAATTAATTAGACATGAAAAAACTGGAATACTAATACCACCAAATGATTCTCAAAAACTTGCTGAAGCAGTAAATAGTCTGTTAGAAAATAAAGAATATGCAAAAAAATTAGCCGACAGAGGCTATGAATTTGTTATAAAAAATATGACATGGGATGTAATTTTACCAAAATATATTGAATTTTATGAAAAACTTTTGCAGTAAATCTGTTTTAATTTAGATGTTTATGTAGAATATTAACAAAATCTTGAGCTATTTTTCCCCATGCGAAATTCTCTTCTACAAACTTCCTGCCTTGCTCTCCCATCTTTTTAGCCTTTTTTTCATCATTTAACAATATTGAAAGTTTTTCAATTATCTGGAAGGGATTCTGTTTGTTTACTAAAAAACCAGTATCACCGTTTTTCATAAGCTCAGGTATACCACCTACGTTGGTTGCAATTACAGGTTTTTTCATTAATTGTGCTTCTTGTAAAGTAAGCGGAGACATATCTATGCCACTTATCAAAGCATATGCATCAATCTCAGAAAGGAACTGTCTTACTTGATCAGGATACTGTAAATGACCTAACCACTTGAAGTTGTGATATTTTTCTAATTTAGGAAGAATTTCATTTTTGTATGGACCATCTCCAACCCAATAAAACATAACGTTAGGCATTGATTCCAAAACTCTGTCTAAAATTAGCAATTCTTTGGTTTTTTCCCAGATTACAGCACTCTGCAACAACCCAACACAGGGATGTTTTAAGCTTAAACCATCAGCATCATACCAATTCAATGGGGAAATTCCTTGATGTAACGTTTCTACAGCTTTATCTGAATATCGTTCTTTGACAATTTTTGTTAAATAATCGCATATTGGCAAAATTATTTTTGAACCCTCAAAACACTGTTCAGCAATCTTTTCCCATTTTTGTAATGCAATTCTTTTTGGTAGTGTTTTGTATAATGTATCTCGTGCCATTTTTAGTTCTTCCCAATGGTTTCCTCTCAGATGAACTAACAACGGTATGTTGGTTTTTGTAGCAGCTAACCCAAAATGTCTTTGCCTATCTACCAAAATCGCATCTGGTTTAAACTCTTGAATTAAATCTTCGAATCTTTTATTTGATTTAAACCAGCTACCAATCTTTCTACTTGGAAATCCATCTGCATAGTCGGCATCATAGACTAGCTTAGATTCTATATCGAACTTTTCTAGCGCATGGGAAAATTCTTGTAAATGAAAAAATTTTGAACTTGAACCACCAATTAATAGCCTCAAATCACATCACAGAATATTTTAAAATAAATCTCATAAATTCTAAATTATTACTGAACCTTGCTTGATTTTCTTAATTGTTTCTATTAACCAGTCATCTAATCTTATTTTTGGCTCCCAATTTAGTGATTGTTTGATTAAGGAAATATCAGCTTGAGATTGTAGTATATCACCTTCTAATGCAGACACATGGATTGGTTTTATATCAAGACCCGCTGCTTTAATAATTATGTTAGCTAAATCTAAAATGGAAACATAGATTCCTGTTCCTACATTAAAAAATGCATGATTAATTTTACTTTCCATAGCCAAAATATTGGCTTTAACAACATCTCCAACAAAAACAAAATCTCTTATTTGTAAACCATCCCCATTAATTTTTGGTGGTTGGCTCTCAAGAACTCTCTCTATAAATAACTTAATTACACCAGCATATTCTTTTGACTGTCGTTCTCCATATACATTGAAATATCTTAAACCAATAATTTTTGTACCCATTTTTGTATATTTTGCTGCAAGAATTTCATCATCTAATTTAGTTTGAGCATAAGGATTGATTGGATTTTTAATATCACATTCCTTTATTGGAATTCTTTTTGGATTACCATAAACACTCGAAGAACTTGCATATACTACCTTAAAACCAAATTTCTGAGCTAATCTAAACACATTTTCTGTTCCATTAACATTTACGTCATGATATTCATCTTGTTTTGAAAATGAATCTTTAACAGACACTAAGGCAGCTTCATGGAAAACTCCAGCAACATCATTGCAAATTTTCTTTAGTAATTTTAAATCTCTAATGTCACCGTCGACAAAATTGATCTCATTTTTTACATTTTTGAGATTTTCAATTTTTCCACTATTAAGATTATCTAATACAGTAACAGAATAATTTCTTTTTACAAGATATTCTACAATGTGGCTCCCAATAAAACCTGCACCACCTGTTACTAGAAATTTCATAGGTGATGTCGTAAATTTCCCATTCATAAATCCTTGACTATGAATTAATGAGTAAAAACTAGGGGCCTATACCAACAGCATAATATTCAATACCTCTTCCACTTTTTTCCAATATTCTTCTACTATCTACAACAACACGTTTTTTCATAACTTTTAGATCATTTTTTTGAAGACGTGTATATTGTTTCCATGGAGTCATTATGACGCAACAGTGGCTATTTCTTAAGGCATTTTTAATTGAATTCGCATAGGTAATCTTGTTTCCAAAAACATTTTTTGCATTTTTTAGTGCTTTAGGATCATGAAGAATAATTCCTTGCATTTTTTTTAGAAGTTTCTTAATAAGCTCAATTGATACAGAATCTCTAACATCATCTGTTTCTGGTTTAAATGCTACTCCCAACACTGAGATGTTTTTTTGCCTAATTTTTCCAACAGATTTTTCGATTAATTTTACAATATTTTTTATTTGATTTTTATTTATTTGTTCAACTGCATTTAACAAAGTAGGTTCTATGCCTATTGATGATGCAAAATTTGTTAATGCCCTCATATCTTTTGGCAAACATGAACCACCATAACCAGGGCCTGCATTTAAAAAGAGCTTTCCAATCCTAGGATCGTAACCAATAGCTTCTGCTACCTCTTCAACATTTGTTCCAGGTATAGCTTGACAGATATTTGCAATTTGATTAATAAAACTAATTTTTGTTGCAAGAAAAGAATTATTTGCGTATTTTATCAATTCGGCAGTTTCATAGTTGGTTATTATTATAGGAACTTTTGAATGAAAATTTCTATAAAATTTCTCTAATTTTTTTAAAAATTCATTCTTAGTACCACCTAATATCACAAGATGAGGTTTAATAGCATCATCAATTGCTTTACTTTCCCGAAGAAATTCAGGGTTTGTAATTAAACCAAATTCTTTACCAGCCGTTTTTGATGATTCTCTCTCTAATATGGGTAAAATCAAATTTCTGGTTGTGCCTGGAATAATAGTGCTTTTTATAACTATACATGGCTTATTTTTTGATTTTTTTAAAAATTTTCCAATTTCTTCTATAGCTGATTTTACTACAGAGAGATCAATCCCGCCACTATTAGATTGTGGCGTACCTACGGTAAGAAAAACAAGCTCACAATTTCTAAGTGAAGAATTATGTGTAGATACTAGAAAATTTTTCTTTAACGCAATTTTAAGAAATTTTTCTAATTTTGGTTCATAGAATGGAGGTATTCCTCTTTTTATATTATCAATTTTTTGTTTATCTGAATCTATCCCAACAACTTTGTAGCCTTTTGAGGCTAAAACAGATGCAAAGCAAAGACCAACAAATCCTAATCCAATTATACCAATATTCATAACATCGAATCCATATCTTTGATTAAAAATTAAGCCTTTTTATACGAAATTTCAAGTGCATGTCTATATGATTCAACAGTTCCTACGTCAATTTCTAATTCCTGTTCTAACATGGGAATGGCAATGACTTGATTACCCTGATCTATTAACTTTTGTATGGCGTCTGTTAGCTGAAACTCGTTTCCTTTACCACGTTTTATTTTTTTCAAACAATCAAAAATTTCTGGTTTAAAATAATACAAAGGTAAAATCGCTAGATTTGATTTAGGCTTAATTGGTTTTTCTTCAATTTCTGTCACAGTAAATAACGAATTTGTAATTTTTGTTATCTTCGGAACACCATATCTGCGAGGGTTTTTCACTTTTTTACAAAACAAAACGGCCGAAACCGAACTATTTTTTGCAGCTGTCTCTGCTAATCGCACAATTGGATGCTTTGTTCTACTTAATATTGCAACATCGCCTCCATGAACAATAAAATTATCAGTACCAATATACCGTTCAGCTCTTTTTACTGCATCACCAAAGCCCTCCGGTTTATTTTGATTTATCCAAATCAAATGTGAGTTTTCTAACTTTTTATAGAAATTAGCAAGTAAGATTTTATATTTTCCTGTAAGCTCATTTAGATAACTATGATGTGGAGTAAAGTGATCCTCTATAGATCTCTTACCTCTACCAACAACGAAACAGTAATCTCGAATTTTTAGAGAAAATAATTGTTCAAAAATAAATTGTAATAAAGGCGTCACAACTCGTTCATGTGTTGAAATTTTGGTAAAAATCGGCATCATCTCTTTAGGAGTTTCTTTGGTAGCTGGCAAAAGTCTTATTCCTTTTCCAGCAGCCGTAATCACTGATTTCATTATTAAAAATCACTTGGTGTTAATAAGGTGGGTTTTTAAATTTTGAGATGTATTCTAACTATGCAAAATTATATTATAGCTAACATGAACGATTTTTCATTAGTGATACTAGAGGATAAAAAAATGAATCAAGACTACATGCATACAGATATGAATGATTTAGATCAAGTAAAAAAATCAATTATATCACAAAAACTGAAGATATGTGTAATTGGTATAGGTAGAATTGGACTTCCAACAGCACTTTCTTTCGCCAGATCTGGATTAAAAACAGTTGGAGTTGATATCAACCAAACCCTTGTAAATAAGATTAATGACGGTATATTTCCTCTAAATGATGAACCTGGATATCAAGAAATATTTGATTCTGTAATAAAAAGTAGAAAATTTTATGCTACAACCAAAATTGATGAAGCTGTACCTAAATCAGATGTAATTTTATTATCGCTGCCTACTCCAATAGATAATAATAACGTGCCTGATTATTCAGCGTTAAAATCAGTTGGCACTAAACTTGGTGAGTTAATTAAACCAAATTCCTTAATCATTGTTGAAAGCACGATTGAGCCTGGTTTTATTGAAAACGAATTAATAAATATAATTATTAAAAGTTCAAACCACAAACTAATTTTAGGAAAAAATGTCAACATAGGAGTATGTCCAGAAAATGCTAATCCTGGTGAAATTTTACATGATTTTATGAATTTACCTAGATTGATTGGGGCAATAAATGAACAAACTGCTAAGATTATAACAGAAATTTATCAATACGTTTTTCCTGTAGAATTTATTATAATGACAGATTGCAAAACCGCTAATGCAGTAAAACTTACTACAAATGTTTTTCGTGATATTAACATAGCATTTGTTAATGAACTTGCGTTATTATTCGAAAAACTTGGAATTGATACGATGGAAGTTTTAAACGCGGCTAAAAAGAAATACAATTTTCAAATTCATTATCCTGGTGCAGGAGTAGGGGGTCCTTGTTTGCCAGTCAATTCATATCAATTATTAAATTCTGCTAGAAAACATAGTAGTAAATTATCAACAGTTTCTTATGGACGTGAAGTTAACGAAAAAATGCCATATCATGTTATTGATTTACTTTTAGATGGATTTAATGAAGCAAATAAACCACTTGAACAAAGTCAGGTACTAATATTAGGTATTTCATATAAACCAGATGTAAAAGATGTTCAACTTTCTCCAGCTGTACCTATAATAAAAAAACTTAAAGAGTTAAAAGTTAATGTAAGAATCTACGATCCTTATTTTAAATCAACAGAATTTCTTGGTATTATAAGTGAAAACAATCTGGAAGATAGTTTAAAAGAAATAGATGCAATCATAATTGTTACAGCGCATAAAGAATTTTTTAACATAAATCTTTCTTTTTTGGCATCAAAAATGAAGAATAGAATTATAGTTGATTCAAGAAGCGTTATGGATATTCATAGCGCACAAAAAGCCGGCTTTATTTTTAGAGGATTAGGACGTGGTAAAATCTAAGGTATTTCTCAAGCCTGACGAAATAACTAATATTCTTACTCTTAGATATGATCCATTTCTAAAATCTAAATTACCTATATTAACATGGAAAAACTTTACTGGCAACAATGCAAAACCATCATTAGATGATATACAAAATATAATACAAAATTCTTTACGAAATAAAATTGGTAGATCGAATCAGAAAGAAATAGCTATAGGTCTAAGCGGTGGGGTTGATTCAATTTTAACACTAGCAATTTTAAAAAAAACTTTCCCAGAAATCAAAATTAATGCAATTTCAATTAAATTTGCAGATAGTATGGATGAAACAATATCTGCAAAAAAAATAACGCAAAAACTAGATGTAAATCATACTATAATTTATTTAGAAAATTATTTATCAGAACTACCAAAAGCTATTGATATTATAAAACTACCGTTTTGGGATTTACATTTCTATCATCTTGCTAAAAACGCAAAAAAAAATTCAAATTATTTGATAACTGGTGATGGAGGAGATGAATTATTTGGCGGCTATACATTTAGGTATCAGAAATTTTTATCGTTAGTCAATGAAAAATCGAGCCCATTAGAACGTGTAAAATCATATTTAGAATGTCACCAACGAGATTGGGTTCCAGATCAAGAAAAATTTTTTAATGAAGCGCTTCACTTTTCATGGCATAGTGCCTATAAAAGATTATTACAATATTTTGACAATCCATTAAAACCTATACAACAAGTATTTTTAGCTGATTATAATGGCAAACTCTTGCACAACTGGTCTCCACTATTTACTAAGATTACAAATCACTTCAGAATACATTTTATTACACCATTGCTTTCAAAAGAACTGATAAAATACGCAATTGAAATTCCTCCACATTTAAAATATGATACTAAAAAAAATGTTGGAAAGTTATTACTTAGAAGATTACTTGATAACTACATTGACAATAATCTTATTAAAGAAACAAAACAAGGCTTTACAGTGGATACTTTGAATTTATGGAAATCATATGGTAAAAAATTATGTAAAGAATACTTGACAGATGCTCACATTGTTAAGGATAACTGGATTAATCAAAATTGGATTAATCATTACATCGATAAAAAACTAAATGTGAGATATGTAAACAAGTTTCTCGGATTACTTGCATTCGAAATTTGGTATAGGTTATTTATTACAAAAGAAATGAGACCAAATACAATTCTAAGCTAACTCAACATGTTTATGTGTTTAATCAAGAAATGATTTTTAAAAAACAAAATTAAATTATTAACAATTTTTAAAAACGTATATTTAGACTTACAAAATTCTTTAATTGTATGAATAAACTAGGTACAATTAAAGAACTGTTTGAACTTTCTATACATAAAAGAAAATTATATCTTTTTCCAATAATTATCTTGTTAATAGCTTTGATGGGAGTTACTTCCCTAGCTCAAAGTGGGCTAATCGCTTTTATATATCCAATATAACGATATGGAACTTTCATCTCAGAGATTTAAGGCATTTGCAGTTTCTCTAGCATTTTCATTTTGGTTTTTTGTTATAACGAATATTATAGGTATTTTTTCGATTGAAAAATTTGTATTGTTTATAATCATTGCTTTTGTTACAACACAAATTTTAGCAATAAAAGTGGTGCGTATATTGAACAAATTTGCTAATTTTAATACAAAATTATTTCTAAGCGTATTTTTCATATTCGTAATGTCATTATATGGTATATTATTCAAAATTTTAAAAATTGATTTATTAAGACTAAAACAACATAAAACATATTGGCTTAAAATGGAAAAACTAACTGATTCCAATATTTTAAAACAATATTAAAAAATTGTACATACTAGGTATATCTTGTTATTATCATGATTCAGCAGCTGCAATTTTACAAGATGACAAGGTAATTGCAGCTGTAGAAGAAGAAAGATTTTCTAGGAAAAAATTCGATGATGATTTCCCTAAACAATCTATTGATTTTTGTTTAAAAGAAGCAAATATTACACCAAAAGAACTAGCATATGTCGCATTTTATGATAAAAGTATTTTAAAATTTGAAAGGTTGTTAGATAATTATATAGCTGTCGCTCCACATGGTCTGTATAGTTTTTTAACTGTAATCCCAAAATGGTTGCATAAACGACTTTGGGTAAAAGATGAAATCAAGAAATATCTGAAAGGATATACGGGAGAAATTATTTTTCCAGAACATCATTTATCTCATGCTGCTCATACATTTTTTTCATCACCATTTAAGGAAGCAGCTATTTTAACAGTGGATGGGGTCGGAGAATGGACTACGACATCTTATGGAACAGCAGTAGATACAACTATACAATTAACAAACGACATAAGATGGCCACATTCTTTGGGATTATTTTATAGTGCATTTACTTATTTTTTAGGATTTAAAGTAAATGATGGTGAATACAAACTGATGGGTTTATCATCATATGGCAAACCAAAATATTATGATCTTATCATGAATGAACTAGTCGACGTAAAAAACGACGGAAGTTTACATCTTAATATGAAATATTTTGCTTTTACCTATGATAAAATTATGATAAACCATAGCTTTGAGGAATTATTTGGCCGGACTACGAGAAAAGAAGATTCCAAAATCGATCAAACTCATTATGATATTGGTGCTAGTGCCCAGTTAGTACTTGAAGAAGTCTTACTTAAGATGGTAAATCACATACATCAGCAAACTGGACAAAAAAATTTGTGTCTTGGAGGTGGTGTTGCATTAAACGGTGTTGCAAACTACCGCATACTTAAAGAAAGTTCATTTGAACAACTATGGATCCCACCATCCCCCGGCGATGCTGGTAGTTCAATCGGTTGTGCGGAATATACATATTACTCATTTTTAAAAAACAAAAGAAGCATTGAAACTGATATAGCAAATATCTCAAAAAATGTATATGTTGGACCACATTACTCAAATGATGAAATAAAAAATTTTCTTACATCACAAAACATTCTTTATAAATATTTAGAAAGGTCAGATTTATTAAAAAAAACTGCAAAGTTAATCGCAGAACAAAATATTGTAGGCTGGTATCAAGACAAAATGGAGTGGGGTCCAAGAGCTTTAGGTAATAGAAGTATCTTAGCTGATCCAAGAAATGCAGAAATGAAAGACATACTAAATGAAAAAATTAAACATAGAGAAAAATTTAGACCATTTGCACCAAGTGTATTGGCTGAATATGCACCGCAATATTTTGAAATAGATATTCCAAGTCCATACATGCTTTTTGTTGCTAAAGTAAAAAAACCTGAAGTAATACCTGCAGTTACTCATATTGATGGTTCAGCCAGATTACAAACAGTTTCAAAAGAGTCTAACCAATTGTATTATGACTTAATTAATGAATTTTTCAAATTAACAGAAGTGCCAGTTATAATAAATACCTCTATGAATGTAAGAGGTGAACCAATAGTCAATACCCCTGCACAGGCATATGAAATGATAATAAAAACTGAAATGGATTATTTAGTAATGGGAAACTATATTATTTCTAAAAAAGATCAAAATGTAATTAATTGAAAAATGTTTTTATAAATTACAAGTACTTTGTATGATACTTTAATTTTTTTCAAGTGAATTTACAATATTAAGAAATTTTTTTGTAATTACATCCCAATTAAAATTTTCTTGTATAAACCGATGACCATTATTTCCTATTTCTTCAGATAATTTTTTATCGTTAAGTAATAATCTCAATTTATCAATCCAATTTTTGAAATCTCCTTCTTTTATTAAAAATCCAGTTTTGTGATCAAGCATCATTTCGGCAACTCCGCCCACATCAGTTGCAACAACCGGTTTTTTCATTAACTGTGCTTCCTTTAGTGTAAGGGGTGCAGTATCCATTCCTGTAACTAACGCATAAACATCAATCTCACTAAGATATTTTCTTACTTTATCTGGATAATCTAACCTACCTAACCATTTGAAATTTTTATATTTATTTAAAACAGAAAGAATTTTTTCTCTGTAGGGGCCATCGCCGGCCCAATAAAATGTTACATCAGGCATAGCTTCTAAAACTTTTTTTAAAATTAACATTTCTTTAGTTTTGCCCCACCAATTTGCATCTTGCAACAATCCAACACAAGGATGTGCAAGCTCTTCCCCTTTTACATGATACCATCGCGATGCATCAATACCTTCGAAAAATACATGAGTTGTTTTTTGCGGATAGTGTTCTTTTACCACATTTTCTAAATATCCACATATTGGCAAAATTAATGTAGCACCCCGAAAACATTTTTCAGCTACTCTATTTCTGATCCAAACTACACTACGCATTATGGGATCTTTGTAGATTGTCTTTTTTGCCCATTCTACTTCTTCCCAATAATGTCCTCTTAGGAGGACAAATAATGGTATTTTTGCTTTTATAGCATTTAAGCCAAAATAAGACTGCCTATCAATAAAAACTGCATCTGGTAAAAAATCACCTATTAACTTCTTAAATTTCTTATTAGAAGCAAGCCAACTCCTAATATTCTTGGTTGGAAAACCAGTTACATATTCAATTTCTTTGATCACTTTAGACTCTACTCCAAATTTAGCTAAAGTATCAGCAAATTCCTTTAAATGAAAAAACTTGCCTTTACTGCCTGAAACAATAAGCAACCTCAACTTGACCACTCTCCGTTCATAACCTACAAATAAAAACTCACTATCAATTAGTCAAGTAGGTACATTCATGAAAAAGGCGGCTCTTATAGGACTAGGGCAAAGAGGTAAAATTCTTTTAAAAGAATTTTCTTCATTATTTGACATAGTTAGTTGTAACACTTTAGGGGATATAAAAAATAAAAGGTGGCTACAAAAAAATTACCCACATCTAAATTTCATTAAAAACTACGAGCATATACTTAATGATAGTTCAATTGAAATAGTTATTATAGCAACTCCTATTAGAACTCATTATACTTTAGCATACAAAGCTTTAAGCGCAGGTAAACATGTATTTTTAGAAAAACCAATATCAGAAAAATTTTTTCAAGCAAAAAAACTCATTAATATCGCACAAAAAAAAAATCTAGTATTATTTATAGGACACAATTTTATTTATCACCCAATTTTTACAAAAATTAGGGCAATTACTAAAAAAGATTCGATAAAATATGTGCGTTTTGATTGGATGAAAAATGGTACTTTTGAAGAAGATATCATGTATAATCTTTTTTCACACGATCTTTCCATTATACTTGAACTAATTGGAATTCCTCATAGTATCAGGATAGTAGACACCCAAGGACATTCGTCGCATTCTGATTTTCTGACAATCACATTATTTTTTAACAAAAATAAGAAATGTATTGTAAATATTAATAGGAATTCAAATTTTACAAAGAAAGCCATAACTATAATTACTAAAAAAAACTTGTATGTATGGGATTATGATGTACTTTACAAATACAATAGAAATGTAAACGTGTTTAAACCCATTTTTAAAACCAAACAAACACCCTTATCTGTACAATGTAAAGAGTTTCGTAAAAATATAAACAGAAAAACCAAAGACTACTCAAATGCATCTCTGGCAACTAACGTAATTCGTATCATAGAAAGACTACAAAAATGACTATAAAAATCGCAGTAGTTGGAGGAGGAATCTTTGGTATCACAACCGCATTTAAATTAGCTCAACATTTTCCAGTAACGCTTTTTGAAAAAAATGATGACCTGTTCAAATCAGCGTCAGGAATAAACCAATATCGAGTACATCGTGGATATCATTATCCAAGAAGTAGGGAAACTGTAGTTTCATTGTTAAAAGCCGAATCTAGTTTTAGGAATGAATTTTCAAACGCAATTATGAATGATAATGAACATTACTATTGTATTGCCAAAAAAAATAGCCTCACTAGTACACATGACTATCTTGCATTCTGTAACAGAAATAACTTAGAGTATAAAAGATCAACTCTCAAAATAATAAATCAAAATAGTATTGATCTCTGTATAAAAGTTAAAGAAAGCCTTTTCGATCCTATAAAACTAAAAGATATCTGTTGGAAAAAATTAAAGATGAATAATGTAAAAATTCTTCTAAATACAAAAGCAACAAATAAAACTTTAGAACGATATGATTTCAATGTTATATGCACGTATGCTAGAATTAATGAATTATTACAAAACTTTCCGCACGCACAACTGAAATATCAATTTGAATTGTGTGAGAAACCCCTAGTTGACCTTCCACAGTCATTTAATAAAAGAAGCATTGTAATTATGGACGGACCTTTTATGTCTATTGATCCATTTGGGAATAGTGGTTTTTTTGTATTAGGTAACGTAGTACATGCTATTCATAAGACACATATTGGAACTTATCCACAATTTGACGAAAAATTTCTATCATTAATTGATAATGGAATTATTAAAAAACCACCAATAACAAATTTTGAACTATTTATAGAATCTGCATCAGAATTTATTCCTGAAATAAAAAAAGCTAAACATGTTGGATCAATGTTTACAATTCGTGCGGTATTACCCGGTGTTGAAGAAACTGATGAACGACCAACTATAGTAAGACAAATAAACAATCAAACTATAACAGTTTTTTCTGGCAAGATTCCAACTTGCGTTGATGCAGCTGAAGAAGTAGTACAATTAGCTACAAAATTAAACCAAACATAAATTCTAACTAGAAAAATTAATGTTAAAAATCAAATTAATCAAAACTAATCAGCAGTGAAATTGATATATTAGAATCAGACAGCAGATTTTGTGCGCAAACACAAAGCTTTTCGTGCTTGGTTTTATTTTAGGAATGGTTGGTCACTTTACTTTGCATTTATCTTTGCAGCGGTAAACACCTTAACTGTAACATATTATCTTGCTATTGAACGACTACCATCATTACAAACTATTTTCCCAACATTTTTCCAATATGTTTTAATTGTAACCCTGATTGGTATTCCACTACTCATCTTAGTTGGATACGCTCATTGGAAAAGAACTGCTGCATATAGATCAGAAGCAGATATCTGGTTGGAAAGCAATCCTTACCAACGCCGAATGGTTGTAAACTCTGAAATTCTTCTTAAATTGAATTTAGAATTAATAAAAATTCTTACTAAATTAACTAATAATGAAAAACCCACTAAAGATGAACTTGATAAAATGATCCAGCTACATAATGAAATTATGACTCATGTCAATAATAGAACATTTACAAACAAAAAGGATTTAGAATATTTTAGAAAACATATGGATAAATCATAATTCTAAATTATGAAAAAAAAAATTGTAATTTTAATAATTTCAATAATAATTGCTTTTCTATGTGGTTTGTTGATTGGTTATTATGAAATTTTACCAATTAGCTTTTTAATAGATAATATTTTTGCTAATTATTCTGATGATAATGTTATTCCATTCCAAATAAGTGAAAGTGAAACTGCATCTCTAATTCGAATAAACAGTAATGATGATATTATTCAAAAACGAAATTCACTAATTGGATTAATTTGGAATGAAAAAGGTTTTCCTTTTTCACAACCAACTACAATTGATACTAACATTAATGATAGTAGATACAACGATCATAATGATATTAAACAAATAGATAAAATAATTATCAATATGGATAACAACATCAATTCAATATCGTACCTTTTTCATCCCCTAAACTCAAACAATAAACTTTTAATTTATCACCAAGGTCATGACGGTGATTTCTTTAATGGTAAAAACACAATTCAATTTTTTCTAAAAAAGGGTTATACTGTTTTAGCATTATCAATGCCTCTCCTAGGCATGAATAATCAACCAGTTATTGAATTACCTAACTCTGGAAAGGTAAAATTTTCTTCACATAATCAATTTATTTTATTGGATTCAAACAATTTTTCATCAATAAAATATTTTGTTGAACCAATAGCTATATCATTAAATTATTTGGATAAAAATTATAATTTTGATTCATACTATATGGTGGGTATATCTGGCGGAGGCTGGACTACAGTATTATATGCAGCCATAGATGATAGAATTTCTAAAAGTTATTCAGTAGCGGGTTCACTACCACTTCACTTACGATATGAACAAAAAAATATTGGAGATTATGAACAATTAAACCCTAAACTTTACAGTATCGCAAATTATCTAGAACTCTATGTCATGGCATCATATGGCGAACAAAGAAAGTTTGTTCAAATTTTTAATAAATACGATCCCTGTTGTTTTTCAGGCGAGCTTTATAAGACGTATAAAAACGTCATAAAGCAAAAAATGGAATTTTTACAAAATGGAGTGTTCGAAGTATATTTAGATGATACACATAGTGAACATAAAATTTCAAACCATGCTTTAAATTTTATTTCAAACGATATTGAAATGATATAGTGTATAAATCAGTAATACTCATAGCAGATTTTGCATTAATTCGACAAGGGTTTTAACTGCTTTATCATTATTAAATTCCCTCAAAGCGTATTCTCTTCCATTTTCAGCGATTTTTTCCCATTTCGGGTTGTCAGGTTCACTTAGATATTCTTGAAATTTTTTCTTGTAATTACTCTCACTTATGAATATGGAAGTTTCGTAATCTATGTATCCTAGATACTTTCCATTATTTTTTTCAGTTATTTCCATAAATGTTAAACAACCTGCAGCGGAGGTTTCCCAATACTTTATTGTAGGATAAAGAGTTGTAGCTGCGATTGCAGCTCTATATTTTGATAATAGGGAAGGATAATCATCTTGGATATATTTGCCATCTTTCATTCCATAATAATCAATGTAAGGTAAATCATTACATTTTGTTCGTAATTTGTAAAAATACCAACCAGATCTTTTTGGATTTAAAATTCTATTTACTATTCTTGATTTTAAATCAGATGAACCAACAGCACCCGAATTTAAAATTTTATTTTTTATTCTATCTTTAAAAGGCACTATTTTTTGATATAAAGATGGTTCAATGCCAAACACAATTGTTTTGTATTTGAAGTTTCGTGGATAAAATTTGTAAAAATAGCTTTCATGCATGAAATTAAAGTAGTAATCTATTTTCCATTTTTCATGGAAACTTAGCTGGTTGTATTTTTTAGCCCAATGAGGATCACCAGTTCTACATATTACTGGTATGCTAAGATCATTTATTCCAATTAATTTATCTGGAGATCCATCTGTGTTATTATTTGGTAATAAAATTATATCATATTTGCTCTTTAATTTTGAACAATCAAAATAGTTCTCAGCTGGAAAATAAGTGACATCTAACTGAGAGTTTCTTTTTAATGCATACATAAAAAAATAATAAGTTGTATTATCAAAATGGCTTCCAGATAAAAAAACCCACGACGGTTTGTAAATGAAAGCTACTTTGATTTTTTCTTGCAAAAATATCTACGAGGTTTTTTATATAAAACCAATAAATAAAGTATTAAATAAGAAACTGATATTACTTGAAACCAAATATTTTATTTTTAATTATAGACGGATTACGAGCTGACAAATGTTACGGAATATCTAAAACATCAATAACGCCGACCATTGATTATATTATTAAGAATGGAACATATTTTGAACAAGCTATAAGTGCAGCACCTCACACTGTACCAGCTTTAGCAAGCATCTTTACTGGTCTCTTTCCATTTGAATGTTTATTACAAGATACAAAAATTTTCATATTAAATACATCGACTGTATCATACATCAAAAATCTTATAGATTACGGATACAAATCCTATGCATTAGTCCCAGAGTTAATTTCTAAAATAGGAATAAGTAATGTTTTTGAACACGTAGAATCGTATCCCTATTATTTAAAAACCTATAATGGAATTGGTCAAAAAATCATTGACAAATTAGAAATTATAAGTGCTGTTGAACCGTGGATTTACTATTTACACTTGTATGATTTACAATGGTTAACAGAATGGAATAAAAATAAATCATTAATAAATGAAGGACCACAACAAGTCCGCGAAACAAAATTCGGTATCAATCAATATGAACGTATGTTATCAGCAATGGACATTTGGATTGGAAAAATATTACAAAAAATCGATCTAAGTAAAACATTGATAATACTAACTTCGGATCATGGTCACGAGGCAGCATCCTATGATTCTGTAATGGATGAATACATGAAATTTATACAAAGCCGTAAGCTCAGTGAACCTGGAATAATTTATAAAATAAGTCATAAAATTGTAAAGAAATTTCCAAATTCGTTATATCCGCTAAGGAAAAAACTATCAAGAATTTACACAGACATTAAAATTGAAAAAATTAAAGCAAGAATTCAACCTGAAATTACCAAGCTAGAATTACAAAACTTGCGTTTATCAGATAAAAGACTAAAAAAACAATCTATAGATTATACAGCCCAGGCATATGATGAAAGATTTCGAATTCCTTTGATTTTTTGTGGTTATGGAATTTCATCTAGAATAATAGCTCAACAAGTGAGAAGTGTTGATATATTTCCAACAATTGGTGAAATAATTAACTTACCAATTAAAAACAAAAAACAAAGAGGGATAAGTCTATTACCTCTTATACAAGGAAGACAAATAGAAGAACTGCCTGCATTTATAGAAAGCGCTGTAAATTCACCACTTTCTTCAACCACCAATGTAATTGGAGTCAGAACAAGTCACTACAAATATTTTAGAAGTCGAAATAATTCGAACGATAATATTCATCTTTTTGATTTAAAGACTGATCCTTATGAAGAAAACAATATAGCTGTTAATAATTCTGATATAGTTAAAAAGATGGAAAATATTTTAGTGGAATTAAAAAGTGATAAAAACTTCTGCTATGTAACAACAAATGAAAAAACAAAAGAAGCTGAATTAAAAGAAGTAGAGGAAGAATTAAAAAAACTAGGCTATTTGTAATTCTAGAAACACCCAATAATAAAACTGCAAAGAATCATTTCATTACATTTAATACTATAAATTTCTAAATTTAATCTGAACTTTTGAATAGAAAAAATGTCATTATATTAATGTTCGATGGAGGCAGACATGATAGAATACAAAAATCTGCTTTTTTTAATAAATTAAAAACTAAATCTGCTTTTTTTTCTAATTCTGTAACTTATGGTCCTCATACTATTGTTGCTATGCATGCTGTTTTTAGTGGTACCTACGGAACAAGAACTGGAACAAACAGCTACTGGTCTACATTCAATTTTAAAAAAGATCGATTCAAAACATTAACGGAATATCTAAAAGATCAGAACTACTATACTTATGCTGACTTACTTAACAAATTGATAGTACCAAAGCAAGGTTTTGATGAATATGTAGTTCATGATGAAAAAAAAGATGACCTGATCAGCCGTCACAAAGACGTACTTCAAAATATAATGTCTATGTCTAATAACAAAAATTTCTTTTTGTATTTACATTACAGCAAGATCCATACAGGTATTATGGATGAAGTTTTAAAAGTGTATGATAATTTTAGTAAAGAATATTTTGATAATAAAGAAGAAAATGAAAAAAGATATGGAAATCTTTTTCATGGGGCTGAGATCTATCTTACAGAAATATTAAACATAATCAAAGAATTACATTTTGATAAAAACTCATTAATAGTTGTGATGTCAGACCATGGTATTAGTACAGGCGAAAAAGTTGGTGAACGAGCTTACGGAGCATATTGTTATGATTACACTTTGAGAACATTTACATATTTTATGGCCACTGATTTTGAACCTATAGAAATCTCTCAACAAGTCCGAACTATAGATTTTATGCCAACAATCTTAGACTATCTTCAAATTCCATTAGATGATAGATTTGAACCAATTGATGGAGTTTCCCTTTTACCACTAATAAAAGGAAGGCAAATTCCAGAACAAATTGCATATTCCGAAACGGGTAATCCACTACAAAACAAAGAGCCGCCAAAACAACCCAACGTAATGTCTGTTCGAACCTCAAAATGGAAGTTAATTTTTAATGAATACAACAACACAAAGGAATTGTATGATCTTGAAAAAGATCCCAACGAAGAAAAAAATCTCATAGGTCAAGGATTAGAAATTGAAAAAACGTTGTGGGAAGAATTAGAAAAAATAATTAGTTCCAAATGGATTTAGAATTTGTATTTTATTAAGAAAATAACACTCGTGCACGTTCCAAATCTTGTAAAGTATCAATCTCACACCATTTACCTGAAACAATAATGGGGATAATATTGATTTTTGAATCAATAAGTTCTTGAATCATATCAGTCAAATATGCCTTAGAGAGAGATGGAGATGCATGAAATTTACCAACATGAGATCTTTCTAGCATAGTAAATTTATTTACAAATATTTCCGCACCTTTTGGAGATAATTTAATAACACCAATAAACTCTGTAACTTTTTTATCTCTCTCTTGAATATTTTTTCTTATTAGTAAAATTTTATCATTGTCATCTAGCAAAACATTTTCAGCCTCGGATTGGGGATGTTCTGTTCTATTTGCATAATATTTTTCCCAATTTGGCTCCAGTGCTATTCCAATATCTGATTTGGATTTTAAAATTTGTAATAATATAGATTCCTCAAACAATATATCGGAATAAGTTATCAACACTTCACCCTCTATATACTGTCGCGCCTCCATCAAACTCCCTAAAATATCATGATCAACAAATTTTGAATCATTAACATAAGTTATGTTATCTAAACCAAATTTTTCACTATAAGGACCAGTTATCACTACAATATCATTAATGTTATTTTTTCTAAATAATGAAACCTGTCTTTCAAGTATAGTTTTACCATTAACATCTAACAAAGCTTTTGGTAAATTTTTTCCAGACTGGTTTACTCTTTTTCCAGAACCAGCTGCAATTATAATGCATCTCATTTTTATTTTTCTAAATATTCATAAACATTACAAAATCCTAGCGATTGATCCATGATAATAATTTTTTTTTGAGGTCATTTTCAATTTCTATATTTGATCTTCAATTCGTCTATATAAATACTAAATACAATTTAAACTATTTTTCATGGAAATTTTTTTCTTGCTCTTTCTAAATCTTGAGGAGTGTCAATTTCACACCACAGCCCATTTATCATTATAGGTTCAACACTAACCCCATCATCAATTAATTTTTGAATCATATCAGTGATATACGCATCATTCATGTCTCTTGCTTCGTAAAATGGACCGCGATGAGATTTAATCAATTGACTGTATTTATCGACTATAACATTTGCACCTTTTTTTGATAGTTTCATCAATCCTAGAAATTCCCCCACGTGTTCTTTGTTATATTTTCCAAATCTAGTATCATCATGACCAATTTTAACAATTACACCATTATTTATTAGAACTTTAGCTGCCTCTTCGATAGGATGTTGTGTTCGTCCTACATATGCTGTTTCCCACTTCATATCTACAGCTAGTCCAATATCTCCTTTGAAATCAAGTACTGGTTGTAATACATTTTTATCAAAAACAATATCCGTATAAGATATTACAACATCAGTATTTAGAATTGGACTTGCAATCATTAGGGAACCAAGTACATCATGTTCTAAATGATTAATATCACGAATATACGATACATCTGAAAAACTAAATTTGTCGTGGTGTGGTCCAGTAACTATTGTTATATCAGAAACGCCACATTTTTTGAATAATGAAATTTGTCTTTCAAGAAGCGATTTTCCATTAATATCAATCAACGCTTTTGGTATTTCTCTAGTATGTTGTCCTAATCTGGCCGATAAACCAGCAGCTAAAAATATTGCCTTCATTCTATATTTTACCTATTGAATTCATAAAACGATCCTTAATTTTCAAAGGATCGTAATCAACTCTTTTGCTAATTTTTTTACTTTTTTTAATCTTTACAACTATCATTATTGGACCATAAAGTGTTCTTATTTTTTCTAGTACTTTTTCTAATCCATTTCTAGTATTAGTTTTAAAAACTGTATAATTTGCCGCTTTTGCCATTAGATCAATTCGAACATATCTAGAATTTGTTGGTTGACCACCTGTGGATTCGTGAATTCCATTATCAAATACTATATGAACAAAATTTTTTGGTTGTAATGTTCCTATAGTTGTCAGCGTTCCTAAATTCATTAAAATATTGCCATCACCATCAAAAACATACGTTTTTTTTCTTGGTTTTTTTAAAGCAACACCCAATGCTATTGAGGATGCTAATCCCATAGAACCTATCATGTAAAAGTTAGACGATTTATCACAAACTTCGAACAAATCTCTACTTATAAAGCCATTAGCAGCTATAACAGGATTGGTTCCTGTCTTTTTACAAACAATTTTTACGGCCTCACTTCTAATCAAGAAATTCTCTCCTAATAATTAAAGCAGCAGAAAAATTTTGTTTAATTTTTTTTATTGCCCAATCACAACATTCTTTCCAATTTTCATCTAACATAATTTTGGTATCTAATTTGAGCGCTTTTAATAACTGAGGTTGAATTTTTCCAATTTTTACGTGTTCAGGCGCATCATTTTTTAAAAATCCTCGCCAGCCTATTACAAAAATCAAAGGAATCTCATATAGTTGTACTAATGAAGTGATAGTGCTTAATGAGTTAGCAAAACCTGCATTTTGCATGAATACAAGCGATAAACTGTTTGCTAAATTCATCCCAACAGCAATACCTATAGCTTCTTCTTCTCTTGTTGTAATGAGAATTTTTCCTAGTTTTAATCCTTGATCTATAAAATACTTCATAGTAGAATCTGGTACACCAATAAAATTTTCAATTTTATTTTTTAGTAGATAATTAAATAGTTTTCTTTGATTAGATTCATTCATTTATGTAGCCTAATTTTTTCAAACCTTTCTCAATAATTCTTTCTTGTTTTTCTACATCATACATTTTCTGCAATCTAAAAATATCTTCCATTTTAGACATTTCTGCATTTATTTTACTGATACTATCCGACTTCACTAATTCTTTTAGTAACTTTGACATAGCCAAATGAGCTGCTCTAAGAGACTGATTTGCATAAATTACCATCTTGATCTTGTGTGAAATTAATTCATCAATTGTTACAGAAGGATATGAGGTAGGTACTACGATTAAAGGTAGATTACCGACCCAGGAATCGGCAAATTCAAAAATTTCGTCTGAAGTATTTTTTTTAGAATGAATGAGAATCGCATCTGCTCCTGCTTTTTCATAAGCCTTGGCTCTCTTTATGGCCTCTTTCATACCTAACTCAGCTATTAATGCTTCTGTTCTAGCAATTATCATAAAATTTTGATCACGTTTAGCATCTCTTGCAGCTATTAATTTTGCCACAAAATCTTTTTCAGGTAGTAATTCTTGTCTTCCACTTTCTGTCAAACTATTAT
>Ga0194120_10004101_pt1 | contig 22866 bp, 26 predicted proteins | sample TA2MahCa65mmetaG_FD_148642 | JGI IMG/M metagenome (GOLD analysis project Ga0194120, IMG submission 148642) | Freshwater microbial communities from Lake Tanganyika, Tanzania - TA2015019 Mahale Deep Cast 65m | ecosystem: Environmental > Aquatic > Freshwater > Lake | place: Tanzania: Lake... | reverse complement strand
CAACATCCAAGCGTGATACGCTTGACATATCAGGCTTGGATGTTGGGCAAAGCTCAACATCCAAGCGTGATACGCTTGACATATCAGGCTTGGATGTTGGGCAAAGCTCAACATCCAAGCGTGATACGCTTGACATATCAGGCTTGGATGTTGGGCAAAGCTCAACATCCAAGCGTGATACATCGAGTGTTATATCAAACATCGCAAGTTTTATTGAATTATGATTTATGAAATTATTAGAGTGTTAGGAGTTATATTTTTAAAAACAAGTTATTATAAAAAATCCTACATAAGCTTCAAAACACACGCACAACTAGCTTCCGTGTATTTTAATATATGACCACATTCTTGACACATATAGCTAGATTCTCCACCACAACAAGCATATCTTTGTTCGACGGATTCCCAAAATAATTCGAAGCTTTTTATCATCTTACACGATATACATTTGTATCCTTTATGAATCATTCCTGTGTGTTCAAAATCTTCATCTAATAATCTACCCTTAAATCTATAACTGCAAATTCTAGTGCCTCGTTTGGTTTTTTTGATTTCTTCTCTTTAACTCTCTCAACTTCTTGACCTTTGGATTCTTTATCGGATGCTTTACTTCCTTTTTTAGTTGGTTTCGCACTCGTTATTCCTTTTCCTTGACAACATTCGTTCTTAAAATAGATATCCATTCCTGTGACATCAGGTGTTTCTCGAAAATGTTTGGTATCATGACCATCGCTTCCTCCGAGTCTTTCTCCACAATTGAAACATGTATGTTTATTACAAACAGTGCATTTAACAACATTACATCCATCCGATAAAGATAGTATTGCTTCACATTCTTCACTAGAACATGGAGTTATCTTGATATTTTTATCTTTTGATATACACACACTACATCGTGTTTGTATAAATTTATCACTACATGACTTCTCAGTAACATATGATCCATTACATTGCGAACATATACATATGAGAACATTTTTTAATGCTATTGGATCGAAAGACATATATTTTACTGATTCTTTAATATAGAACATTAATGTTGATTCTTCACTTTTGAATATATTCCAGTATAATTTTTGAGATAGTTCATTTTCACATCCAATACATTTGAGAATAATTCCTGCTGGAAGCATTCCACCTTTTTCTGGTAATTTATATCTATTACGATAACATGTTGTGCATGCTGTATGTCTACAATCCATAGTTACCAAATCAGTTGGTGGTGTTCTCTCTGTGCATATAGGACATTTTTCGTATTTGATCCTAGTTAATAAACTATCTAATTCGGATTGTATCAATTGTTTTTTATTGCTTTCACACGATATTTTCAAACTTTTAATACTTCGTTGTAAAATTCGTTCATTACGCTCTATATCTTTTTCCAATGATTTAATCTGATCTCGAATTGGTTTAAGTTTCCTATCAGTTTCACTAGTTAACTTTTCTATTTGTGATTTCATATCACTATTAGATTTCTCAATAGTGTGAGTCAATTTCGAGTCAATAAATTCTTTGATCTCTAATTTTATATCATCTGAATATGGATTAAAATCAATTTTTATACCAAAATCTTCAAATTTAGTAGCACACGTAATATCTGAACTAGGATTGATAATACTAATCACTTCATTATATACATCCTTGTTGAAATCACTCATATCTACTTTATATTTTGATTGATTGACAATTCTAATATTTCCTCCATTAACACGAACTTGTTTTTCTAATAAGTTTGATAAAACTATTGTTAATGATCTAGTATTTTTTACATCTCGTATAACATTGTTAACAAGTTTGGAATGGGAATATTTTCGATAACTCTCATCTTCATCATCATCATCTTCTTCTTCACCGTAATCTGATTCATATCTTTGTTTCGGTTTATCTTTATTTTCAACAACATATCGATCATTGCCTATACGATATTCATTCTTTGATAATAATTCGTCATATGCTTTAACACATACATCAATAAGTATCTGAAATGTAAATTGAGTGTTAGTATTTTTGTGTTGTGAACCTAATACTAGTATGTGTTTCATTATTGAATGAAACTTTTTTGAAATATAACTAACATAGATTCCTTTATTTTAGATATTTCAACTTTTTTTGAGAAACTTTGTTTTTCGAAAAAAAGTTATTATAATATAACTTTTATTATTTTAACAAAATTTTATATTTTGTGAAAATAATGCTAAAAGCTCAACGTTGATACTTCTCAATAAAACAGATATAAGCCTGTCGTTCCACTGGCTACTCTCCTTCCGCCAAACTGCGGGCAAATGCTTCGTCGGTCTCCAGTTGGATGTTTTCAGCCTCGAGCCTCTCCGCCAACTCAGCATCAGCAAGCTCCTGCTCACGCTTCTCCAGTTCTCGCTTCCTCTTCGATATTTCTGCAACAGCAAGGATAGAATATTGATCATCAGCTCCTGCCATCGCCGACGCAATTGCATTGTCATGTGCCTCCAGTGTCTCCTTCAACTTTGGGTCACACGCCGTCAAGAGCACCTCTTGACCAGCTATATCAACGCCTTCACGAATGGCTACGGCTTCGTCTTTGTCTTCGCTCCGCGAGAAGTTGAAACCGTTCAGAGGCGATGTTCCAGCAGCCATTGCTCCTCCTCCGCCACCGCCACCTCCTCCACCGCTTCCACCAATCGGCAATGAACAGGCTGCCAAAGTAGCAAACTCGTCATAGGTGTGAACAAGAATATCTCTCCCGAGTAAACACGCTTGAACGAACTCGGCAACCTTGTGTTGGAAAGTCTGACGCTGTGCAACCTCCAATTGTGCTGGATCCTTGGTGTCATACAGTGTAATTGTTCGCCTCTCTCCGTCTCGATAGACAACAAGTTCGAAGGCAACACCATCGAAAGGAGAAGCTTTTGCCATTTAGCTCGTAAATGACAATTGTTATGCCAAGTTTGGTATAACAGTATTAATAGAAACCTTCTATATGGAAATTCCAGAATATTTACATTTTCAACTTTTTTTCAAAACCGAGTTTTGAAAAATAAGTTGTAAATAAATTAATATGATTTTGGGGGCGGTGAACAAGGCGACAATGATAACAACGATGTTTCTTCTATCTTATCCAATGTATCGCGAGATCCAACTCGCGATATAGCAATTGTATCGTGAGATGCATCTGTTCTTTTAATTTTAACACTCGCTCTTGATTCATTATATTCTTCTATTTTTTTACTTTGATCTAATCTAACTTTATCATCAGATTCAAATACTTTGGGATCAAATTCATAATGATTAACTCTAACTCCACTTGGCAATGAATATTTAATTGACTCTGATTCTTGTATTAATGGCTCATATCTAATATTGGTTTTTTCTAAAAAGCATGCAATGGAAATTGATTGATCTTCATTGCCACATATGAAAGCAGGTTCTGAAATTCCATAATATGTTTTATCACAATCCGATGTTGTTTTAACAATGTAAAATTTAAATCCAATTCCGTATTTAGAACATATTCTATCTAAAAGATTACAATGAACAGTATCATGAAATATTAATTTATCATGCGAATCAAATACAATATACATATCATTTAAAAATTCAAGATAGCGTTTGTAAATTATTTTATTATGTAATGCCTGAAAACAAATTTTTACAAGTTCAGTAAAAGCTACTTGAGGTGGAATGTGTGGATGCATAATATATAAGGATATAACAGGAAGCATATTAAATAATAATGTTAAAATAATAAAAATATTTTATGATAGATAGAATAATTTTAAATTCAACTTTTTTAAAAAAATTATAATAATAGAACTCAAGTTAAATTGTTTCAATTTTTTAAAATGAAGTTTTAAAAAAATGAAATCAAAACTAACTGGGTTCAAGACCAAGGACGCCAATGAACATAATTCGATCCAGCCATTTGGCGAGACAACAGAGAACCATCTCGATCGTATACCAATCTGTTTCTATATTGATCGTAATTCCACTCTACCAGTGCCAGATCGCACCACCTGTGGTCTCCATCCAGCAATCCGAACAGACGGAACTGGTGGCTCTGGACGAGAATGCCATGATGGGGCTTTATCGTCGGAAGACTCCGCCAATGTGGCATGAAGCCCGCGTACGATGTCTTTTGTCGTTCCGCAAGGTTTCCGCGTTCCAGCTCCTTCATCTCCACCTCCACCGCCCCCGCTATGAACAGGTTCATCCTTGACGAAAGTATGCTCAACGCGTCGAGTATGTCCCGCAACTCCTACATCAACACGGCGTTCTGCCTTGCGTCGTGCCAACGCTTGTTCACGCCGTGCAATGTCAAGCTCTCGCTCGGCAAGCTCTCGTTTTTCAGCTTCCAGAACAGGATCGTGCATCCAAACCATCGCCCCAACTGGAATTGGGGTACCAGTAACTGGAACCCCAACTGGAATTGGGGTACCAGTAACTGGAACACGAAACGATTGAGACATGTTCAAAAGTATATGTGATAAACCTTTGAATGATGGGATTTCTAGATATTTTGAGTTTTCAACTTTTTTTGAAACTTAGTTTCAAAAAAAGTTATAATGAAATCGATATCGATATCGTCTCAACTTTTTTTAAAAGATTGAAAATTTATACTATCAAATACGTCCTAATAAGAATAACTTTACATACATAATGGATGATGATAATATATGTCAAATATGTTGGTTCAAACCGAATCATACAAAAACACATGAAATATGCGGATGCAAATATAAAATTTGTAGATCGTGCGATAAAATATACAAAAAGTGTATCTATGGTTGTAAAATAAAAACAACTCCTCCTCATGTCATATATTATTCACATTCACGAAACACATCATTTCAACCTCATATTGATATTGATGACAAAATTGTTATGATAATGATTGGGCTTTTTCTACTCTTATTAGTAGGCGTTGCATTTTCTAGTCGTTTATGATCAAAGATGTAAACATTATGAATTAATTTTATTTTGTAAACATGGATAAACCAAATCCAAGAGCAACACCACTAGATAATGCTACTATCCAATTATTCATAATCAATCTTGTGTTCCAATAATATGAATACTTAAAAGGTGCCATTAATTGTAATACAATATTATATGGCGTAAAAACAGTATTGCCTAAATCATCTTGTCTAAACAAGATTCCACCCATATCAGGTGCTTCAAGCGAAGCTAACCAATAAAGCAAACCACTTACTCCTCCCAATACTAACCAATTATTCATTTGATATAATTATATCTTTTGTTATCAAAATATTATTTTTTCAAAATTTTCTGAACTTAATTTATAACAATGTCAAATAAATCAAGATGGACTCGAGAAGAAGAATTACAATTAATAAAGAGTATATCAACTGGACAGAATATTGAGTCAATATCTAAAACTCATAATAGAACTCCTTCAGCCATAGATTTGAGACTCAAAAAAATAGTATATGAAAATATGCAAAGTGGTAAAAGTATTAGTCATCTATCTAAATTACTCAAACTACCATCAGATAAAATCCAACAATATTTTTATTCATATAAAGAATTCTTAGAAAAACATAATGTTAAAACCCAAGAACCCACAATTATTAAACAAGATGAGAATCCTCTCCAAGATAAATTAAAATCAGCTTTCAAAGAAAGTCAAGGTGGTTCCAAATTACCAAATAATATTGTTCACGATTTAGAGATAGAAAATAAGATATTAAAATTGATTGTTGATAATCGAGAATTGAGACATAGATTAAATAAGTTAATAAAAGAAGGTAGAGTAGACAAAAGTATCAATGATATTATTCAAGAAATAAAAGATAAATATAAATAATTTTATTCTATCATATTATATAATGTCGAACGGCAACCAATTTCATTATTTTTTTATATTCATATAAAAATAACCACTTCTTTTCAAATTTCATAAATATAACATTAACTCTATTACCAACTAATCTATTAAATGTATCAATATATGATTGAAATTTCTTCCCATTAATTGGATTTATATTAATGAACCATATAATTTCATATTTAGTTTTGTCTAAAGTGCAAATCCAATTTAACCAATTTGCATAAATATGAGAAATCAAATCACATTCATTCATATATATTGTTTTAATTATAATACTAATTTTAGATATTATATTATGAATATTTAAATTTGGATCTTAATTTCGTCCGCGAAAAATTTTATGATCGCATAAATTTCTGTATATGGTTTTCGCTTCAAGTATATGTAAAGAAACTATACTATGTTGTTCTTCAGAAGGGCGTCTTCTCGTAATCATTTCAATCAATTTAGTTATTTCTTTTAAAGATCCATAAATAACAACTTGAACTTTTCTAAACTTATCATCACGATTCTGAACAAACATATCAGCATATCCATTATATGGTTTAGCATGAGAAGCGTGTAATAGATAAGTTGAATTCCTTCTTAATGGAGTTTCTTTTATAATTTTATTAGTTAATTTAGTTTCATCTATTGTAATTCCAACTTCTTCCTCTAACTCTCGTATAATAGCTTGATGAGTTGTTTCATTAAGTTGTTCAGTTCCTGTTATTGCAAATTGAACATCATTTCTGGTATATCCTAAACCGAGTATGTAAGATTTAGTATAATCAAAATATTCGAATGTTTTACAAATTCCCGATAATAGAAATGTAGACAATATGATTTTATGCTTGTCTTTATTTTCATACGATAAAATAGGATTGTCATGTTCAAATTTATATTTTTTTGAATACTTATGAATAACTGATACTGCCATAGGCATATTAGTTATATTGCATACATCATCAAATGAAAACTTTCTTTTTGACATTTTAATAGAATATAGATTATTCTAATATACAAAATTATTTTCAATTTTTAATTGGGTTTTTTCTACAATTATAATATTAGAATATGGACGGTGATAAAAATCAACATGTTATATTAGTAATAGTCATTATATTGCTCTTACTATGGCTATTCACATCTAAAACTGAAAAATTTACTCAAGAAGATGCTCAACTGGGCATAGATAGTGTCGGTGATAATAGTGTTTCATATCCTTATATGGAATCCAGTATCGGTGATAATATGGTTTCATATCCCAACATGGAAACAGATATGACAAATATGAATGATTATCGTAAAAAACCTAGATTATTTTATTTAGCAAGTGGTGAATTAGTTCAAAATTAATTTATTTCTAATTCAACTATATGCGGATTTGGATTCTCTTTATAATATCCCATTGGATTAGCAATAAATGAGATATCATTATATTTACATTCCATATGTGTATGTGTATGACCACATATCCATAACTTAATTCTTTTATCAAATATAGCTTCTGGTAAACTAGTAGCCATGATAGAAGTATTAACATCTTCATATGGATAATATTTTTCGTGAATCAATTCTTGTCTTGGAAGATGATGAGTTATAACAACACAATTATCTGTTATATTTTCTAAAATATATTTGGTTTGTTTATCATGGATCTCATTAATAAATTCTGTTGTAATTAATTTATTATTTGTATAAATACAATTATAATCATTAACTCTTGTTGAGATTATCATTTTAACATGATTAGGAATATGAGACCACATTGTTGTTCCAATGAAAGTAATTCCATCTAAAGTTATTTTGTCATCCAATAAATAATATAAATTCTTAATATCTTTTGATCGAGTCATTGCCATTGATTCTAATTCATCGAAATTATATATTTTATTTTCACAAACTGAAATTTTTTCTAATCTGAGTTTATCAAAATCATATTTTCTATTTTTAATTGAATAATATTCATGATTTCCTGTTATACAAATAACATATTTATATTTTTCTGAACAATCTTGTAAAAACTTCCAATAATTATTCATGGTGATATATCCTATATCGCCTGCCAAAATTAAAATTATATCTTTGGTTTCCTTAGAACATGTCTCATATAAACTAGGAATTTTGTTTTCTAATTCTTCCAATGTAGATATTTTTGCATAATATTCTAAATGGATATCTGATATGATATGAAGTTTCATAAATAATAATATTGTTATAATTTTTATTTCATAGAAAATATTATCAATTTTTCTAAAAAATTGATAATGTAAATACTCTAAAAGATCTACAATATATACATATTATCAAAACTCACACATGGCGAGAGTAGCCGAGTCAACCGAACCAGAAAAAGAGGATGAAACCATAGGAACATCTTCTACAAACTTCTCAGAATATACTCATATGGAAAACGAAACTAAAATTTTTGCCCAAACCAAAGAATTAGACATTACTTGGTTTGCAACTGAAAAAATCCATGGAACAAACTATTCATTATTATACATGGACGGACAAAAAGTTATACCTTGTCGCCGAGGAGCCGAACTAGGAGATGACAGAACCTATTATGCACATGGAAAACTTTACGATAAATATAGTAATAATGTGATCGTAATGTTCAACCTTCTTAAAACATCACATCCAATGCTGAAAGGAATTCAAGTATATGGAGAATTGTTTGGAGGTTGGTATAACGGAAAAACTGCTAAAGATTCTAAGCGTGTTCAAGTTGGTGTATGTTATGCACCATTCAATGAGTTCTTAGTTTTTGATATCAAGATGATATTTGAAGATAAGTCTTATTATGTTGACTTTGGCGAACTCTTGGATGTATTTACAATTTTGAAGAGTTCGGAATTCCTTCTTGATCATGTTCCACTTATCAAAGTTGGTAGACTAGACGAACTACTGACACTCAATCCTAAATTTGAGTCGGTTGTCTACGAAAAATATGGCTTAGACAAAATAGAGAATAATTTCGCTGAAGGATTTGTTGTTCATCCTGCAAAAGAATATCGTAATATATATGGAGACAGAATTATTTTCAAGTTCAAGAATCCGAGTTTCAGTGAAGTTGTTGAAAGAGTTCCTAAAGTTCATGCTGAGAAAAAGTTAACGCCTGAGCAAGAATTCGCCAAAAACTTTTCTCAAATAGTTAAAAACTATACTACTAAAACTAGATTCGATAATGTCTTTACAAAACTAGTCGATCCAACTGAAAAAGACTTAGTTGAAGCCATGATTAAAGACATTCAACGAGATATCATCTCAGATTATTCTGGCAAAGACATTGTCATCAACGAAGAAACTTTTGTTAAGAGTGAAAAGATGATGTTTGGTGTTGTGTCTGGATATGTCAAGAGGTTTATGACAAGCTAAAAAATTGATTATTTCTTTATTTCACATATTAGATAATTTCATTATTTAATATGGATATCGATAAATGGACGATTGATGATATCATTAATTGTTTTTCACCCAAAAGCAAAAAGAAATTAGTCATTCCTTCATATCAGAGAAGGCGTGTTTGGAAACAACATCAAGAAAATGAACTAATAGACACTTTACGAATAAACAATATTTCCATCGGAGCTATTCAAGTGTCTCTTTTAGAAGATAACACTTATTTATTAGTTGATGGATTACATAGGATAACCACGATTATTAATTTCCATGCTAATCCATTTTCATTTGATATAACTAAGAATATAATTAGTGAGATTAAAAAAGAATTGATTGATAAATTTAAAAAGGATTATGAAGAATCTGTTCTAGAAAAAATTTGTAATATTTGGTTTTCATCAAAAATGTTAGGAACTTATACTGATTTTGTTATTGAGAAGAAATTTAATGAAGATTATGAAAAACTCGAAGACATCATTGAAAAATATGTTGACAAATCTGATAAGAAAAATATGAGTAAATTCTTAATTGAAGCATCTAGAAAATTATCAAAAGATATAAATATATCGAAAAGTAAAATTCCTGTTATTATCAATGTTGGAGGTGATAAAATATTACCTGTTCTTTACAAAAGAATTAATCAAAATGGAACACCGTTATCGGCATCAGATGTTATTGCTGCAAAATGGTATGCTCACAGAATAGATATCAAAAACAAACATGTTCTTGATAATATCAAAAAATATTACACCGATATGACCAATGAAAATAACGGAATGGAAATACATTTTGACAAAAAAGGAAACACTATCTTCGAATATATGATCGGATTATACAAATATATTTTGGAAAAATATAATACCACATTTATTAAATTCATGAACGGAAAAGAATTTATGTTCGAATTATGTGCTACTTGTTTATTCTCTGATCCAAGTAGATCAAGTCAAGAAAAAATTAAGGATATGTTATTAGAAAGCAATTTAGAAACATTTGAAACAAATCTATTTTGGAGTATCGAATTTGTTTCTAAATCAATTAATAACTTAGTTATCTTTAAGAATGTATTGTTAATTAAACAAAAACAATTATATATTGGATTAATTTCATTAGCATATCAAAATAAAACCAAAATAGAAAAAGATGTCAAATTATATCAGAACCTTTTTCAAATTCATATTTTGAATGATCAATTATTAGGATCAGGAATTAATATAGCGAGTATGAAAAATATGTTGGCTAATAAATCATATTTATCTCGAGTTTACAAAGAGGAATTTATTGAAAAGTTTAATAGTTATTTCTTAAATGGCTTGAAAAATCTAGGAAAGAAAGACAAAATTGAACCAATAACAAAACTAATATTAAATTCATTGAAGCAAGACAATGAAGAATATTGTATTGATAATATTGTGTCAAAAACAGTTATCAAAAAATATTGTGAGAACAATAATTGTAGTCTTCCTAAAAATGTTATTGGAAATCTCTGTCTATACAAACCTATCGAAGCAAAAAGAAAAGCCTCTGAATCTATTGTATCTTATTTGGTTGAATCGGGGTTAACTGATGAATATATATATGAGAACTATTTATATCTCAAAGATAATATTGATTATGATGCATGTATTCAAGAACAAAATATAAGTGAAAAATATTATCTACAATTTCTGAAGATGAGAAGTAAAAAAATATGTGATCTAATTGTTCATAAGTTTGAGAAATGTCTTATCTCAAATTTAGAAGAACAAGAAAAAGAATCTGAGAAAGTAGAAGAGTCTGAGTCTGAATCTGAGTCTGAATCTGAATCTGAAGAATCGGAATCTGAAGATTCTGAATCAGACTCTGAATTAGAAGTGCCTCAAAAAGTTATTGTGAAACCTAAGAAAGGTTCCAATAAAAAAACTGTCATTCGAAGCAAAAATTGATTATTTTTTATTCATCCTAATATGTATTGTAATATTAACATGAACTTTCACGAATATAAGATTAAAAAATATGTTATCAATAAACATAAAATGTTAGTATCCAAGAAATATAAAAATAAAATATATCTAATTGAATCTAATTTAACATATATTATAGATCTATCAACATTGAAATGTTCTTGTAATTCAGAGTTCTGTATACATCTAATATTCTTCTTGAATAATTATTGTAAATTAAACTTAGATATTATAAAGTTTTTTCATAAAGCTAAAATCAAACAATACTTTATTAATAATATCAAAACGGATGATTTGAATAACAAATTAGATAAAATAATTTTAGACGAAATATTAGATGATACATGTGGCATATGTTTGAATCGTGTTAAGAGTTATGAAACAGATTTATTATACGAGTGTCATGAATGCCAAAAATATTGCCATAGAATATGTCTAAACAAGTTCTTGATGATAGACAAAAATTCTAATAAGACATGTATGTATTGCCGGCATATTTTAATATTTTGAGATCAAAACATCACTCTTTTCTTTATTTGTTTCGTCATCTAGTTCATCATATGATTCGGCATATTCAATATTATCCCCATCATCATGTTCACTACAATATTCATCACTATAGTCTTCGTAGAAATCTTGACGAAATTCATCGCCATCCTCATAATATTCTTCTGATAAATCATCTACTTTTTCATCTGGTGTATCTTTAACTGGTAGTTTTGGTGGTGCCATCAAAACTTCTTTTGATAGACTCGTTTTCCATGCCCCTGATATGACGGTTTTACTTCCTCCACCTAAACTAGGAAAATTGTCTTCTGTTATTGTTAATTCAGATTTTTCTACTTTCTTAACAACAGACGATCCTACTTTTTCTCGTGTTTCCCGTGATTCTCGAAATTCCCTCGTTTCATGAAATCCTTCTGAACTTTTTAAATGTTTAGGAACAAATGATCTTGGCTGAATATATCTAGGCTGGCGAGTGTCTCTACTTAGACCAGTAACTCTATCTGAAACTCTATTAGTTTCTTTACGAGGTTCCCTATGTTCTCTGGTTCCTCTAGTCTTTGGCTCACTCCGCCATTCTTTTGGTTTCTCTAAATGTGGTTTGGGATCTGACTTAGCAACACCCATAACTTGATTTATTAAATCATATAATTTTTGTGCCTTTCTGGTTGAATATCCTTCATCATTTCTTTCACATAATATTTTTAGAATATTATATGCCGATTTTCTGAATCGTTTAGTCTCATCATCATATTCTTCGTGTTTGGCATTAAATAATTTTTTGGAAATAACCTCTAATTCTTTTTCTTTTTCGGTGACATCTTGACCATTGCTTTTTAAGTGTTCGATATTTTGTTTGATGATTGTTTCAAGTCTGCTGAGTTCTTCTACTCCTTTTTGTTTTTCTTGCAATTCTTTATTTACGAAAACATATTGGGTAGCTTTTTTTAATAGATGTTCTAATTTTTCATGTCCATATACAGTAGAAAATTTATCAGGAATTCTAAATTGTCCTAATGTGCGAGACATAGCAATTTTATAATTTGCTAATCCTCGATCGGCATATAATTTTTTAACTATATTAGCTAATCTTGATAATTCGTCGTCCATGATAATGTTTGGTATAATATATAAATAGGTATATATTTAGATATAATATCAATTTTTTAATAAAACTAAAGCCGATCAACATATTCAGTCACTCCTTTCAATTCTCCCAAACCTTTTCGTTCACGAATCTTTTTAACAATTAAGTTTGTTGCCCTTTCGTAGCATCAATAACCATATTTGATGGTTCTCCTGTTGGTGCAAGACACCATAATCGTTCCCCAACTTCTTTTGGATCAAAGCCATAAGTTTCTGATAAATATCTGACTTGTTTATGGCGACATAACTGCTTTGACAATTTTCTCAGGTTCTATGATAGATTTTTGTTTCTCTGATAATTTGACACCTAATTTTGCCATCATTTTTTCATATTCTTCTTTTCGTCCTTCCATAATATAATTCATAAGGTTGTTAATTGGTTCTAAAACTAATAATAAAAAAATCAATATTTTAGCTAATAAGCTTCAATAAGTTAGTTATTTCTTCAGTTTTATCTGGATAAGTAACCATTAGATTTTCCAATCCTGTTTTAGTTCCCTTCAATAATGTCATAAATTTCTCATCACTTGATTTATTTGCTAAAGTATAATTAATTAGTTTACCAATAGTTTCAATGGTAATATTTCTTGATTGCGAAGTCCATGATCGGTGTATCGAATTAAGCCATAATAGATTCCATGAAGCATCTATTGAAAAAGTATCATCAGCTATCCATAGTCTATTACCTGCTTTCAATTCTGACAATATTTTCAAATTACTTTCTAATTTTTCATCAGAAATTTCTGGTTCTTTGATTTCTGGTTTCTTTTCACTTAGTTCACTAATAACACCTTCAATGATATTATCAACGACTTCTCTGGATACTTCTTTGGATACTTCTTTAATTTCATCTTTACTTTCTTTTGGCTTATTTCCCGAATATATAATTCTCAAATAATCATCTGGAGATTTATAAGTTTGATATAAAGTTTCCATTTTACACTCACTTGGAACAATAAGTGTTTCATCATTAACAGAGATAAATAATTCACTTTCTGGGGGATATTTTATAGTCTTTCGAATATGCATAACAAATTGAGAAGTAGTCATATGATATGGAATTATATGATAGATTTTTTCAATATCAACTATATCTGATTTTTTTGATCGTGATACAATAATAGGAAGTTTATCTGGAAATTTGGTTTTTAAATATTCGGCTTTCCTCTTTCGTTCATCGAAAGAATCAGGAGTTTGATTAATGTAATTTTCTCGTTCTGTCATGTTGTTATAATATTGTATATAGATATATTTTATATATAGATATAAATTCAACTTTTTTTGAAACGAAGTTTCGCGGGGATGCCCGCTGGCGTGCAGCAACAAAAAACTTGATATTTCTTGATAAAAAGCGAAGCTTTTTATCAAGAAATATCAAGTTTTAGGCTACTAGTTGCAACGGAACACGCGGATAAGTTTCGCTAAAGCGAAACTTATCCACTTAAAATAAAACAAAGTTTTATTTTCCGCATTGAATTCTTATTTTGAAAAATCAGAGATTTTTCAAAAATAATGATAACTAAATGAAAAATGGTCATTATTTTGTATCATTATTTATGTCGTTATTTTGAACCACTATCATTTCCACAGATCCATAATACTTGTAATCTCGTCTATTTTGTCTGAATAAATTTTGCATAGATTCATTAAACCTTTATTTGATTCGCCAACTAGAATTAAAATTTCAATGTCAGGTGATTTATTTTTGATGACATAATTATAGAACTTTTTTAGGAATTCCATAATTTTGTCTCGAGATTGATGATGTAATTTTCTTAGATATGGTGAAAACAAACTCTTATCAATAGATAATTTATTATCTGATAGCCATAATTTTTGATTTTTCTTAAGAGAAGCCACAATTTTCAAATTATATATGATCAATTCATCGCTTATAACAAAATCATTAGAATTATCAAGATCAACAACTATAACATCTCCATCATAAGTAGAATAAGTTTTTTGTTTTATTTCGATAATTTTTTCGTCTTGTTTTGTTTTAAAACATTTTGTCAAACATACACTCATAATTATATTTTCGAAAAAAAATAACTTAAAAAATTAAGTGTGTTTTCATATTAAAAATGGATAAATCACTAAAATTTATTACTGATCTGTTTAATGGCAATGCTACACCAGATGATCTGAATTCTGTCAAATCATCTGTAGACCCTAGTATGTCTAGTTTTATCGATTCATATACTGATATAATAAACGATATGAAAAACAATAATGTAGATCCTAATGATATGGGTTTTAATATACCACAAATAACTCCAGAAAAAGCAAAAAAATTCGATCCATCATTACTTTCAAAACCAATGAAAGAATTACTGAGTATGATTAAAGATCCTGTTTTAAAACAAGTAGAGTCAAAATCTGAACACACCGATTTTTTAACATCTAAACATAATAAATTTTTAACACCTAAAAAATACCAAAAACCTGCTAGTAAATCTAAAAAAATAATATCATCAGAATCGGAAGAGACTGTTTTTACATTAGAAAAAGAACAACAAATCGTTAAGAAAAAAGCTAAAAAAGTATCACACTTGGATGTTGGGCAAAGCCCAACATCCAAGCCTGATATGTCAAGCGTATCACACTTGGATGTTGGGCAAAGCCCAACATCCAAGCCTGATATGTCAAGCGTATCACCATCAAAACAATTTTTTATTGATGGTTCAGAAAAAGAAAATACTCTACCCAAAAAAATTCCATCTACTAATAAACAATATAAGTTGAGCAATGGATTTGAGAATATTGATTTGGTTATCAATAATAATGAAAATTATTATTCACATCCAAATCATAATAGTATGAAATTATCTGTTAATCTTGAAGTTGTTAATAATGAAATAGTTATAGATTTTAAGAAAATTAAAAACAGATATAAATTTTTTTATGTTCGAGATTTTTATGTATCCTTTGATAAAATAGTCGAATTAGATCAGATCAATTATTTTATGGGTAAATTATTGATTGATTCCGTTAAAGGAAGTTATGCTAAAATAGTTGGTATTTTACATAATGATAAATATATTGTTAGATTAAATATATTACAATTTCATACATTCATGATTGAACCATTTTTGTCTGACTTTATGATAAAAATTAAACTTAGTGATAATAATGTTAAATCGAGATTTATATTTGATGCATATTATGCAATACTACATCATTCGAATTCAATATGTCGAATTATGCAATTTGGAACTAATTATTTTTATGCTGAATTATCAGAAGCTGCTTTAGGTAGAGAGTTCAAACATTATTTAAATTTTAAAAATATAATCGAATTTATTATCATATTAACACCAGAAAATAAGAATGTATCTTTAGAACTAGAAGCAACTTTAAAACATGGCAATAAAGTTTTAGCATGTATCAATAATGATACTAAAGCATTAATGGATAATTTGGAAACACAATATGTTTTGAATTCAAGAAAACTTCTATTTAATAAATATATATACAACATTTATTTTAATCATGATATGCGATTAGAATATGTTCAAGTTGTAACAGATTTGGTTTTTTCTTATAATTTATCATCAGTAAACAGAGAAAAAACAGGAAATATTAAATTAGAGATATTTGCTCCGTCAATAGGTAATGTTTTGTGTGATTCTGACTCTTATGTATTTGATATAAACACATAAATATATTTTATACCAGTATGTATACAATATATTCATTTGATTGTAAATTTGAGAATAATAAGCTCTTACTTGATATCTCAGATATTTGTAAAATGACATCATGTCGTTCATTGACAAGTTTAGTAATATTGTATGAATATGATTTAATTTTAGAATGGATTAAATTTCATAAAAACAACAAACTGATTTCAACAATATATGAAGACATTATTAATTATAAGTATAAAAATAGCAAATCAAAAACTATCATGTTATATTGTCAGGCTTATGTTTATGATGGACAAATACAAATAAAGACAAAAGATAAAACCAAATATGTTAAATTATTATTTTATGGATCAAAATCTATGGAAGTTGCACAAGAGTTAACTATATTTCCAAATAAATGTTTTACAAACTATATTGAAGAAGATGTTTCATCTGGTGTTATAAATTTCAAAATTACAACTAGTATTGAGATGCTATATATATTTGTTGAACCATTTAATGACGAAGCTAAAGTAGAACTTGAGGGAGAATTATATTATGATGATAAATTTACATATATGATCAATGACGAAATTAATATTCTGAACAAAATGAAATTCATAAACATGAATCATTCTGATAAGGTATATATTATTCCATTATTACGATATGATAGAGAAAAATGTAGTAGAAATTTCCAATTTAATTTTAGATTAAATAAAATAGGAAAAACAGGATCAATAACTATCAAAATATATTACTGTTATACAAAGTAAATGAGGAATTTTTTTTCTAGAGTAAGATATATGATAGATATAGAATTAACTCGATATCAAACATATTTATTATATGCGTATATGATAAGTGTTGTTTGTCAAATTATTGTATTATATATGTTGTCAACATTCTATGATGAACAATTATTATTCGTAACCAAATATGCAATTATATATGTTATCTTTTCAGGATTACAATTTATGTGTTTCTTGAAACTAATTGATTTTACCGATGAATAAATATTTTACTATACTAGAGTATATATGTATTCTAATATAGCATTTGAAGGAGGAGGAATTAAAGGCATCTCATATGTTGGTGTTCTAAAAGCATTCAATGATCTCAGTTGTTTTAGAGGCGAAGTCTCTAAAACAAGCGTTGAAATAACTTCGTCTAAAGACGAAGTTAGTTTTAACGGAACAAAATCAATAACTAAATTTGTTGGCACGTCTGTAGGAAGTATCTTTGCATTACTCATGAGTTGTTCGTGTTCCAATGATGAAATTGATAAATATTCACGAAAATTATTTCATGAATTAACAACAGTTGATCATAATATATTCACTGAAGGAATCAATTTGTATAAATATCTTGGAATGCATGATAATATTAATATATATAATGCAATTAATGAATTTTTAGTTGACAAATATAAAAAAGATAAAATAACATTTTCGGATTTATATTCGATAACTTCAAATGAATTAACTGTTGTTGGAACATGCTTATCACTTCGTAAAGCACAATATTTTAACCATATTAATGATTCAGACATGGAAGTAGCCAAAGCAATACAAATTTCAACTGCTGTTCCGATATTTTACAAGTCAATTGAATATAATGGATTACAATATGCTGATGGAGGAATAGTAGATAATTTTCCTGTTAATTATTTTGATACAGAATCAATTAATAAACAAACAATTGGAATATGTTTTAAAGACAATGATGTCCTTTCACACTTTTCTGGAATGATTAGCATGTTAGAAATGATTGAAGATACACAGTTAAAAAATAATACTGATTCAAATATCAAAGATGAAAAAATAAGAAATTTAATCATCATTGATACTGGAAATATTTCATTTTTGGATTATAATATTTCTCAAGAACAAATAAACAAATTAGAAAATGAAGGCTATCATGCGATAAAAATGAGATATAATTGAGAGATCGTTCTTACACTTCTTTCGAATCATAAGAACTTACTTACTTGCATAATTCACCTCTCTTAACTTTTAATACAGTAGAACATATACCGATCAGTATATTATTAGAAAAGAGACTAATTAGCTAATACCACACCAAATTTTTATTGCTATATTATGTTAACTAGCTTTTTTCTAACAGTTAGGAATTCAACTTTTTTGAAACGAAGTTTCAAAAAAGTTATAATGAATCATTATAAATAAATATTGTTATTTTGAAAAATCTTTGATTTTTCAAAGTAATAATTGAAGACAAGCTTCGTTTGTCCATGGGAATTCCCCGCGAAACAAAGTAGATCGTTCTGATGCTTCTTTCGAATCATCAAAACTTACTTACTAAAAAAACAACAACCAGCTACTATCCACACCATTATAATATGACCTGTTTTAAAATATCTATCTCCTTCACACAGAATAGCTCGGTTATTATTTTCTTGATTGCTCCATTATTACTTTATGTTGAACATAATCACTTGATATATGTTTTTTTTTCATGAGGTTTTCTGACAGTTCAAATTTCAACTTTTTGTTAACTTTAGTTAACAAAAAGTTATAATAAATAAAACATTATATTCTTATTTTGAAAAATCAGAGATTTTTCAAAATAGGAATCCAATGAAAGAGATCGATCTAATGCTTCTTTCGAACCACTAGAACTTACTTACTAAAATAAAAGAACCCTGTTGCTTATACAACAGAACAAGCAATGCTTGTCGTATATAACGGTTCAATTTATCTTATTGCCTTCGATTCAATGATTATAATGGACTGATATTGGTAATTTATTCATTATATTTTGTTACTATCTCATTATTGTGAATGAGATGAGTTATTGGGTGATATATGCTTTTTCTATAGAGCTTTTCTGACAGTTCAGATTTCAACTTTTTGTGAACTTTAGTTCACAAAAAGTTATAACAAATCAAGTCTTAATTTTCTCCATACTCGATATTGTATTCAATATATCACTCATATAATCGAATACAAAATCATAATTAAAATGTTTATTATACCACGATAATCCATTGCTTGCAATAATAGAACATTCTGCATCATGACTCAGACACCATTCTATTTTTTCTATTAAATCACTAAGATCATGTTTAATTTTAATATAATGAACTCCGTCTTGTAAAAAAGGTTCGAACCATAATTTATATTTACTCTCTACATTTAGAACACAAAATCCATATTTAAATAATGATCCATATCTATACGCCGCACTATTTCCTTCGATATTTAATACGAATTTATATTTGAGTTGTTCTAATCTATCAACAAATTCAGCTTTCTGTAAATGCTCTATATTAGAATAATATTCAACAAATTCATTGCCTAATATCTTTTTGTCTCGATTGGTAAAATTAACAACACCTGCATCTAAATAATTTATTCCTTTTGCTTTCAAATCTGAAGCTAATTTTGTTACTTTCAATCGAATATTTTCATTAATATCATTACTACATCCTGTATTTTGTCCTCTCCAAAATACAATAGCTTTTCGATCTTTCCATTCGGGAAGAACAAGGTCTTTAGAAAGATAATCATTTTTACAACCTTTTCCTGAAACAAAATATTTTTGAGTTATATTTTGCCAGTCATCTCCTCCTGTTATAATAGGAATATCGGCACTATCGTATGTGGTAGACTGACTTAGAATAGGAATAAAACTGTTAGAAGTCCAGTGATCTTTCATTTTAACATTCTCTCCATATATGTGTTCATATGCTTCATAATAATCTTTGTTCAAATAGGGAAAATCTTTTCTGTTTAAAATAAAAATACAATCATTTACTTCACGATTTTCAACTGTTTGTTTGAATAAATCATAAAATTCTCCTAAATAGGCTTGTGTTGGAAATCTATCATCAAGCTCATTTCTTAATAAACAATTCGTAGCATTCCATCGTGATATATCATAATTAATTTTAGCTTGATATTTATTATATCGCTTTTTATTTTCAGCATATTGTTTGACATTTCCTTCTTTGAATTTAATTAAATGTGAAAAATCATTTCGATAATTGGTATTATATAATGGGATAAAATCTACTACCTTATTATTTTTTATTCTAACAAATACTCCTGTTTTCATTTTATCAAAAATATATTTGATAGTATGTGAGATACTTTTCTGGTTTATATTCTGATATACTGGTGATTTATATTTGTCTCTATTATATTTTGGTTTATGACCAGATTTAGGATTAATATTAAGTGATGTATTGAGTAATTGACCGAGTTGATCCTGAGTAGTTATAAAAGGAAACAATGTTTTATTAATATTTTTATTCTCGAAAAGCTTGATATGAGATTCACATTCTTCTTTATTCTCTGAAGATAATTCTATGGTTGATATATCAAATAAAGAATTGGAATCAGATTCAGACTCACTATCATATCCTCCTCTTTTAAGTGATTCTACTTTATTAACATATTTTATATATTTATTATAATATTTATCCATACTTTGATACAAGAAAATAATTATAGAGCGATTACTTGATTAACAATATTTTCACTTTTATTGGAATCTAAACTCGAATTGATTTTCAATATATCAAATAACATTTCTTTCCTATTATCTAATTGTTTTTTAAGTATTTTAAGTTTAATACTAATATTATCAAATGAATATTCTCTAAACATTTTAATCCATAATGATTTATTATAATTCAATCTATTGTGAATTTCAACTAGTATTTTTTCAATATCTATGATTGATGCTCTTAGTTGATCAACGCATAATGCCAATGTTTGAGTGTGATGTTTATTGAGATCAATTTCATTTAATAAAGTTAATAATACTTTTAGATATTCTTGAATATCTAATTCTTCCAAAAGAGAATTAATATTATGACCTTTATAATATGATATTGAATCAAGTATCGTATATATCCCTGACGCCGATGTCCCTATAGCGGAAATTGCTTTCACTGTTAGATCAAGTGTCATAATTCCTACTCCCGCAATAAATGCCATAAAATAGTATGATATTTATTTTTATACTCAGGGCTATCAATAAGGATTAATGTTGAAAACAAGTTTTCAACATTAATATAACTGTTTCGAAATAACATCCATTATTCTGTATCATATGACAAATAACTGTCATCCACGATATTTAACGATAAATCGTTAAACTTCTTTTGTGAATTTTTCGATTCTGGCGAATCAAAAAATTGGATGATTTATTCAACAGTTCAAATAACAGTTCAATATTTTTGACAAAATTTCATTCATAATCAAAATATTGATCTGTTATTTTGAATCATTGAACAATTTCAATCATATTGAATAAAATAATTGTCATATTTCTTGACAATATTTTGGATGTATTAGTTGAAAGCATTAACATCAATAAGGATAATAAGGATAAGAATAATAATAGTATGGATAATAATAAGGATACCAATAAGGCAATCTTCCAGTATTATTCCAAATTAGAGGTGTTCTCCAATCAGAATAACAATATGGACTTAGACATCTTTGATATTGATTATCATAATCATCATCGATAATATTTATTTTTAGATTTTCTGTTTTATCATCTTGAACATTATTTGGAATGAGTAAATAAAATACTAACATGAAGGTTATAAATAATAAAATATAATATGAAAATTCACACATTCTATAATAGAAGCATTGAAAATTTATTCAAAACTTATTCTAAGATCATTTGAAAATCCATCATGTATTATACCCACATCGATCTCTTTATCTTCATGATCTAATAATTGAACAATATGAAAATCGTATGTAGTAGTAAATATCTTAGCTTGAATAATTTCATCTTTATATAAGAATGTTCTGTTTCTCAGTTCAAATTCTAATATTGACAATGGATCTCTAACTGAAGTTTTTATTTTAAGATGATGAACTTTATTGGGCTCACTAAATGAAATACTAAGATTATCACGATGTGATAATCCTAATCTATTAATTAGATGTCTTGGCATTACGATATTGGTAATTGGCGAAGTATAACCAAATGCTTTTCCATATACAAATTTATCATTATGTGAAATTTTCATAATGAATTTATTATTTGTCAATATATAATTTTCATATCTTGGTGGAAGAATTATATAATCTGATTTATTAAATTTGTTAATTTCTTTCTTGGAAACATGTGTTAACATTGAATACGATGTAATATCTGTTGCACATAAATCATTCTTGGATTCATCACTTGTTGAATCTCTAGATTCATTGTCTGATTTTTCGGAATCTGACATTGTTAAATATAATAATATGTTTGAGGGCGTTCGGTGTAAAACCTACTAACTTTTCTCAGACCCTTAGGGTGTGCCTCTATTTGACCCGAAGGTTAGAAGCTTTTTTCGTTTTATTATAGAAATCTTGTAATTGTTTATAGTAGAGATTTTTCAATTTTTTCATATCGGAATATTTAATATTAGGCTTATCCTTTTTCAGTTCATCGA
>Ga0194120_10004091_pt1 | contig 22900 bp, 11 predicted proteins | sample TA2MahCa65mmetaG_FD_148642 | JGI IMG/M metagenome (GOLD analysis project Ga0194120, IMG submission 148642) | Freshwater microbial communities from Lake Tanganyika, Tanzania - TA2015019 Mahale Deep Cast 65m | ecosystem: Environmental > Aquatic > Freshwater > Lake | place: Tanzania: Lake... | reverse complement strand
CGCTGGTATCAACCAGATTTATTTAGGTAAGAAACCACAACGTCCGCTGGAGGTTTTGGACAACCATTATGCCAAGAGGGGCGTATGACCAGCTTAGCCTCTCAAATCCAAATAAAAACTTCCTATACCCGCTCGATCAACCTGACACGGGACAGCGAAACCCTGGAACTGGTACGTGCTTATCTGCCTACATCGCGGGCGATTCAAGCGTTGGGTCAAATCGCCGATAGCTTGCAGGAATACTCCCCAGGCCAATCCCTGGCCTTAGTGGGGCCGTATGGCTCGGGTAAATCCGCATTTGCTTTATTTCTGGGGGCTTTGCTCTCACCCACACCGGACGCGTTCCGGCAGGCGGCCACCGATATTTTGAGTAAGGACGAGCCCAAGCTGGCCCGGCATTTCACCCAAGCTTTGGGCGATGGTAAAGGCTTTCTTAGAGTCCAAGTCTGCGGCATTCCTGACTCCCTCGTGCGCCAACTTATGTTGGCTTTGGCCAAAGCCAGTGAAAAATGCCAACTTGACAGCGGCTTAGTGGAAAGCATAAAGGAATGCGCCCACTCCGGTATTAGTATGGATCGAGTGCTGGCCATTTTCCGGCGAGCCCAAAACGCGTGGGCAGACCAGGGTGGTCGTGGCGTTCTGATCGAAATTGACGAGCTTGGAAAATTCCTCGAATACGAGTCTTACCATCCCCAATACCGTGAAATTCACCTTCTGCAGCTTTTAGCGGAAGAGACCCAAAAAAAGCATCTCGCCACATTGCACTTGGTGGTGATGCTACACCAAGCCTTTGAGCATCATGGTCAGAGATTGGGAAAAAGCCTGCGTGAAGAATGGCAAAAAGTACAAGGACGCTTTGCCACATTAGCCTTTCTTGAGCCCGCTGAACAATCCCTACGTATTGCCGCCGCCGCTTTTGAGCGTGAGACCGCGTTACCTGACGCCGTCATGACGACATACACCGGTTGGGTTGAGCTGCTTAGCGCGGAAGCCGCCTTGCCATTAGGGCTAGAACCTGCAATTGCCCAAAATCTATTTAGCCGCTGCTATCCGCTGCATCCGCTCACCCTACTGATACTACCGCTGCTATGCCACAAGGTCGCGCAAAACGAACGCACCTTGTTTTCATATCTTGGCAGTGGTGAGCCATTCGGGATGCGAGAGCGCTTGAGCAAAATGACCATGGGAGATTGGATCGAGCCTTGGCAGATTTACGATTACTTCATGCTCAACCCAGCTAGTGGCTTTTCCGATCCTCTGACCTACCACCGCTGGGCGGAAGTCGCTACTGCCTTGGAGCGTTTTGATGGTCCGCCCGACGGTACCGCCACGCGGCTATTGAAAACCATCGGGCTGTTAAATTTGACGGGAGCGCAGCGCGGTTTGAAAGCAAGCCATGCATTATTGCGAGCCTTGTTTGGTGAAGAAACGGATGATTTGCTGGCGGAACTGGAAAATGCCTCAGTCATTCATTTGCGGCGGTTCAACCAAGAATATCGGGTCTGGCAGGGCAGCGATTTCGATCTAGCTGGCGCCTTGCGACAAGATATTGCTGAACTTGCCACGCTGCCATTGGCTGCAACCTTGAATGCCTTGGCGCCCATCAAACCGATTGTTGCGCGTCGCGCTACTATCGAAACTGGAAGCCTGCGTAGCTTTACCCCCGCGTTCATTGACAGCGCCCACTGGCCTCCCAAGCCGGGCAATGAAATGACACTTTGGTTTTACCTGGCGGACAACGAGGAGCGGCTAAATTTTGAGCTTAATAGCGGGGAAACCATTGTCGCGGTTTACCATTTAGCTGAGCGTCTACGTGAAGCGGTCTATGAATGGATGGCGCTACGGGATATGCCCAAGCGCTATGCCGCTCTGCAACAAGATCCGGTTGTCCAACGGGAACACCTCACCTGGCTAGCTAGCGCCGAAGCCGAAGCCACGCTGATGCTGCGAGCCCTGATAGGCGAGGCGGAAACCCTCGATTGGTATTGGGGAGGCAGGCACATCTTGATGAATGACTGTCGCTACCTGCAAACCCAGTTATCTGATTGGGTGGAGAACATCATCTACCCGGATGCGCCGCTATTCCGCAACGAACTCATTAATCGCGACCAACCTTCCCCAAGCGCCAACACAGGGCGTAAACGCCTGCTTGCGGCCATGCTGGCCGCACCGCATGAGGAAAGTCTGGGAATAGACAAAACCCCCGCCGAAAAAAGCCTATATCTCTCGCTGCTAAAAGAAAGCGGCCTGCACCGCAAGGAAGGCGGGCAGTGGGGCTTCCATCCACCGGGCTCCAATGATCCCTGCCGCCTGCGTCCGGCTTGGGAGGCCATCACGCGCTTGTTAGGGGACGGCGGCGAACGTCTAGTGCCTTTACCGGAGATTTACGCCAAGTTCAAAGGTCGTCCCTATGGCGTGATGCAAGGCGTGTTGCCCGTGTTGATGGTCGCCTATCTGTTGGCCCACAAACGGGAAACAGCCCTTTACCAAGAGGGCGTATTCTGCGAAAGCCTCACGCTTGTGCATGCCGAACTCCTTTGTCGCCGCCCTGAGTTATTTGCCTTGGAGCGTTTCGATATGGGGGGGCTGCGCGGCGAACTGTTCGACCGTTACATCGGGTCGGTGGTTGGCAAGGTAAGGCATGATGCCACCCTACTCGATATCGTCCGCCCCCTAGTCAAGTTTGTAAGTGACCTCCCGGAATTCACCCGGCACAGTGCCCGCCTTAAGCCCCTGGTCTTGCGAGTGCGTGAAGCCCTGCAACAGGCTGTTAGCCCGGGCGTTTTGTTATTCGATGCCTTGCCTAAAGCCTGCGGCATTGAACCCGCCGAATTTGCCACGGGTGAGTCAACTGTGGTCGAGCGACTCGTCGAATGTCTCGTGGAAGCCCTGCGAGATTTGCACAAAGCCTATCCCCTTTTGCTTGATCGTTGGCAGGAGGAACTCAGTGAAGTCCTGCTGGATGGGCAGTCTCCTGACCTTGCCACCCTGCGCCAAGCTTTGGCGCAGCGTTATCAGGGCTTAGAGGCTTTTACCCCGGACCGGATGGGGGTTGGCGCTCTGGCTCGACGCTTATCCGACCCCAGCTTTGCCGAAGATCGGACTTGGTTGGAATCCATCGGCACCCTATTAGGTCGGTCACCAATTTCTAAATGGCGGGATGAGACCTATATGCAGGCCGCGCTACGGCTACGTGAAATGGCTGGGCAACTCAAGGATTTGGAGGCACTACGTCTGGCGCATGCTGAAGGCGGAGGGGAAGGCGTTGTTTTGTTGAAGGTTATAGATGTTGAAGGGGGGGAAATTAGTCGGGTTGTGCAATTGAGTGCCGAGCAGCGCGCCAATTCAAGCAAGCATTCAGACCGTATCGCTAAAGCATTTGAAACTCTCGATGAGGCAGAACGACTTGCTGTCGTTGCTGAGTTATTCAAACGATTCACTCCCACCAAAGGAGATTTATCCCATGGCTGATGAGAGCCCGAAAAAACCTGTCCGTCATTTATTAGGCCTGTCCGGCGGTAAAGACAGTTCCGCCTTGGCTATCTATATGAGGGACAAAGTGCCGGAGATGGAGTATTTCTTTGCCGATACCGGGGCGGAATTGCCTGAAACATTGGCTTATATAGATATGTTGGAGGATTATCTTGGAAAATCTATTGCAAAGCTAAATGCTGGCCGTGACTTTGACTATTACTTAAAGCTCCATAATAACTATCTTCCTTCCCCTCGGCAAAGATGGTGCACCATCAATCTTAAACTAATACCTTTTGAGGAATTTGTTGGGGATGATGATTGTATTTCATATATCGCCATTCGCGCCGACGAGCCGACCAGAACCGGGTATATTTCAAAAAAGCCAAATATAACAACCTGCTTTCCATTCAAGGATGACGGAAAAACAAAAGAAGATGTCACAAAAATACTAGAGTCATCAGGTTTGGGTTTGCCAGATTACTACAAATGGCGAAGTCGTTCAGGCTGTTATTTCTGCTTTTTCCAGAGACAAGAAGAATGGGCGGGCCTTCTCAAACATCATCCCAATCTTTTTGAAAAATCGAAGCAATACGAAAAGTTAGATGTAGTAACTGGTAAACGGTATACCTGGAATCAGGAGGGGACGCTTGATGAGTTATTATCAAAAGGAGAAATACCAAAATACGTACATAAAAAACCCAAATCAAAGAAGCTAATTGACAATCTATCGGCAGAAGAAGAAGGCGATGATGGTTGTTTAATCTGTATTTTGTAATGGCATGAACTCCATAGAAGAACGCTTCGAAAATATCAGAACTTACAGCGAAGGCGGTCAACCATCACTGCATAAGCCGCTACTGCTTTTATTTTCGCTTGGATATTGCTTTCTAGGCCGCGAAAGAATGATTTCTTTCTCGGTCATTGATAGCGCTCTAATCCGTTTATTTGATGAGTTCTATCCAGCCGCAAGTGAGCGGGCTAACACCCATTATCCGTTTGGGCGTTTAGAGTCTGATGGAGTATGGGAGTTAGAGCAAAGTGCAACTCTAAACAGAACTAGCGTCGGTCATCTTTTCAAAAGCGAATTGCTAGAGAAAAATATTCATGCCGGCTTATTGTTAGAAATATATCAAGCTTTATCTCTCGATAAAAAGCGCCTTATTGGTATTGCTAGTCAACTTCTATATCGTTATTTCTCAGAAAATCAGCACGCCGCTTTGCGGTCGGCAGTTGGTTTACCCCAAGCAATTGGAGAAGTGCGTGATACATGGATGGAATATCACGAAACCACTATAGTTCCATCGCAGCCCGCCCCGGATTACTTACCTAAGGAGCCTGCCTTGACCACCCAGCATAATGGATTTATTGCGTATTTAAACTCTCTGCATAACCTAGGCGCGGGTGGTGCGAATGCCTTGGCTGAAACCCAAGCACTGAACCCATATTTCGCTGCTTTGTATGAACCCTTTCCGGTGGTAGAAGCGGTAATTTCGGCATTGCAGGATGGGAAAAGCAGAGTAGTTGTATTAACCGGCCATGCGGGGGATGGCAAATCCACGGTTGCTTTAGATGTATTGAAACGTCTGCGCGGTTTATCCCCTACGGAACCATTAACGCAAGCCTTGCAAGAACGGGAAATTATCCACTCACCCAACGGGTCGGTGACTATCGTCAAGGATATGAGCGAACTAAGCGCAGAAACCCGGTTGCAATGGTTAGGGGAAGCCTTCAATCAACCGGGCAGTTGGCTAGTGATTAGCAATACCGGCCCGCTCTTAAATAGCTTGAGTAAATTCGGCGAATCCTGGATGGCAACCAGCGATATTGAAAACCGCTTGTTGGAATTGATGGGCGCGTCTTATGTCGGTGGAGAACTGATTTCTCACACTCTGACGGGTTTACCCAAAGACTTGGTGATACTGAATCTGACCCGGCTAGACAATGTCGAGTTAGGGACACGGGTACTCACCAAGATGCTGAATCACCCGGCCTGGGCCGACTGCGCAAACTGTCCCGCCGAACTGGCTTGTCCCTTGCGCCTGAACCGTACAGCGCTGCAATCCCTTGGAACCTTGCTGGAAGAGCGCGTGCGGTGGGTCTATCAACGACTGACCCACTACGAACAACGCCTCACCCTACGCCAGATGGTGGCTCATTTGGCCCTCAGCCTGACCGGCGGTATGGACTGTATAAAGGCCCAATATCATGTGGAGGATTCCATTGCCGAAGGCCCCGAAAAGGGTATAGACGGTTTAGCGGAAATCCTGTTCAGCGAAACCTTTTTCGGTTATCGCCATGGCAAGGTATGGGAAAAAGCGGAGGGATTGCGGGCCGTGGCCCTGGCGCGGCGACTGGTGGCAGGAGCGCCAGTGGCTGTGGATTACGAGCGGCAAATCGTCGGGCGCGAGGGCGTGGATTGGGCCGAACCGCCCGAAGTATTAAAGGCGCTTTGGCAGCGCTGGCGGAAGGATGCCGCGAATCGCAATGGCGTCGAACGGCGTTTCGCGGTACGCCGGATGCTGTATGTCTTCGGTCAGCCGATTACCACGGCAACGGCAGCCAATACCTTTTTCGACACCTTCTTGCGTTCGCCCCGATTGCGGGATTTCGACCGATGGCAGCGCGAAGCTCGGTTGACGCTGGGCACCGCCGACCAAAAAAAGCTCCGCAATGCCTGCCTGCGGGTGTTGTTGGAGTGCTATTCCGGCTTTAGTGCCGGTCAATTCGATTCCCAAGACCGGCTTTATCTGACCTTGCGGCGGGCCGACCGGGCGGTCGCTCAGCCAACGCAATGGGTTGTCGCCGCGCTGCCCTTCGATGATTTCGAGCTTTATTTCGACCGCAACTTACGGCTTCCGCTTCTACGCTATCGCCCACGTTGCTCCGTGGTTTTAAAGCTGGACCTGCCCTTACTCGATTACATCCAGGCCCGCGACGCGGGCGAGCTTGGTGGGGAATTGGCGCGGATACACTGGGCGCAGTTGGATACTTTTCGGGCGGAGTTATTGCGTATTCAAGAAAAGCCCAGCGATGAAGAAGAAATTACTTTGTTGCGTGTTGGTATAGACGGACGGATTCACTTGCATCGTTACATTCTTGACTCTGAGAAAAATACTTTGGAGATTGTGTAATGGAAAATAATGAAGCTAGCGTCCCTGATTGTATGAAACACCGCTTTCCAGAAATTCCTCTCAAAAACCCAAATCCCGCAATTCGGCTATATGGATTACGATTTTATAAAGATCAAACCCCAGTAGAATACCTTGCCGAACTGTTGCTGGTATTTGCCTCGCCAAAGGAGGAAGACGGTCGAGAAGCATATAGCTTCAAACTACTTAAAACCTCTGATAATTTCCCCCGATACTGGCCAAAAAATAGAATTACCTTAAAGCTATTTGCTTTTTTCCCTAGTTCAATACTGGAAACCCGGCATCCCACACATCAAAAAGTCTATAAAGAGATTTTAAAAACACTACAAGACTCCGTTAAAGAGGGTCACACAGAAAGCCGACGCGAGGAAACAATACGGTTATTGCAAAGTTTATTTAATGGCTTTGTGGGCGTAGCTAAAAACCGGACTTGGGTGACCCATGTCTTTTTGCCAGTTGCGAATGAATTGCTTGCCAATGAAGTGGTATGGTCCCCTCAGGGAGAGGAAATATCCGATGATTGGAAGAATTTAAGAAGCCACTTCAAATCGGATCGCCATAATTTTATGGCAAGAGGGGGTGAAGTTCTTTTTCTACAATTGGCAAACTTATTTCACAAGCCAGATGCGCCTGAGTTATTGGGGATGTTAAATGATGCCTCTTACAAACATATAAATATATCTTGTACTTCTGACTTGGAAAGCAGACTGCAACAGCACTTCCGTAAAATGTTAGAGGAAGCCGTTTCTCCATTGGCGAATTTGACAAAATTCATTGAAAACAGCCTGATCGACTATGAAATAGATTTGAGTCCTAAGCACTCAAACCTAGGATGGGTGCCTGCTGCTAGTCGTATTGAAGCTTTGTTATTCGCCCATGAGGCAGACAATATTTGCTCTGCTAATATCAGCGCCTTGGAAAAACTGGACTTACTACAACTACTCTGCTCTATGCAGGTATTGCGTAGTTTATGTTTTCAAGCCTGCCGCCTTGATGATGCTGAAGCAGACACACCAGGATTCATCGGTAATTATGTATGGATAGTTGCTGACCCGGAAGCTGTTGCTAATGCCCCGATTCGCCAAATGGCCCAAACCTCCTTTAATCGCATAGAAGCTTTGCTTTATCGAGTGCTCAGACACAAAGCTCTCGCTAATTGTGTCAAATCGGAAAATAATCCTTTCAAGGAGGCGGATAAAAATGGCTTTGAAATATTTAGAAAAAATGCCAAAGAAATCGGCTTAGTCATACCCCGCAAAGGCCCGGGCCAGCGTTTTGTATTAACCCCCGAGTTGTTGCGTTTCCTGGTTGCCGCACTTATACCACCCGGTTATAGGATGCGTCTGGATAAGTTTTATCAACGCGTCTTTGCCCATTACGGCCTCGCGCTCGGCGGGCAAGCATTATCCAGCGCTTTCGATTGGAATAACGGAAAAGCTGACGATAAAAGTTACACGGTGCCATCCCATACCACCTGGATCGAGGAGGCTTTACGGCAAGGCGGTTTCCTCGTCGAGCTTTCGGACGCCGTATCCATCGTCCACAACCCCGGCTAAGTGGAAGAGAAAACGCCATGAATTTATTCGTCGAAAGCCTGGCTGAGTACTTGAAAAGCGAATGGGATAATACGCTGAAAACCGTCGATGGGCCGAAAGAAGCACGGTTCATCCTGCAAAGCTTCGGCCCCGATAATACCTTTGCCCTGTTCGCCGCCTTGGAAGCCCACCGACTGCACTGGACGCAAGGGCATCCATTGGAATGCCATTTCCGGGTCGCCACAAAACTATGGGAGGCATGGGGAGGAACCGCCGATAACAGGCCAAAACTGGACCAAAAAATGCGCCGCCTCGGCGGGCTAGGCACTCACGGGGAACGGTTATGGGTAGACGAAGAAGACCGCTTGGCTTGGTATCGCAGCCGTACTCGTCCGGCTGGCTTTGATGGCTTGGTGGTGGTATTGGCAGGCTTTGAACATGCGTCCGACCAAGGCAGTTTGGCGGATTTCCACCGGGTAGATGAAAGCCGTGTCTGGCAGCAGGCGATGGGGGAAAGCTTCCAAGGCTGGATTCAACGCCTCAGCGACCGCCACGGGCTGGAAGTGACTGAGCCAGAAATCGAACGCTTCGATGATGCCCTACACCAGTTATGCCAAATCACCCCACGGCAACTCGCCAAACTGGCGGAATACCTGGAAATCGTAGCCGACGGCGGCAAGGATTTATATTCCTTCGGTGATTTCATTCAGCGCTTTTACTGGCATCTGCCATTCTGGGGAATTCCGCCGCTCAAGCCTGAAAATCGCGACATCGGCGGCAAAAAGGGCGCGGCATTATTGAAGAACGCGGCGGGTTTCATTGCCCATCAAAAACTAAAAACCCCCACCGAGCAAAAGAAGGCGTGGGTGAAACTTACCAAGGCGTTCGCCGATGGTATTCTGGAATTGCCCGAGCCTATTCCGGGCACGACTTCGCCTTATCAAAGCCTCGATGAATTCAAAACCACGCTGTATGAATTCATTCACAAAGCTGATGCCGACGCCAAGGCCAAGCTGATGCAGGCCGATTTACTGCCGGTATTGAAGGCGTTGAAACTCAAGGAAACCAAACCGCCACCTCCGCCCAAGATAACCAAACTCACCGGCATGAGCCTTGAGGTCATGCTGCATGCCGTTTGGGAAACCCTCCAAGCCTTCCGACAAGAACGCCTCGGCAATCGCCCTCTGTTTGAAACCCTCGCCCGGGTGCGCGTGATCGTGATCCACTTCAAGCACGACCTTACCGACGACCAGGACAACGGCCAGGACGGTGATGAACTGGCACGGGCCTTACTGCAAGGCTGCCTCGGCGGCTTGGATAAAGTCTTTAAGCACATCGGCTGGCACCTGCCGATCGATGCCGATCAAGCCAGACTGCCCCGAGATCGCTGGGAAAAAGAGATTCCCTTGACGCTGGACACCAGCAAGCTGAGTTTCGGCACGGGCAAGACACGCCCCCATGTACTGCTGCGGGTCGAACTCGCCTACGTCGATGGCGCCCAACTACCGGAGCCGCTCGACGACGAAGGCGAATCCGACGACGAGACCGTAGCGGGGGGCGTGAGACCTTACCAAAAGGTATTTCGCTGGGATTTCGGCCCCACTCAACCGGAACGGGTGCGCTTCCAGTGCGCAAAAACCGTACTGGACCGCTGGGATGCCATGACGCCAGGACGTTGGATGCTGCCCGCCTTCCGCCTGCCGATGGAAAAAATGACGGCGCTCTACTTCGCCGCCGACGCGGACGAGGCCAACCGCTTGATTGCCCAGGCGCTGACCGACCTGAACTTGGTGAACCTGCTGGAAAGCCCCCATCCCACCGTGGACTCTGGCTTTCAAAGCTTGGTTGGCGATTTGGTATCCCGCTATCGCACTTGGCTCCAGTGCTTCGCCGGACAAGACGGACAAGGCTATTACGCCGCCAACACGGGCTATTTCCTTAGCCTCACCCAAGCTTACATGGCCCTGGCCGAAGCCGCGCTCGATAACCGCCGCCTAGGCAGCATCGAAATCCTGCGCCGCCTGTACAAAGCCTGCCTCCTGGTCGATGGCAAGAGCCAACCCAACGACGACTATCTACGCTGCGCCGTGGCCTTCGGCGTGAGCCTGCCGGTCATGGAACTGGACCATCACCGAACCTGCTTTTTGCGGAACAGCTTCCCCGAAGTGGTCGGCGAACTGGCGCTAGGCCGCGATGGCAAGGGCGTGTTCGGGCAATTATTGAAGCTCGTGGAACTTCACCGCCCGCTGGCGGGCTTGGTGGTGAATGCGGAAAAGCGCATGTCGGCGGACATCAAATCCTTCGGTCTGCTGCACTACCTCGGCGAACGTCCCCCCACCGAAAAAAGCCTCGCCGTCCAAACCTTGCTGCGCGAGGAAGAAAGCGACGACGACGATGACGTTCGGGACAGCGTGCGCTCGGGCGAAGAAAGCGCGGTTGTGCTGAGAGTCCTCAATGATTACCTGCGTTTCTATCCCTTCGCTCATGACGGCCTGCGCATCCTAGCCGTTCATGTGGAGGAATTGGCGACGGTACTGTCCGGGGTGGATCGCTTCCTGCGCGACTATCTGAAAGGCTCCAACCCGGAGTTCCCACCCTTCCATTGCACGGTGATGGTGTACACCACCTCGTCATCGCCAATGGTCATGGAAAACCGCCTCGCCGCTTGGCGCGAAGCCCTGCTGGAAACTTGCCGGGAACGCAACCGGCCCTTGCGGCTGACGGTTGGCCACCGTTACGCGCCGGATCAAGACCGCATGTGCCACTTGCTCCGCCAGGAGGCCAAACGGTATGACCTGGCGTTCCTGTTCCACTTCCTTGAAGGCGAATTGGCTGGCGAGATCGAAACCGCCCTGCCGTTCCAATACGACTATAACGCCGCCAATATCAGCCCGTTCCCCATCTGCGAATATCCGCGCCCGATCCAGGAAGGCAATGTATTCCGTAGACAAAGCTTACTGAGCAACCGCCGCCTGCGCCTGCAAGCCCGGCACGCCGACCTATCGGCCCGGCTCCGCCAACCGCAAAACACCCATGCCGACCATGTGATTTACGGACTCGTCAACTACGAGCCCTGGCGTGGCGTGGTCGAGGGCCTGCATCATAAGGCGCAATGGGTGGCGTGCATCGATCCCTTCGTCGATAAGAACCTGCTCTGCGGGTCCGAACCCCAGCACCGCCGCAAAATCGTCGGCTTCGCATCCGGGCTGGGTGATTACGGCGAACTTAACCTGACCATCTCCACCGAACAGGACACACTGCAACACCTGACCGGCTTGGTGCGGGGGCAGTTGGATGAACTCCTGCCGTTCCAGCAACCCGGTCAATTGGATTCGATAGCCAGCCAAGTTGTGGGCGAAGCCGAGTCCATTATCGGCCTGTCGTCGCTCCATGCGGTGGTCGGCCAGGGCGAAAAAATCCGCGAGGTGGTGGGCTTCGCGGCGATTCGACGTGCCTTGGGTGCCGGGCAGCCCATGTCGCAACTATTGCCGGTCGATGCGCTGGGCCATTGGTTCGCCGACAGCGAGGTAAACCGCCGCCCGGACCTGTTGCAAGTTTCGCTGACTGTGCGCGGCGAGGACGAACTGCCGCTCATCGAAGCCGTGGTGATTGAATGCAAATTCGCCCAGCACAACCCGGCGCTCTTGCTCAAAGCCACCGACCAAGTGTGCGACGGGCTTACCCACCTCACCCAGTTGTTCGCCCCGAACCGCAGCGACACTGGCCGGATGAGCTTCGACCGGCGCTATTGGTGGGCGCAATTGCAACGGGCCATTACCTCCCGTTCCCTGGTCAACCTGCCGGATTCGGAGCGGCGCAAGCTGGACCATGCCTTAGAATACCTAGCAGAAGGCTATTTTGAAATTACTTGGCAAGGTGTGATCTTCACCTTCTGGACCGACGACCCCGGCGCGGCTCCGGTGCTAACTCCTATCACCCTGCCCGCCAGCACGCTGGCGCGGCCAATCCAAGCGCCGGGGAATTTTGTGTTGTGGCATCTGGCCTTGGGGTATGAGGGTTTGGCGGGCCTGTTCGCCCATTCGAAAACCCCAGCGCTGTTGAACCTGGGCGAAAAACCGGCCATCACCATAAGTGCGGAGGTGGCACCGCCCGCCACAGAAGCACCGTCGCCCCCCACAGACAGCGTGACCCCGGTCGAAGCGGCTTCGGTTATTCCACCACCGACCACACAGCCCCCGGTGGAGTACAAGCCTATCGCACAGCCCGCCGAGCCAACGGGCACCGCGCCCACGCTGCCGCCCGTTGAGACTGTGCCGCCAGTGAGCGTGCCGACCACCGCCGTGCCAGAGCGCTTATTGATCGGCACGCGGGGCAATGGCGACCCGGTGTATTGGCATTATGGGCATCCAGACCTCAATAACCGCCACCTGCTGCTGTTTGGCGCGTCTGGCTCCGGCAAAACCTACGGTATTCAATGCCTGCTGGCGGAAATGGCACGGCAGCGGTTGCATTCGCTCATCATCGATTACACGGATGGCTTCCTGCCGCAACAAACCGAACCGCTATTTCGGGAAATCGCCCATCCTCGCAACCATTTTGTAGTCACCGAAAAACTACCGCTAAATCCATTCCGCAGGCAGCTACAAGTGATAGACCCCTCTATTCCCGCCATAGAGGAAAACCCATTTCAGGTCGCTGCCAGAGTCGCGAGTATATTTTCCTCGGTGTTCGAGTCGATGGGCGATCAACAGAATTCTGCTTTGATCCGAGTGTTGGAAGCGGGTATTGGAGAAGGAACCGGGTTTAGCTTCGATGAGATGTTATCCCGTCTTTATGCCGAAGACTCGGCTTCCGCTGAAAGTCTTGCCAGTAAACTTGAACCGCTTGTTAAGTCCCAGCCTTTCAGGGAGAACTCCGACTCGGCCTGGGAACACATGTTGTCGGAAGAGGGCCGCTGGGTTCAGGTCTTACAGCTAAAAGGGCTGGCCCGCGATCTTCAAAAAATCGTAACGGAATTTGCCCTGTGGGATTTGTATGACTATGCCTGTAATAATGGGAATAAAAACCGACCCATCCCAGTGGTTTTGGATGAGATTCAGAACCTAGACCACCGTAGTGATTCCCCCATCGACAAAATGCTGCGCGAAGGGCGCAAATTTGGCCTGTCGCTATTGCTAGCTACCCAAACCACCAGCCAATTCGATCAAGAAGAACGCGACCGCTTATTCCAGGCAGGGCACAAACTGTTCTTCAAACCGGCGAATACCGAGATTGACCGCTTCGCGAGCTTACTGAGCCAAACCACCGGAATATCCAAAAGCGATTGGGGTTCGCGGCTGGCAAAGCTGCAAAAAGGCGAATGCTGGTCACTTGGCCCCATAAAAACCTCCAGTGGCGCACTTAGAGAAGAAGCCGTTTTGGTTTCGGTTACTTCCCTGGATAAGCGTTTCCAATGACAAATCTGTTGATCCATGCCGTAACCACATAGCCGGCGTTATTGAGCCCCACTATTCAAATTCTGAATACTCACAATATGTACCCACTTCAAGAGCGCCCGCTTGATATCTGTACCTTAGAAGCGGTGCGCATTTTTCTTACCCGAATTTCTGCTACCTACCCAATAAGTCGAGCCATTATATTCGGAAGCCGCGCGCGGGGCAGGTTTCAGCCTGATAGTGATGCCGACCTCGCGTTAGTGCTGGCTGGGAAGACCGGAAATTTTGCTTTAACTAAATTGGCCATGGCCGATATTGCTTATGATGTGCTGCTTGAAACAGGCATCCGTGTCCAGCCATTACCTATATGGGAGGAACAATGGGCACATCCAGATAATTACTCAAATCCTCAGTTACTTCATAATATAGAGCGTGAAGGTGTGATCCTGTGAGACCTCAGGATATGATGGATAAATCGGAACGTGCCGTGGCATCTGCCCGTATATTGCTTGAAGCAGGCGATATAGATGGTGCGAGTAATCGGGCTTATTACGCTATGTTCGATGCTGCCCGGGCTGTACTATTAACGTATACACCGAGTGCTGCTATGACACGTACTCACAATGGCTTGATCGCTGCATTCAGTCTGAATATTGTTAAGACAGGTAAGGTATCTATTGAGCTAGGTCGGGCTCTTAACAGAGCGGAGGAAATTCGCCTCATTGCTGATTATCAAGGTGAGTCCGTAGAGCCGGAGCAAGTGGTGTGGGTAGTCGAATGTGCTGAGGAATTTGTCCAAGCCATGAGAGAGTTGTTAAACGAAGCCCAAGGATAATTCATGACTAACACCATCTCGATCAAGAAGTCGTTGCCTTTAACTTTCCCCCAAACCTTTCTACCGGACCGGGATTTACTCGCCCGGTTACTGAAATTCACAGCCCAAGGCGGCAGCGGTATCAAAGAAGACATAAGTCAGACCACAGGAATACCCACCGGAGCCAGCACCGGCAAAGTCGAGCCGATGATCCGTTATGCCTTGGGAATGGGGTTAATTGACGCGAATAAAACCACCGGCGGGATTTGGCAACTTAACCTAAGCCCGCTGGGCCGGGTCGTGTTTCAGCATGACGCCGCGCTCAGCGAGCCGTTGACTTTATGGTTACTACACTTACTGCTTTGTCGCCGCTGCGGTCTGGCCTCGCCTGCCACCGGCATTGCGGATGCATGGTTCGCATTGTTTGCGGAAGGCGCTATCCGGCTCGGTAAGCGGTTTACCCTAGCGGATTATCTGGCTTTCTTGCAGGAGCGGCACGGCGATAAAGCTAGTTTGAAAGCCCTATCCAGTTTGGTGGTACGCAGTTATTCGGAACCTAGGGCGTTTGCTGGTACGGGTGCTTTGCAAGAAGAAAGCGGTTATCTCATCCGCCAAATTGCGCCATTCAAAACGGATTTCTTACCTGCCTATACCGCTTATCTCTATTTGCTATGGGATGAGCTATTCGCTGATCGGACACAATTAGCATTCGATGAATTCGCCGAGCAAACCCGTTTTCTGGCATTAACCGGCTGGGGAGAATCCCAAATAGCGGTTTGGCTCGATTGGATGGTGAATCATGGCCGCGCGCAATTGGACCGCCATACCGGAAGCCCGGTGCTATTGTGTTTGCAAACCACAGAACAAGTGCTCGCTAAGCTTTATGACGGGCTGATTTGAGCGGCGCTATAGGGGAGATAACAACAATGAAAATCGGCAATCTCATCCATTTCCATGACGAGCGGTTTTTCGACGGAGCGGTACAGTTGCGTTGGGTGGAAACCCAACCCGAAAAGGCCCGGCAAGCGACGGAAGCTTTCGTATTCCATGGCCCGCGCTATCACGGCGCGAACACCGCCGAGAATGACGGCATCGAAGAAGGTTATCGCCTTAAGGATAGCGCCAGCTTTATTCGCGACCTTATCCATTCTTTACAAGCCGGTTTGCGCGGCGAAGAAGAAAACCCTTATTGGATGGTAGTTGCTGGTTATGGCTCGGGTAAATCCCATCTCGCCTTGACCTGCGCCACCCTGTTGGGGAAACAGGCTGGGGTTACGGAATCCGTTCTCGAACATATCGAACAGGCTGATGCTGATTTGGGCGCGGAAGTCCGCGAGCAAATTTCCCGTCTTGATAAGCCGGTATTGGTATTGCCTTTGGATGGCATGGCGGGTTTTCATCTCGGAAACGCTCTGAGTCAAGCCGTATTTGCGCAGCTCAGACACTATGGTATCGATGCTAGTGCCATTCGTGATTTATCACCGCGATTTCAAACAGCGGAACAGTTTGTCCAGCGGAATTATAGTTTCCGATGCGATAGTTTTTCACAGTATTTGCCAGGACTAGATGCCAATACGATTTGTGCCCGACTGCGCGATAATGATGAGGATATCTATACCGCAGTCGATGCCATCTATACTGAAGCTAATGGTTCACCCATTCCCGTGATTGGCCAGGAATCGGCGCAGGAATTAATCAATACCCTATGCGAAGTTTATTGTGGCCCAGGGGGGGCATTTTCCAGCGTCGTTATCCTTTTCGACGAATTTGGCCGTTATCTGGAATACGCCGCCGATAAACCACGATTGGCTGGCGACGCGGCCCTACAACAGATATTTCAGGGGGTTCAAGATAATAGCGGTAAGGTGCGGCTTATCGGGTTTATACAATATGAACTGAAAGCGTATCTGAAACGCTTTGGCAGCGCCGATTTACGCCAATTACAACGCTATATTACCCGATTCGATGCCGCGAAAAAGTGGTATCTATCGACCAACCTGGAAACAATCTTTGCCCACATGATTGGCAAGAATGAATCCGAAGTGGCCCCGCTCTGGAAACAGGGTGAAAACCAATGGCAGACCAGTTGGCGATATTTGTCGCAAAGCTTGCCCGGATTCCAACGCATTCAGGTGTGGGGTGATTTTGAGCAATTTTCCCGCGTCATTGGTCGCGGTTGCTGGCCGCTGCATCCTTTAGCGACTTGGTTCTTAACCCGCCAGCGCGATGTGGTGCAATCCCGCTCGGCGCTGATCTTCATTAAGGACATCATAGAGCATGTCGCCAACGAGGACGCCTTTACAGAGGGAGGCTTACGGCAGATCGGTGCCGCCGAGTTGGTATTGAAAAGCCTGCTGTCGGAGCTTATCGCCGCCGAGCGCGAAACTGGCGCGACCACAGCGGAGACTCTGCAATTGTTGCTAGAGAAATTCAAAGCACACCTCAATCCTGAGCAACAACGGGTTTTAGCGGGCGTGGCGGTCCTCACTAAAATGCGGGTCGGTAAGCACAGCCAAGACACCATGGACCGCCTGATCGGCGAAGCTGCCGCATTGGAATCCGGGAAGGTGAGTGCCGCGCTCCGGGTGCTTGGACAGGAGCTCGGCGCATTGGAATGGAACAGGGACCTGGGCCAATATGAATTGATTGCCGATGCCGCTAGCCGTGGGCAATTTCAACAATGGCTTCGTAAAAAGCTGATGGCGTTCTCCATCGATGCGGTACGTGATTTGTTCATTCGGCGCTGTGCAAAGGATAGCGAACTCGGTAGCATCGACAGCGATTTCGGCCATCATCGAGATATCCGTACTACGGAATGGATTTTTGAGGCGCAGTTTGCCCATATCCACACATTAGAAAGTGCGGTACAACGGGCTTTCCGGGAATGGCAGGAAGCTATAGCGCCAAACGAAGCCAAGGGTCGGGTCATTTATCTCTATCTCCATACGGACGATGATTTACCTAGTCTTCAAATCAAGCTGCAAACCAAATTACAGTTTGAGTTAGAACGCATAGGACAGGCGAAAGCGCCTATTTGGATCATAGCCCTCTCGGACACTCAAGGCGCCATCGCCGAGCATATTGGGCGCTTGGAGATATTTGACGAGAGTACGCCGGATGATGTTGAGCGGTTCCGCCGCTTCATCCCGGAAGAACGCGAACGGAGCCGATTAGCTTTGCGGGAAGCCGTGCAAGGGGCTATCAGGGAACGGATTTGGTGGGTTGCCGGGATGACGGAAGCACCCTCAGGACGCCTTAAAACGGTGACCGAGGCGATATTCGCAGCAGTATACCCGGACGCTTTGCCGTTCCCATTCGACGGATTCGCCAGCGGCCCTGGCGGTCCCGCCGATGCCGCGCAGCTATCTCGCCATCTCGCTACGGGTCAGGTCGATGGTAACTGGGTGCAGACTCAACCGGTACGCTTGCGAAATCGTGTTCTAGCCGTTTTGGTAAATAGTTGGAGGTCTTTGCAAGCCGATGGCCGGTTGATAGCGCCCGCCGAGCCATGCGTCAAGGCGGCCTATGATCGGCTGGAACAATCCCACAAAAACCAACCTGGTCTGACATTGTTGTCATCTTTCCAGACGCTTATTGCCCCACCCTATGGAATGAATGCTTCCTCGGCGAGCCTGTTGCTAGGGTTGTTACTAGGTGCGAATCATCCACCTCGAAGGATTGAGCTTAATGGCGAGATGGTGGCATCCAGCGATTGGGTTGAGCAAGCGTTTAGTAACAAGCATTACCTAAAACGAGAGATATTAGATAAAACTGGATTGCGCTTTTTAGCGGAAGATTCTGAAAGCCGGTGGCGTAGCTTTTTGGATGCTTGGGAGTGCGAAAGAAATTATCAAAAGCTCGAAACCATTGGAAATAAAGCCACCGCGCTGCTGCGGGCTGATCCGATCCCTGAAATATTGGAAGAGCGCTATAAACGTCTGCAAGCTACTTCGGATGATGCACGGCATAAATTGCTTGCTTTCAGTTCTAACATTGAGAAATGGGAGAGGGGCATTGAAAGAGCGGAACGCTCTAATGATGTAGGTGAACTCTTGAGAATAGGAAGTTTAATCTATAAGCAATGGGAAGAGTTAGAGGATAATCCTTGCTGGTCCAACGCTCATCTCGGGGATTGCGATAAACTTCTTGTGCCCTTAAAGCAAATGGTTTCAACCTGGATTAGTGAATGGATACCTAGACAAAGTTGTAACTCCGCAATGCAGGTTGGCGATTTTCGGCACCGTATGGATAAAGCTGGCACCAGCTTAAAGGAATTAGGTTTTAAACGCGAAGCGGGGGTATTGGAGCAACAGGCTAGACAGGCCATCATGCGGGTTGAAGAACGTCAAAGGTATAAGATGACGTTGGACGAAAGTGATGACTATCCACGGCAACCAATTCCTGCTGAATCTACGCCTGTTAGGGAATTGATCGATCAGATTACTCAAGGTGATAGGATCATGGAAGCACTGGCTTCAGTTAAGGAGGTGCTTGATTCTGATGAGTTTAATGCTCGAATTGGTTCTATAAAAAGTCGTCAGGAGAAGCTACAAGCTATCCTTAAGCGGCATCGAGAAAGTCTGGGTAGATTATACTCGAATATTGAAAGTGAAAGGGCCTTGCAAGAGGTATTAGTGAAGGCTAGATATCTGCGTGATATATTCGTTGAGACCCGTGATGAGCAGGAATTAAGTGACTTATTATTTCAGCTAGAATCGATACAAGCCAACATTAGTTCATGGGAATCAGGCGACGTCAGCCCCGAGCGGCTTTCCGAATTATTGGAGCAGCAAATACCGCATCAAGTACATGATCTCAGGGAGTTGCTGGAAAGCCGAGACATTGAGCCCGCTTGGGACTTGGATGCTCTTTACATGACCCTCTCAGCAGAACGCATCAACAGTTTACGGGTGCGTTCATCCGAGTGGCTGCGGCCAAAATTAGCTCTTGAATCACAAATTCCACAGATGGATCATCACCTTTGTAAAGCGCTAGAGCGTGAACTAGCGGAAGCTCCGTTTTATTTGGCGAGGGATGATACGAAACACGTCGAGCGACTGTCTGCTATGGCTAGGTTGAGGCGTGAGGAATTAGAAGAAAGGCAGAGATTGGATAAGGTTGCCACTTGGCAAGCCCCTTTTTTATCGCTCTTTGACATCGAAATGCTAGATCTTAGAACGACGGAACTGCTATTAAAAAATATCCGAAATCCTCCCTGTGAATTAATACAGCAAGAAGAAGTGATATTGGAATCGATTGAAGCCAAATTGATTGCACACCTTGATTATCTCAGTATGGACGAAATTATCGGGCGAATCGAGCGCCTACCAATAGAACGGCAAAGAGAGCTCCTCATGCTCCTGTTTAAGCGTCTTGGTTAGTAAGTAATCTTTAAAACTTAAGCTTCTATACTAACTTGCGAGGTATCCGCCTTCCCCCAATATCCCTCATCTCCCAGGCCTCTCGCGCTGGGTTTTCCGCATAACTCACATGGATGGGACGGTCCGGACCGTAGAAGTAGAGCCGGTCAAAGGGAAGATTTTCCATGATCCATTGGGCGACCTCGGCCATGTCTTCGTCTTCCACGATGAAATCCACTGCCGCGCCGAGCCTGGGGCAAACTGGCTCGCCCTTGCGGTTGAGTTCGCAGGCGGCATGCTGATCAAGTTTAGGGGCGATCCGGCCTGGGATTTTGCGCGCCAGTTGTGGTGAACTGAAGCCATAGGTCAGCCGCACCATGCCAAAGTAGTCGATGACCGGGTCGAGTATGTGGTGCGCCAATTCGTATAGTGCGGTATAGCTGTCCGCTTGTTGCGGCAGGTTGGCCAGGCCGGTCGCGACTTGGGTTTCGCCGCATTCGATCAGGTCGCGGTAGCTGAAATGCTGGCCACAGGCACTGTCGATGTCTGGAATCGTCTGGCTGCGGACGAGATTGAAGCCATCGATGGCCCAGCGGGTGGCCGCAAGCGTTGCGTCAAAGGCTTTCGGCCTTGGGCCGTAGCCACTGAAACTTAGCAACCCCAGGCTTTCCAGCGCTTCGTCAAATGCCAGTTGTTCAGCATGGTTCGACATCTCTTCGTTGAGGTAGCGGGATTTGCGGTAGAGGTAGGGCGGTTCAAATTCGCCGGTGTAATCAAACACATCAAAGTCCAGGTCGCGGAGCTTGAGTTTGATGCGCCGCACCATGCGGGGCAGAGGTAACCCCAGAAAGTCGTCAAAATTCATCAAGGTGAGTTTGCCGGAACGAATGTGTATCTTGATGAGGTCGGCGCTGCTGGCATCGCCATAGAGCTTTAGTCCGCAGTTGATATACACCCGCAGCACGGCGGGTAGTTGTGAAATCAGGCTGGTATGCAGTTGCAGTGATTGGCCCTCTTCCAGCCAGCCGAGACCCTGCTCGGCGGCGGCCCGGCAGGCCTTGTCGAGTGTCTCGGGATTGGCGGCGGCAATCAGCAACTCTCGACCGGCCTCCTGGGCATGGCGGTAATCGCCAAAGAAGGTTTTCACATCCCGTTGCAGGCCGGTTTCCAGGTGTCTGTAGGGTTTCCGGTGCTGAAAGAAAACATCGGCCAGGTAAACCGTAAGATCGTCCATTCTTGAGGTGCGCGCTTGTTCGAGTATGGTCTCGGCGTTCTCTTTGCGGGATTCGATGAAGCGGAGCGCCGCCGCGACACTGCCGAAAGCTAGGATTAGAGTCTCCGGCGCGCTGATTTCGCGTTTTTCCGGCATACGGCCCAGGCGCAGCCGGGTTTTCCAAAGGGCTTCGAGTGTCTCGGCGTGTTCCTGATATTTGGCCTCGGCCTTGTCCGCTCGCCTTGGCTTTTGGGGGCGGGACAAGGCTGTATATCGCAGCACGTTGCGGCGGTTTTCCTGGCGTCCCAGTTGAAATCGCTGTTCCAGTTCCGGGCTTTTGAACACGTAGAAAATGCCGGGGCCGATCGCCACCGGCTCTACGTCCATTGTTTCGGCCAGCCAGTCGCACAATTCGGCTTGGGTGTAATACTTCTGGAACGTGTTGCGTGCGGTCAACACGCCATCTCCGTAAGGTCTGCCGCGCACCGCCTCTTGATTGGCGAGCATCGCCGAGACCACTAACAGTTCCTCTGCCAGGTCAAACGCGCTCTGCAAGGCTTCCAGACGTTCCTGGCGATCCTCGATGACGTTGATGACAAAGCCCAGATTGACAATCTGGGCCGGGTATTTCGGCTGGTCCGGGGCGAAATAAGGGTCCCAGCCCGCCACGGAAATACCGTTTTCCGCCAGGCCCCGCACATCACCGCCTCGCCCGCAGCCATAATCAAACACCGTTTTCGTGCCATCGAGGAAGCCGAACCGGGCGAGTGTCTGTACCGGCGCGGAAAGGTGAGTCCGGCTCAACGCGGTGAGGTGGCGGGCCACGCCGGTGAAGGTGTCCGGCACGGCAGTGGCCATGGCTTCATCGTTGCCGAGGGGCGCCAGTTCATGGCCGACGACCTTATAACCTCGCAAGGCCAGCAAGTTTTCCCAGGTTCGCAGGAAGCCGATCCGGCGCGGATCATCGAACAGGCCGATCTGTTCGGCGGCGAGAGTGAGCGCGGAAAAGGCCGGAACCGAGGGGTGATCCTTCGGCAGCAGCAATTCCTTGCGGTGCAGGATGGGCGGGTTTAGCGAGCCGTCATAACACCGAAAGCGGAAGGTCCCCCGTGCCAGGTCCACCGTCCAATAGCGCTTCAACACCGGAAACGCTTCGTCGAAAAAGCCGGGGTAATCCAGCAAACTGATGGTGCCCTCCCGCCCGAGCTTGATGACGTTAAAGTCCCTATCGGGCTTGATACGGGCCAGCGCGGCGGCCTGGTCCATCATCTCGCGTGGTATCGATGGATCGGACCGCAGGGCTTCCATGTGTAGATAGGTGTGCTGGGCGACGGTTTTACCGGTTTCCATAGGGGGTCAGTATTGAAATCGATTCGGCGCTAAAGCGGGGGTTCGCTCCTGGACCTGCCGGATGTCCGCCGCGTGGCGACGCTGACAGGGGGCTCACGTTGGCCGGTTTGATGGCGATCGACTCCGGACACATGCGCCCGGCGATGTGACGGCTGGTTCCGGATGGGGGCTGCGCTGCATCGGTCAAAGCGCTCATTTCGCGTAGAGTTGCTCTACCCACTCAAGGAACCAGCGCGGTCGGATCAGGATGAGGGGAATCGCGATGCTGGGCGTGACCGGGTAGGGAGCGATGTCGATCAGGAACAAGGTCAGAAGGCTCAGGAAGGCCTTGATGCGGGTTCGTCCGGTTGATTGCGGTTCCGGGGTTCGCGCCGGATATAGCGGCTGTCCCTGACGCTGATAGAGATTGCGTACGGCCCGCAGCATCCACGGGGGTCGGACCAGCACCGAATACAGGCCGATCAGGCAGCCGGGCGAGACCGGGCCAAACCCGATGACGGCGAAAACGCCGAAGACCAGCAAGAATTTGAGTTGCGTCCAGTTCATGCCGCGGGTTGAGAAGGGTGACGGTGTTATGGATGGATGAGCTGATAGAGATTCATTTGAACC
>Ga0194120_10004089_pt1 | contig 22912 bp, 22 predicted proteins | sample TA2MahCa65mmetaG_FD_148642 | JGI IMG/M metagenome (GOLD analysis project Ga0194120, IMG submission 148642) | Freshwater microbial communities from Lake Tanganyika, Tanzania - TA2015019 Mahale Deep Cast 65m | ecosystem: Environmental > Aquatic > Freshwater > Lake | place: Tanzania: Lake... | reverse complement strand
GGCACGCTGGGTTGTAGCGTGCCTGCTGGCCCGCATGTAGGGCACGCTGGGTTGTAGCGTGCCATTGGCCCGCATGTAGGGCACGCTGGGTTGTAGCGTGCCATTGGCCCGCTGAAGTTCAGCGGGCCCTACACGAGATCCAAGATCCGCTGCAGCACCCGTGCGGTGCCCTGGATCGGCAGGTTCGACAGATAGAGATGCCGCGCGCCGGCCTTACGCAACTCGCGAAGCGACCGTGCGCAGATTTCTTCCGGCGAGTCACCCGCCTCAAATTCCTTTGTCAGCGCCTCTGCGGGCACCGTCAGGAACTGCTGCAGAACTGACAGGGTCCTGGGATTTGCACTGCGGTAATAAAACACACCAAAAATCCCGGGCGTCGTCACACCGGCCGCCTGTTGTGCAGTAAGGAAGGCGTCGATTTTCGGCAGGTCGTGGTGCGAGACGACCTGCGTCAGGAACAACTCGCCCGTGAAGTGCGGGTCACTGAGATAACGCACCTGCGTGACCGGGTTCTGGTGGGGATTGGCCCAGCCGCCCAGCGCAAGTTCCGGCACGTGCGCCCGGATGTCCTGGCGCAGTTGCCACGCGTGTTCGACGCAACGAGCCGGCCCCACGGACTTGTCACCGCCAAGCACCACCAGCGACGGAAACCCCTCATGCAGGGCCCGCTCTGCGTACGACAAACAGTACTCACGCGTGTGTTTGGTCGTCAGGAACGGAATGACGTGGCTGCGTGGCACGTCAGTGCCGAGGTTGTTCACCAGATGACGCAGGTTGTTTTCTTCGCGCGCCCCGACCGCGCTGTCAGTCAGATACACAAACAACCCCTGCCGCACGAGGCCCCGCACGGCGTGGTAGGTGTCAATCCACGCGTCCATGCCCGCGGCGGCGTTCAGTTCCGCACGAGGGGGACGGAGTTCGACGGAGAGCAGATTGGATGTTGTGGCCAGAGCTTCCAGGAGGGGGTTTGTCATCGGTGCGCGCGTGCACCAAGTATAGACTTGCTGGTGAATGGCCACTGCGATGGCAACCTTGCGAACGTTGCCTGTGGAAACGCTCGCACCCCACCCGACCCCGATTGATCGCCTGCGACGACTTGAGGCGGCGCTCGGCCCGAGCAGCCCCGCGCTCTTCATGAAGCGCGATGACCTGTTGTCCTTCGCCATGGGGGGCAACAAGGTGCGGAAACTGCAGACCGTGCTGGCCGCCGCCAGGGCCGCTGGAGCCGACACCCTCATCACCTGCGGCGGCCTCCAGTCGAACCACTGCCGCGTCACCGCCGCCGCGGGAGCGGCACTGGGGCTCCGCGTTGTGCTGGTCGTCAACGGTGCGGAACAGGCCAGACCGACAGGCAATGCCCTGCTGGACCGGCTTTTCGGCGCCGAGATTCGGCACGTCGACTCCCGTGAAGCCCGCGCCACGACCATGCTGCGCGTGGCGGAAGACCTGGAGAACGAACGACGGCGTCCGTTCCTGATTCCCCTTGGGGCCTCAACACCGCTCGGCGCTGCCGGCTTCGCTCGCGGCGTCGAGGAAGTTCTCACCGCAGGTATTTCCCCCACCACAATCGTGCACTCGTCGTCATCCGGCGGCACCCAGGCCGGCCTGATTGCCGGGTGCGCGTTGTTCGGGATCACGTCCCGCGTGGTTGGGATCAGTGCCGACGAGTCCCGCGAAGGACTTACCGCAATCGTCCGCCGCCTCCTCGGCGATCTGGCTGCACTCGTTAGTGCATCCGCTGCGGGGATTGGTCTGGAACAGGAGATCGACGTTGACGATTCGTTCGTCGGCGAGGGCTACGGGATTCCCACGGACGCGTCGACTGGGGCGCTTGAACTCCTCGCGCGCACCGAGGGCATCGTGCTGGACCCCGTGTACACCGCCAAAGCCATGGCTGGGCTCATCGCGCGCGTGCGCGCCGGTTCGTTTACCCCCGATGACCGCGTGTTGTTCTGGCACACGGGCGGACAGGCAGGACTTTTTGCATGAAACTCACATTCCTTGGTGCCGCGCGCACCGTCACCGGATCAAAACATCTGCTCGACGCCGGTGGGGTTCGTGTCCTCGTGGACTGCGGCATGTTCCAGGGCCTCAAGTCGCTGCGCGAACGCAACTGGGAACCGTTCCCCGTGCCCCCGCGATCGATCGATGTGGTCGTGCTCACACATGCACATCTTGATCACTGCGGCATGTTGCCGCGACTCGTCGCCCAGGGATTCACCGGTCGCATCTTCTGCACAGGCGGCACTCAGGAACTGGCGCGCATCGTGATGGAAGACGCCGCGCGACTGCAGGAAGAAGACGCGGAACGTGCCAACCGCAAGGGCTACACGAAGCACAAGCCCGCCCTGGCGCTGTTCACCGAAAACGATGCGGCTCGCGCGATCCTCCAACTGCAGCCCGTGGGCTACGACCGCCCCGTGCCAATCGCCCCTGGGGTCGAGCTCGAGTTTCTCAACGCCGGCCACCTGCTCGGGTCCGCATACGCTCGAATCACGGTGGCCTCGGAGGGCAAGACGGTCCTGTTTGGTGGCGACCTCGGCAGGCACGGTCGTCCGGTACTTCCGGATCCTGTGCCGCCACCCGACGCCGATGTGGTGCTGGTCGAGTCGACCTACGGCGATCGCGCGCACGACCCGGATGACGATGGCGTGAAGCTGGCGCAGATTATCAGCGAGACGATTGCGAAGAAGGGGAAGGTGGTCATCCCCGCATTCGCCCTCGGGCGCGTGGAGGAGTTGCTGTACTGGGTACGCCGGCTTGAAGAGCGCAAGGCCATCCCTGAAGTGCCGGTGTACGTGGATAGTCCGATGGCGGTGGAAGTGCTCGCAGAGTACCGGGATCGCCTCCACGAGCTGGATGAAGGGCTCCGCAACTTCATGACCGCGCGGCTGCGTGTGATCTCGACGATTGCCGAGTCGCGCAAGGTGCAGGAGGACGATCGGCCCAGCATCATCATTTCGTCGAGCGGCATGGCGACAGGCGGGCGCGTGTTGCACCACCTGCGCCGGCTGCTTCCGGATGAGCGGAATACCGTGCTGTTCGCCGGCTACCAGGCCGAGGGCACTCGCGGGCGACTGTTGAAGGATGGGGCGACTATGACGAGGATTCATGGGGAGGAAGTCCCCGTGCGTGCGCGCATAGAGACGATCGACTCCATTTCGGCGCACGCCGATCGACACGAAGTCATGCGCTGGCTGAAGAGCTTCAAGAAAGCGCCGTCGTTGTTGTGTCTGGTGCACGGCGAACCCGGCCCCATGGACGCACTCAAGGCCACGGTGGAGTCTGAACTCAAGTGGACCGTGAAGACGCCGGGCCATCGCGAATCAATCGAGATTTGAACACGTTATGGATCGACAGTACCTGCTCGAACAAATTGACGAAGCCGCCGTGGTCCAGCTGTACGCGGACGGCTTTTCTGCGCTGCCGCTCAACGACAAGTTGCTCATCTGGCACCTGACACAAGCGGCGATCGCCGGCCGCGACATCTACTGGGATCAGCGGTATCGCCACAATCTCCGGATGCGCAGGCTCCTCGAATCCGTCGTGCGGGCCGGCCGGATCGATGCGTCGGCTTTTGATCCAGCGACGCTTGCCGAAATCCGTCGCTACACGAAGCTCTTCTGGATCAACACGGGGCCGTACAACAACCTGACCGCGCGCAAGTACGTGCTGAAGTGTTCGGAGGAGGCCTTCCTTGAGGCGCTGACGACTGCAGAGCGCATCAACGGAGCCCAGGGGCTTCAGCCCCTGGGTCACGCGCTCACATCCGCGTTCTTCGACGCCAGCTCCGAGCCCCTCGTGACCAACAAGTCCCCCGGAGACGGCAAAGACATCCTGCTCGAAAGCGCCAACAATATGTACTCCGGCGTCTCGATGGCCGACCTCGAAGGCTTCGAGGAGAAGTACGGGCTCAACTCGCGTCTCGTCAAGACCGAGCACGGACTGGTCGAAGAAGTGGCTCGGGTGAATGGCCTCTATGGCGACCACATTGCCCGCATCGTCACGCACCTGAATGACGCGCGGCTCTTTGCGACGCCGGCGATGCGGAAGGCGATTGACGCGCTGATGAAGTTCTACGAGACAGGCGAGGACGCCGATCGTGTGGCGTATGACATCGCATGGGTCGCGGACAAGGACTCACCGGTGGACACGATCAACGGGTTCATCGAGAACTACATGGATGCCCGCGGGATTAGGGGCGCGTGGGAAGCGCTTGTGTTCTACGTGAATCCCGCGAAGACCGAGAGCATCCATCGGTTGGCGCAATCCGCGCAGTGGTTCGAAGACCGCATGCCCTGGGAGGCGAAGTGGCGCCGTACGAGTGTGGTGGGTGTCACGGCGCGTGCCATCGATGTGGTGATGGAAACCGGGGACTCGGGTCCGGTCACGCCCATCGGAATCAACCTGCCGAACGACCAGTTGATCCGGGAGCGATACGGCAGCAAGTCCGTGTCGCTGGCCAACGTCAATGAGGCGTACGACAAGTCGCTGCCGCCTTCGTATCGCCAGGAATTCTGCTGGTCGCCTGAAGAAGTTGCGCGTGCCGAGAAGTGGGGGTCGCTGGCCAGCGAGGTCACAACCGCGATCCATGAAGTGTTGGGGCACGGCAGCGGCGTCGTCGAAGCGCACCTTGGTGGACGACCCGAAGCGGCGCTGAAGGAGCAGTACGCCGGTCTTGAAGAGACTCGCGCGGATCTAGTGGCACTGTACTTTGTGGGCGAACCGAAGATTGCGGAGATCGGCATGGTGCCCGCGGAGCATCAAGCAGAAATTGTGCAGGCCGAGTATGAAGCCTACGCGCGCAACGCGCTCGTGCAGCTCAGACGCATTCGTGAAGGCACAACGATTGAAGAAGACCACATGCGCAACCGCCAGGCGATCGTGCATTGGCTGATGGCGAATACGCGCGCGATCGAGTCCAGAACGAGAGACGGCAAGACCTATTACGTCATGGTGGACGCTGTGGCCTTCCATGAGGGCGTCGGCCGGCTGCTCGGCGAAGTGCAGCGCATCAAGTCCACCGGTGACTATCCGGCAGCGAAGGCGCTGTTTGAGACACACGGCATCCATTTCGATCCGGTGCTTCGCGACGAGATCGTGGCGCGCGTGCAGAAACTGAACCTGCCGTCGTATACCGGCTTCGTGCAACCGGAGCTCTCGCTGGTGCACGATGCCGCTGGCGCCGTGGTGGATGTCGCGATCTCGTATCCGCTCAGTCTGGAGGAGCAGATGCTGAAGTGGGGTGCTGGGTGCTGAGTGCACGGGACCGGGTGCGGGTGCTGGGTGCTATGTGCTTGGTGCTGGGTGCGCCGGCACTGCTCGCGCAGGGGCCGGATCCGGAGCCACGGGTTCGGGCTGAATTGGCCGCCGCGCGGGCGTTGTCGCCCGCAATGATCACAACGATTCAGCCGGTGATCGACCGCGCGTGGGCCGGCTTCGATGAAGCCGCAGCGATGGGCATGGTTGAATTTGCGTCGAGGTACTGGCGCCTTGCCGGGAATGCCGGTTATGACGCCACAATCGATCGCGTCCATGTGCGTCTGACGCCTTCGGCTGCCAATTGGATTGAAACTGCAGACGGCCCGAGTCCCGGCTGGGACCACACCGTCGGAACATTGACGCTGCTGCGGGATGGGCAGGCGCCACTCACAGTGTTGTCGAGGGAACGCGAACGTCTGGCGCTCGCGATCAATTCCTACTCGACCAATGGTCCGGTCGGGGCGCCCCTTGTGGATGTCGGACGCGGACAGGCGACTGACTTCGAAGGCAAGGACGTCAAAGGCGCGGTCGTCATCGGTGACGCCGACCTCGGTGGACTCTTCCGTCAGGCCGTGGTCCAACGTGGCGCCATCGGCGTGATCTCGACTTCGATCGCCAGCTACATCGCCAACGAGCCGGACATCCTGCAGTGGGGCAGCATCCCCCGCGATGCCGAGCGGAAGGCGTTCGGGTTCAAGGCCTCACGTCGCGCCAACGAGACGCTCCGGGCCGCGCTCAAGAGCGGACCACAGCGCGTTCGTGTGGAGGTCGCCAGCACGTTCGCTGAGAAACCTGAACGCACGCTGGTCCACGAAATTCGCGGCAGCACCTTGCCTGACGAACGGATCGTCATCGCCGCACACGTGCAGGAGCCGGGCGCCAACGACAACGCGTCCGGGGTGGCGACCCTGCAGGAACTCGCGCGGTCATTGACGCAGGGTGTCGAGTCCGGCGCGATTCCGAGACCTGCGCGGACGATCACGTTCCTCTGGTTGAACGAAATTAGCGGCAGCCGGGCGTGGTTGCAGCGCAACGCCACCAAGGTGCCGGGTGTGAAGTACATGTTCTCGATGGACATGACCGGCGAGGACATCGCGAAGACCGGTGGCAGCTTCCTGGTCGAACGATGGCCTGATCCAGGCGCGATCTGGACGCGGCCCTGGGATCCCAACTCCGAGTGGGGTCGCGGCAACGTCCGCAAGGAAAGCCTCAAGGGCGACCTCATCAACGACCTCCACCTCGCCGTCTGCGAACGCGTGGCCGCGAACACGGGCTGGGTCGTCAAGACCAACCCCTATGAGGGTGGCAGCGACCACACGGTCTTTGGCACCGCCGGCATTCCGTCGCTGCTGAACTGGCACTTCACCGACCGCTACTACCACACGAACATGGACACGGCCGACAAGACGAGCGCCGCAGAGATGCGCAACGTGGGTGTGGCCGTCGCTACGACCGCCTGGCTCCTGGCATCGTCTGATGAAGCACTGTCCATGGAAGTGGCTGAGCTCGTGGCCCGGGCCGGGCGTGCGCGGATTGCCGTCGAACTGCGGGATGGCCGGGCGCTGCCCGACCATGCGGACGCGCTGGCGGCATGGCGGACGTGGTCTGCGGAGGCCGTGCGCAGTGTGACGCGCCTCGTCACCGTGCCGGCATCGTCGCGCTTGAGCGAGCGACTCGAGGCGCTGGCTGCTCCTCTGCTGGCATCGGGGCCCGTGCGGTGAAACGCCTGGCGGCTACAGGGCCCCCTGAACTGCCGCTCGGAGTTAAGATGCGCGCCTATGAAGACACTGTGGCGTCGCGCTGCGTCGGTCCTGTTCACGCTTGTCGTCCCGCAAGCGGGCCCTTCGACGGCACCCATCCAAACCTGCGGCGCCGATGCCGTACTGGCGGAACCGCATCAACTGACGCGGGAGACCATCATCCTGGCTGCGGACCGTCGGCTGTTCAGCCCGTGCCGCGCCGGGGAGCATGGGCCGACACATCTCGAACAGCGCGACCTTGCGTTGCTCGATCAGGCTGCGGCTTCTCGAGACGTTGAGTTCCGGCGTCTCGCTGTGCAGGCCTTCGGCCGATTTGGCGCACCGGCCATGGCACCTCGCATCTTCAAGATGCTTGAGGACCCGTCGCCGCTCGTGCGCAAGGAAGCGGCGAACGCTGTCGGGCAAGCCTTGTCAGGCACCCGATCCGATCTGCGAGACGACGAACCACCGACCGCCGCCGACGTCACGATCGCACGCACGCGCCTGACCGATCGATTGACACTGGAGAAAGACGACGAAGTGGTGGCCGTCATCCTGGCGACGATTGGTCGGATGCGACATGACGCCACGGAACTCGCCGCCGTGGAGGATCTGTTGGTGGAGCAGGCAGCCGGATCCCCGAAACGCCTGGTCGGAGCGGCCAAGGGACTGGAGTCGTTTGCCAGAAGAAATCCCCGGCGTCCCCTCACCGAACCTGCCCGGGCACGGCTCCGGGATATCGCCGGACTCGGACGCACGTCCACAGGGCCCGCTGCAGAGACACTCGTCCAGTTGCGTCGACTGGCGCTGACCGCACTGCAGGTGGCGCGTGACACAGAGACGGAAACGATGCTCGAAGCGGCGACCGACCCGGACTGGCAGGTCCGCCGCATCGCCGCGCAGATGATGAATCCGGCGATCGACCGCCTGCGGCCATCGGTGATCGCGCTGATGAGTGATCCGCAGCCGCACGTGCGCATCGAAGCCGGACGCACGTTCGCGCGCGGCCTGCAGACGGTGCGCGATTGTGGTCCGCTCGTCACCGCGATGAACGACACCGCGACGCTCGTCAGCCTTCAGGCGATGGACGGCCTCGCAACGGGTTGTGGGGATTTGCCCGCGATCATCGCGGCAGTCACGCCTCTCGCGGATCAACTGGGAGATCCCACCCGCGCCTCCACATGGCATCGTCCCGCGCGCGCGTTGACGACCCTTGCGCGCCTGGCGCCGGCGGACGCCCAGAAACGTCTGCAGGCCGCGAGCACACACTCCGCGTGGCAGGTGCGCGCGACGGTCGCGACCGTCGCCGGTGTGGTGAATGACCCGGCCATCGCAGTGACGCTGGCGAAGGACTCGGAACCCAACGTCAGGACTGCCGCCATCGATGCGTTGGCGCGGCTGAAAAGTCCGGATCTGCCGGTCGCCGCGATCTCGGCGCTGCAGAGTGACGACCACCAGCTGGTCCGGAATGCCGCGCGTGCACTTGCCGCATCACAGCATCCGGATGTTGTGCCGGCGTTGTTCACGTCCCTCCGTCGCCTCTCCGCCCGCGGCTCGGACACCTCGCGAGACCCCCGCGTCGCCATCGTTGATCGCCTTGCCGAGTTGCTGGGACCAGGCCGGGTTGCGGAACTCGCGGAGTGGACGAGTGATTGGGATACCGCGGTGCGTGTCGCAGCGGTGCGTGCGTTTTCGACGGCCAAGGTGGATGTGCCCACGCGACCGCGGCAGTATCGGTATCCCTTGCAGCCGTCGGCGGCCGAGCTGCGGGATGCGCTGAGCGCGAGGCAGGCTGACATTGTGATGGCCGGCGGCGGCACAATCACGATTGCACTCCTGACTGCGGACGCCCCGATGACCGTGGCGCGATTTGTCAGCCGCGCCAGATCGGGTGCCTACAACGGCCTGACGTTCCACCGCGTCGTGCCCAACTTCGTCGTCCAGGGCCTGAGTCCCGGCGCCAACGAATACGTCGGTGACGACCGATTCATGCGTGATGATGTGGGACTCGAATCGCATACTCGGGGGGCCGTGGGCATCTCCACGCGCGGGTATGACACCGGGGACACCCAGATCTTCTTTGACCTGGTGGACGTCCCCAGGCTCGACCACGACTACACGGTGTTCGCCCGAATTGTGAGCGGCATCGAACACCTCGACGCCATTCTCGAAGGCGCCGTCGTCACAAGAGTGATTATCCGCTAATCTAAGGTTCATCCCCCGCGCCTTCCTGTAAATCCAGGCTGCTGCTAGCTCACCGCAGCTTCGAGCATTCTCACTGTGCCCGTGCTGGTGTCGATGCTTACGCGAGCGCCGACGGGCAGCGTCCACTGCGCGTGCCCGTGACCGATCATCGCGCCGCTCCAAGCGGGGACGCCGAGGGGAGCGATGTGGTCCTTGAAGATTTCCTCGGGTGTGAGCGACGCGAAGCCTTCGCCGGGTCCACATTCCGAACACGTGCCGAAGATGAAGCCTCGGATCTTCGGGAGGATGCCGGCCAGCTTCAGGGACGTCATCATGCGGTCGACGCGGTACCAGTCTTCGCCGACGTCCTCGAGGAACAGGATTGAATCGTCGAAGTTCGGGACGTACGGCGAACCAAGGATGGCAGTCAGCACCGTCAGGTTGCCGCCGAGCAGGCGTCCTGTCGCCTGACCTGGCGTGATCACGCGGATGCGGTTTTCGACCTGCGTCAGTACATTCCGGTCGCTCGTCGTTTTCGGGTTTTCGAACGTGACCGACTCCCCACCGAAGAGGATGCGGCGCACGTAATCGACTGAGAACCCGTCCCATCGACCACCCGCATTGGGGCCATGGAATGTGACAAGGCCCGTCCGTGCGTGAATGCCGTTGAGCAGTGCCGTGATGTCGCTGAAGCCCATCAGGATCTTCGGATTGCGGCGGATGACGTCGAAGTCGAGGAGCGGCAGCAATCGCGCTGTGCCCCAGCCTCCGCGGGTGGGGAGGATCGCTTTGATGTTGCGATCGCCGAAGAACCCGTTCAGGTCCGCCGCGCGGTCGGTGTCACGGCCGCCGAGTGACCCGTGGCGGTCGCGCACGTGCTGACCGATGGCCACCTTGAGACCGAGCCCTTCGAGGGATTCCCTGGCAATGTCGAGTTCCTCCTGCTGGTACGTGGCCGTGGCCGGGGTCACCAGTCCGACGGTGTCTCCAGGCTGCAGCCGAGCCGGCTTGAGCGGCGCTGGCGTCTGAAGAGGTGTGGCCGAAAACAGGCGGTCTGCCGCCGGTACAACAAACGGCAGGGTGGCGGAGGTCAGAAAGGTGCGGCGATGCATGACGCGTGAAAGAATAGACCCTATCCCCATGCGAAGTCGCCCCTGGTTTGCCCCCGTTGTCGCCACGGCGATCGTCGCCCTGTCGCTGGCGTGTGGGCTGCAGTCCTCGGTGTCCCAGGGCGGATGGCTGAGCCAGGGCCAGGTGATCGCTCCGGGCGTGACCTTCCACACCTCAACAGATTCATCGCTGGTCGACCCCGCGGGCCCGGTGCAGGTGTCGCTGCTGAAGCTTGATCCCCAGCGGGCGCGGCTGGCCAGCCTGCTGTCGAACGACCAGGTCATGTATGCCGAACCCGTGCTGGAAATGGCCACACGCGCGAAGGCCGTTGCGGCCGTGAACGCCGGGTTCTTCAACGTGAACAACGGGGAACCCGTCGGCCTGCTCAAGGTCGCCGGCGTGCTCGTCAGTGACACACCGGTCACCAAGGGCGCGGTCGGGATCTGGTCGCCGGTTGATGGCCGGACGGAACTGGCATTCGACCAGATCAGCGTGCGGGTGGACCTGCGCATCGGCGCTGACGATCAGGTGCAGGCCATGGGTGTTGACGGCGTGGACACCACACGCGCACGCGGCAAACTCATGCTGTATACGCCGAAGTATCACGCCGACACGGACACCGCCGACAATGGTGTCGAGTGGGTGCTGCGCGGGTCTCCCCTGACGGTCACTGACATCCGCACCGATGCCGGCAGCACACCCATTCCGCCGGACGGCTATGTGTTGTCGTACGGCGGCCTCGAACTTCCCGACGAACTCACACGGCTGCAACTCGGAACGCCCGTGGTGGTCGACACACATTGGACGACCGTGAATGGGCTGGACACGGGGCGTCTCAATACGGCCGATCACGTGGTGAATGGGGCGGGCCTGCTCCGCGTCCGTGGAAAGCAAATCACCACCTGGGACGCCGAGCGCCTGAGCGGACCCAACTTCGTGAACACGCGGCACCCGAGGACCATGGTCGGGGTGGACCGGCGCGGTGACATCTGGCTGGTCGTGGTGGACGGCCGGCAGGCCACGAGTGTCGGCATGGCGTTCAGTGACCTGCAACGGCTGGCGGACCGCCTCCAGTTGACCGATGCCCTCAATCTCGACGGCGGCGGGTCGTCCACCATGGTGGTGCAGGGAAAAGTCGTCAATCGCCCGTCGGATGCCAAGGGGCCCCGGGCGGTGAGTGACGCCATCGGGGTGACTGTCCGGTGAACGCGGCAGCCCACAGGGCCCTCGTAGTAAACTAGAGCAGCTTTTATCGATGATTTATTACGTCGCGCTCATTCGCGGTATCAACGTCGGCAAGGCCAAGCGGATTTCGATGGAGGACCTCAAGGCCCTCGTCGAGCGTCTCGGGTATGAGGACGTACGCACGGTGCTCAACACCGGCAACGTGGTCTTCAAGGGGAAAAAGGCCGCTGAGTGGACGATCGCGGCCCGCATCCAGGAAGCCCTCGAAACCCGGCACGGGTTCACCGCCAACACCCTGGTCTTGACCGCGACTGACCTCGACTCGATCATCCGGGAAAACCCCCTCAGTAAAGTCGCCACCGACCCTGCGAAGTTCCTCGTGGGCTTCGTGATGGATCAGAAGGTGCTCTTCGCAGCCCGCGCGCTCTCGACCGAGAACTGGGGCGACGAAAACCTCGCCGTGACCAACCGTGCCGCCTACGTCTGGAGCCCCGGCGGTGTGCTCGCCAGCAAGGCCCTCAAGGCCTTCGACGCTGTCGGCAAAGACCTCATCACCACCCGGAACTGGACCACAGTCCTCAAGATCCAGACCGCGACTCGCGTACGCGATTAACTCCGCTGCGCAGTTGGACGGCTGGGTGGTTGGGAAGCTCTAATCTGCCCGGAGTGTAATCGCGGGGTCGATCCGCGCGGCTCGGCGTGTGGGGTGCCACGTGGCCGCAACAGCAGCCACGACCACAGCCACAACCACCACCGCGTGCGTCATCGGATCGGTCGGCGCGACCCCAAACAACTGCGACTCGACCCATCGCCCCGCCACGCCCATCGAAGGTCGCGACCCACCGGCCCACCGCCGAGGGGCTCAGACACACCGAACCGTTCACGAAGCGCAAACTTGATCATGCCGACGACCTCGCGCAGCCACAGCGTCACGACACGCCGTGTCCCGCGCGCACGCGACGACTCAGTCGCCATCGCAAACACATCGCGCATCTCATCGCCATACGCGGCGCGACGATGGCGGGGGAGCAGACGGAGCAGGAGTCGATACAACATCAGCCCACCAGCCCATCCACCCAGCTACACATGGAAGTTCTTGGCCCTGGCCATGTAGACCAGGCGCGTGAGCCGTGCCGTCTCTTCCTGCGCGGCATCGCGGCCTGATCGGGTGAGTGTGTAGTAACGGCGCCTGGACTCGGCAGTCGGGGCATCGGGCGGCGCCGCCGCTTCAGCAATGAGACCCTGATCGGACAATCTGGCGAGCGCATCGTAAAGGGTGCTCGGCGTCAGATCCATCTGGCCCTCCGTTCGGTCCCGGATGTCCGTGATGATCGCGTACCCATGCCGCGGCCCTTCCGAAATGGTCAGCAATATCTGAAACACCTGCGGGGTCATCGTCTGTGCGCCAATGTCCGGATAACGGTATACCGTTGGACGGAATATGTCAACTGCGCGGATGGGCAGGTGGGTGGGTGGGCGGATGGTCGGCGCGCTTAAGTTCAGCGCGCCCTACGTACACAACCCAACCCAACCTCACCCAACCCCACCAAACCAACTCCTATAACTTTGTGTAAAATGCACCGACAGAAAATGTATAATTGTTCTACCGAGTGGAGTGTTCGTACATGACTGAAGGCACAAATCCTCTTTCTTTTCTTCCACTTACACCTCTTGCCTTCCTTGTACTTCTGGCGCTTGCCGATGAAGACAAACACGGCTACGGCATCATCAAGGAGGTGGAGGAGCGATCGGGTGGGCAAGTCACGCTCCGGACAGGAACCTTGTACACCTTGCTCCAGCGTCTGGTCGACGAGTCCCTGGTCGAAGAATCGCTGCCCTCAGCGGCCAGCCGTGGGGAAGACAGCCGTCGGCGGTATTACCGGCTGACTGCCCTGGGGGATGAGGTGCTTCGCGCCGAGGCCCGCAGGCTGGAAGCCCTGATCGGCGACGCCCGCCGGAAACACGTCCTGAGTGACACGACAGGCGCGTGATGTTCTAGCGCGCCACGGCCCGACTGATATCGGCGATCAGCGCATCGGAGACCTTGGAGTCCTGGATGCCGCGGACGAGTACGACCAGCACATAAGGCCGCGCGCCGTACACGATCCCGGCATCGTGGCGGATGCGGGTGATCGATCCGGTCTTGTGCGCGACCACGGTGCCAGGCGGCAAACCGGCAGGAATCCCCGTGCGAAACTGCTGGCGCTTGAGGATGTCGATCATGGCGGCCGATGCTGAGGCACTGACCGCCTGTCCGTTGGCGATGGCGTCAAACAGCGTCAGCAGGCTTCGCGCATCTGTCGTGTTGTTCTTGCCGGCATCAAACGCCTTCTGGTCCTCAACGCCTCGCAGCACCTGCATGCCGGAGGCGTTCATGCGATCAACGGTGGCCTGCACGTTCTTCGCGCCGAGATGTTCGATGAGGATGTTGGTCGCGAGATTACTGCTCACGGTGATCGCCGCCTCGACGAGCCGTCGATACGACAGCTGCGATCCCATCGCTTTGTAGATTTCGCCGTCGGAGTCTTCCGTGGCCGACAACGTGTAGGGCGTGCCGTCATGGATGCTGGTGAACTGGTTGGTGACCAGCACCGTGTCATCGAGCTTGCGTTGTCCGGCATCGACCTGGCGGAACAACTCGATCATCACCGGCACCTTCATCGTGGATGCCGCGTGGAATCGCAGGTCGGCGTTGATGAGGATGTCCTCGCCCGGCTTCGCATCCAGTGGGCGCCATGCCACCCCGACTTCAGCCCCGGACGCGGCGATTCGCCGCTCAATGACCATGCGTGTTTCAGCGATGTCCCGTGTTTGCGCGGCTGTTGGCATCATCAGACACGTGAGCACGAAAACCGTTGTGAGCAGGCTCAGTCGCTTCATCGGGCCAGTACAATACCACCGCGATGGACGGCCTTGGCGCACTGATCGAACAGATTCACCCGGTCGACCGCCAGGCGACACAAGTGTGGCGTGCAGCGCCATCGACCGTTCGGATGTTCTGCGGCGCCAGATTCTGGCCGAAGGTGAAACGGGCGATCATCGCCACTCCACCCACGGGAGATCTGCATGCCGACGTGCTTCGGATCGCCGACGCCGCAACTCGGACCATCCGTGTGGATCGCGATCAACTGGTGGGAATCACGCTGGCCGGCCTGATGCTGGTCGAGTCGATCGGGGTCGAGGCATTTGGCAGGTTCCCCGAAGAACTCGCGTTACCGGAAGCCGCGCTCCTCGAAACGCCGACGATGGTGTTGAAACGCCGGGCGCGAAATGCACCCGAAGGCCTACTCGGCAGGTTCATGGGCGATCGGCGGCGATGGCGTGTCACGGTCGAGCCCGATCCTGACGCGACGTACGTGGTCACGCACGGTGCGCCGCTCGCGCCGTGCCGTGGTGGCGATCACCACCAGTGCCTTGTGGGCATTCTCGCGGGAGCCGATCGGCTCTCGCCGGTCGACGGTGATGAGCCGTACCCCGTGATTCGCCGCGCCTGCGAGGCCCGGGTATTCGGACGTGTGTCGATCGTGACGTTATTTCCCGCCGCGTAACGCGGCGAGCTCACGATCGATCTGCTGCTGAATCTGCTTCCTGCGCCACTCGGTGCGCGCCTCGTCGAGTTCCTTGTAGAGGCGTTTCACCGTCCAGATCGCGGCGTAGTTCACCACCCCCCACTGCAGCTGATCGAGCGCGTTGATGCCGCCGGAACTGTAGAGGTTCTTCGGGGTGACCTGGTTCAGAAACTCCTGGTGCGTCACCCCCGCTCCGGGGACCGGTCCCATCCGCAGGTTGAAGCCCACGGTGAATGACTCGAAGCTCGGGGCCTTCTCGTTGGTCTCCGCAAAAAACCGCAGCCGGCCATCGTCAAAAATTGTCGGGGCTTTGGGTTGCTCCAGGCCGGACCGGATGCGGCCCAGATTGAAATCGGACGGCAGCGCCGACGGGGGAGGGGGCTGGGAAGTGGTGGGAGGGGGTGTGGTTTGCGCCCACGCCTGCGACGCCAGCCCTGCGTCTCCAGCGAGGAGGAGGAGGATTACTGGACACGCGAGGAAGCGGAACGTCACAACGATAAGACGCAAACCGCCCTCCCGCAGCTGTAGGAAGCAAGTCGGGTGCCACAGCCGGCCCCGCCGCAAACCGGCGACTTCAGTCGATCGTGCCGTCCAGGGCGCCCCATGTGTCCCCATCAAGTATCAGCAGGGTGTGTAAATACAGCCGCACGGCGTCAGCCGGAAACGCCGCATTGATGGCCGCTACGCCCGCCGCTAGTTTGTCGGCTGGCGGCGCCTCGACCTCCTCCGCGGTGATCAGGCCGTTGTCGTGGGCGATGCCAACCGCGTCCAGGAAGGCCGCCATCATCGGACGCTCCGAGGTCAGGTGGTACCCGATCAGCGCCCGCGTTGCCACGGCCTCCGAGACGTCCTGCATGCCCGCCAGAAGTTTGATTCGGCGCTCAGCGGGCAGCTGCTGGATGCTTTTGGGCCTGAAATTCAACTTTCTCGCCAAAGTCACGATGACTTCGACCTGCTGGTCGAGGCCATGTTCGTCCTCCCAGAACGCCGCGGCTGCGGCCTGGCGCTTTTCGAGGGGCATTTGTTTCCACAGAACTGACGGGAGCACGAGCATCCGGTAAGTTTACCGCTTGACCGGGCGCGGCGGTCATGCGACCGTGTGCCGCATGTCAAAAGTCACCCGTCGCGACTTCGCCAAAACGGCCGCCATTACCGGCGCCGGGTTCATGATTGTTCCCCGCAGTGTGCTCGGCCGTGGATTCCAGGCTCCCAGCGATGTTCTCAACATCGCCGCCGTCGGTATCGGCGGCATGGGTGGGAATAACACCCAGGCCGTGATGAGCCAGAACATCGTCGCCCTCTGCGACGTGGACGATGTGCTGATGGAGCGGAGGCTGACGCAATGGCGTGACCGGATCTATCCGATTCCGACGCCTCCACCAGCCGCAGGAGCCGGGGCTGGTGCCGCCGGACGCGGTGGTGCGCGCGGAGCCGGGGCGGCTGCGGCCGCGGGTCCGACGTGGCAGAACTTCGGCCGGTCGAAGATGCAGGCGGCTGCCGACGCGAAGTGGAAGCAGGAACCCGGAGACGTCCATCTCGAGAAGTTTGTCGACCAGCAGATGAAGCGGGTCGTCCGGTATCGCGACTACCGCGAGATGCTCGAGAAGCAGAAGGACATTGACGCGGTCATCATCGCGACGCCCGATCACATGCACGCGGTGATCGCCTCAAACGCGATGGACCTCGGCAAACACGTGTACGTGCAGAAGCCGTTGTGCTGGTCGGTGCACGAAGCGCGACACCTGGCACAGAAGGCTGCGGCGATGCCGAAGGTCGTGACGCAGATGGGCAACCAGGGGCACTCGCAAGACGATGCCCGGCGTGGACAGGAGTACTTGCAGGCCGGTGTGATCGGCGACATCACGGAAGTGCATGTGTGGACGAACCGGCCGCTTGCGTTCTGGCCGCAGGGCATTCCGCGCCCCAACCCGATGACCGGCAATCCGCCCACCAACTGGAACAACACGGCGATTACGCGGCGGTTGGCGGCGACAATGGCGGCGGAGAGTCCGACGAAGCCGAGCACGCTGATGTGGGACCTGTTTCTCGGTGTGGCGCCGGACGTCGAGTACCACCCCGTGTTCCATCCGTTCAACTGGCGCGGGTGGGTGGACTGGGGCCAGGGCGCGCTCGGCGACATGGGCGCGCACTTGATCGACCATCCGTTCTGGGGGCTCAACCTCGGCATGCCGACGGTGATCGAAACGTTGTCGACGCCGTTTGAACGCCGGCCGACAGCGGGCATCGCGAGTTATCCGCTCGCGACGACCACGCACTTCACGTTCCCGGCGCGCGGCCGCATGCCCGCGGTGAAGATGGTGTGGTACGACGGCGGCCTCACGCCGCCGAAGCCTGTGGAGATCGGCGAGGAAGCCCTCGAAGGCGAGGGCGGCATCCTCTACATCGGCACCAAGGGCAAGATGCTGCAGAACACCTACGGCGCGCGGCCGCGTCTGCTCCCGATGGACCTGCACAACAGCTACGGCCCGCCGCCAGAGACGATCGCGCGTGTGCCGCACCAGTCGCACGAGATGAACTGGGTCAACGCGATCAAGGGCACCGACACGATTTCGTGTCCGTTCTCCTACGCCGCGGCGCTCACGGAAGTGATGCTCCTCGGCATCGTGTCGCTGCGCGCGAACTCGACGATCCACTACGACGCGGCCGCGATGCGCGTGACGAACAACGACGACGCGAACCAGTTCCTGACGCGGCAGTATCGCGCTGGGTACACGCTGTAAGTACGTAGGGCCCGCTGCACTTGAGCGGGCCAAAGTAGGGCCCGCTGAATTTGAGCGGGCCAATGAGGCTGGGTGACGCGATGAAGGTGCGTGGAACAGTGGTGTCGACGCTGGCGACGATGGTGGTCGCGTTGCTGGCGTCGCTGTCGGGCCAGGCGGCGCAGCCGCAGTGGACGTCGTTGTTTGACGGCCAGACGATCGCGCACTGGCGCGGCTTCAAGCTCGCGACCGTGCCCGACAGCTGGCGCGTTGAAGAGGGCGCCATCACCTGGACGAAGGGTGTGCCCATCGACCTGGTCAGTCGCGAGCAGTACACCAACTTCGAGTTTGAGTTCGACTGGAAGGTGCCGCCAGGCGGCAACAGCGGCGTGATGTTTCGTGTGACCGAGGATTTGGAGCGCACGTATCACAGCGGTCCGGAGTTTCAGATTCTCGACAACGCGCGCCACTCCGACGGCAAGAATCCGATGACGTCAGCCGGGTCGAATCATTCCCTCCACGCGCCTTCGAAAGACATGACAAAGCCTGTCGGTGAGTGGAATCGGGGTCGGCTCGTGGTCAACGGCACACACGTCGAGCATTGGCTCAACGGCGAGAAGGTCGTGGAGTACGAACTCTACAGTCCTGACTGGACGAAGCGCCTGCTCGCCAGCAAGTTCAAGGATGTGCCGCGCTACGGCCGCGAACCCCGCGGGCACATCGTCCTCCAGGAACACGGGTCACGTGTTCAATACAAAAACCTCCGTATCAAGGTCCTGCCGTAACCATGTCCACACGTCTGCGTCTCTTTGTCATGATGGTGCTCCAGTTCTTCATCTGGGGCGCATGGTTGCCGCTGATCTTCGGGTACCTGCCGAGCTTGGGCTTCAGCCCGCTTGAGCAGTCGCTGATTCTCAGCGCCTTCCCGGTCGCATCCATCGTCGGGATGTTTTTCAGCAATCAGTGGGCCGACAGGTCATCGTCGCCCGAACGTGTGCTGGCGATTTCACACCTCATCTCGGGGCTGGCGATTCTCGGCTGTGGATTCACGCGGTCGTTTTATCCGTTCTTCGGCCTGATGCTTGTGCACTGTCTGCTGTACGTGCCGACGATCTCGATCACCAATTCGATCGCGTTCGCCAACATGAAGAACCCGGACAAGGAGTTCGGGTTTGTGCGCATGGGCGGCACGATCGGGTGGATTCTGGCGGCGTGGCCGTTCACGTTCATCTTCGTCAACTGGGCTGCCGTGGATATGGCGCAGCCCATCGGCTTTGTCAACTGGATCGGCACAGCGCTCGACAACCCGCTGACGGGTGACGCGGCAAAGGCTGCCACACGCTGGACCTACATCGTGGCCGGCATGGCGTCGCTGGCGCTCGCGGCCTACAGCCTGGTGTTGCCGAAATCGGCACCACAAACACGCGCTGCGGCTTCAGCGGCAGACAAGCCGGCGTGGTCCGAAGCGTTTGCGCTGTTGAAGCATCCGTTCATCCTCGTGTTGTGGCTGGTCACGCTCGTCGATTCGTTCGTGCACAACGCCTATTTCAACTGGACCGGCGTGTTCCTCGGCACGCCTGTGGAAGCCGGTGGTGTCGGCATCGCGTCGAACTGGATTACCCCGATCATGAGCATTGGCCAGGTCGCCGAGATCCTCACGATGCTCGTGCTCGGTGCGACGCTCGTGAAGCTTGGATGGCGGACGACGATGGTGATCGGCGTGTTGGGGCATGCGGCACGATTCGCGGTGTATGCGCTGTTCCCATCGAGTGCCGAGATGATTATTGCGGTGCAGGTGCTGCACGGCATTTGTTATGCGTTCTTCTTTGCGACCGTCTACATCTTTGTGGACGCCCACAGTCCGAAGAGCATCCGTGCCAGCGCGCAGGGGTTGTTTAATCTCCAGATTCTCGGCATTGGCGCCCTGCTGGCGAACTTCATCTGCCCGTGGCTGATTCAGAGTGTGTACACCGCGAATGGCGTGACGGATTTCCGTGGCCTCTTCATGGTGCCGCTCGCAGCCGCTTCGATCGCGGCGATTACGTTGGCGTTGTTCTTCCGTCCGCCGTCAGCCCGGCCCACGCCGACTGCGTAGCTGCGTGGATGGGCGGGTGGGTGGATGCGCGGCTGGGTAGCTGGGCGGCTGGGTGGCTACCTCTGTCGTTCCTGAAGTAAGTCGAGTGGGCTTCGGGCCGGGGTTCGCAGGTCACGGACGACGTGTGTGTATACCATCGTCGTTTCGACGTTCGCGTGTCCGAGGTATTCCTGAATCTGTCGAATGTCGACGCCACCCAATAGCAGATGCGTGGCGAAGCTGTGCCTGAGCGTGTGGACAGAGGCAGGTTTGTGAATCCCTGCCTGCAGGACGGCAGCTTTGACGGCCTTCTGGATCACTGAGTCGCTGATGTGGTGGCGCCGGACGATGCCAGCGCGTGGGTCGGTTGAGAGTACGTGGCTTGGGAACACCCAGAACCAGCCGAGTTCTTTGCCGGCGTTTGGGTATTTCCTTTCGAGAGCGTCTGGCAACCAGACGCCTGCCAGTGAAGCCCTTCGGTCGAGCGCGTGCAGAACCGCGACTTTCTGCAGGTGCACACGCAGGTCCTCACGACTCGCTTCGGGCAACAGCGTCGCGCGGTCCTTGTCGCCTTTGCCGGATCGCACGAATATCAGGCCCTGTTCGAAATCGATGTCCTTGATGCGCAGTTCGCAACACTCCGACACACGCAGGCCACCCCCGTAGATCAGGCCGGCCATGAGTCGGGCACTGCCGGACATGGCGCCGAGCAAGTCTGCGGTCTCAGGGACGCTCAACACGACGGGGAGGCGTGGGCCGCGCCTCGCCCTCACGGTTGGGGTCAGCCCAGTGATGTCGAGTTGCAGTACCTCGCGGCACATGAACAGCAGTGCGCTGTAGGCCTGGTTCTGGCTGCTCGCCGAGACGTGTCGCTGGACGGCGAGATGCGTCAGGAAGTCGCGAACGTCGTCGACGCTGACAGACGGAAGCGACTGGCCTTGGCGCGTCGACAAGTACTCGAAGAAGCGCCGGACCCAATCGATGTAGGTTTGTTCAGTGCGGCAGGAGTAGTGTCGTGTTCGCAGCCGGGTGCGGACGAGTTCGAGCACCGCGAGCGGGTCAGGCAGGGCGGCGCCGCCGCCGGTCGGGGCTGCAACTGATTGGTTCCAATCGGGTCGCTTGAGGAAGTTCAGGAAGTAGATGCGAAGGGCCTGATTGGCCTGTCTGATCTGCCAGTCTACAAAGCGGCCCTCGCGTTCAAGTGATTCGCAGAATTGCTCAACCCGGTCAGCCAGTGGGATGTCGGTGGCAGGCCTGGCCAGAAAGTGCCGGACCCAGCGAACGAGGTAGGGAGCGGTGTTGGGTTTGGCAAGCCTCGTGCGGAGCAGGAACTCCGCGAATTGTTGGAGGGATGTTTCGAGTTCGCGCATGGTGTGACCATGGACAGCAACAGTTGTGCCGCTTGCTGGAGCGCGGGTTCCCGCGCCGCGCGGAGCCCTTGAATCACCAGGTGTCAACTGCGGTTGCGCTTTGAGCGAGGTATGTGTCACCTCCGAGCGATTGCCGCCCTCCGCGAACCAACCGACTTCCAGTGTTATGCCGCCGGTGCCAAATGTCGCGACATCGACCCGTCGGAGTGCATCAAGTTGCTCAAACTGTTGACCTTGTGCCCCGGGCAGTCGTCGTGGATAATCCACGCACGCACTGGAAGCAGTCACAGGTTTCGGACGGACACGGTCGTGTCGTGCCGTGAAATGCTGCCTTCCAGATATAGGAAGTTAGCCACACAAAAGGAGGGCGGAATGTCCGCTGAAGCGAAACTGGAATACGTCGGATTCTGGCCGCGTGTTGGGGCATCGTTGATCGACACGATTCTGCTGGGGATCATCGTCTGGCCCTTGCTGACGGCATTCTACGGAGAGTCGTACTGGAGCAGTGAGGAGTTTATCAAAGGCCCGATGGACCTCTTGCTGGGTTGGGTGTTCCCAGCTGTCGCAGTCATCACACTCTGGGCTGTGAAACAAGCTACGCCTGGGAAGATGGCCATTTCTGCGAGAATCGTGGACGCGAACACCGGCAGCGCTCCCAGCACAGGTCAGTGCATAGGTCGGTACTTTGCGTACTTCATCTCCTCGATTCCCCTTGGTCTCGGGTTCATTTGGGTGGCGTTCGATGGCCGCAAGCAAGGATGGCACGACAAGCTTGCGGGCACCGTAGTCGTTCGTCGAAGAGGTCTGGAGCAGAGCGAGGTATCATTTGGCGGTGGCTAACAACGGCATGCAGCGGACGGCTCTACGCGCCGCCGCTGATGCCGAGCGTTAGCCGGAATATCAAATAGTCAAGACCCGATCTACGCAGCCGAGAGACGCGTGACGCGCAACTTCTTGCGGTTCCGCTCGGCGTGCCAGAGATCGTGCTGAATCTGCTGATTCAACCAACTCTCAGCCGACGTGCCGAAGGCGAGGGAGAGGCGCACGGCCATCTCGGGGCTGATCCCCGCTCGACCATTGAGGATCCCGGACAACGTCTTCCGACTGACGCCGAGCGCACGTGCGGCCTCGGTCACCGTCAATGCCAAAGGAGCGAGGCACAGCTCTCGGAGAATCTCGCCGGGATGTGGGGGATTGTGCATCTTCATTCGTCCACCTCAATGGTAATCCTCGTAGTCCACCAACTGGGCGTCTTTGCCTACGAACCCGAACGTGACGCGCCAGTTGCCGCTCACCTTGACGGCCCAGGTTCCTTTGCGCGTGCCTTTGAGCTCGTGCAAATCGAGCCCAGGCAAGCCCAGGTCTCTCGCAGCCGCGGCGGCATTCAGGAGGCCCAGCAGCAGTCGAAGGCGGTCCGCGTGCTTCGCCTGAATACCTTGCTTGCTCCCGGTGGTAAAGAAGCGCTCCAAGCCCTTATGCCGGAAACTCTTGATCGCCACGAATCCAAGTGTAACGCATGGGGTTACGGCATACAATCCGGCTAACAGGGCATGCAGCCGACGGCGGCGTGTGCGATGATGACGCCGCCGCGGCTGATGCCGAGGCGTTAGGCGCCATGAGACACCATCGGAGTAACATGACTCGCATGACTGGGAACGCGCCGAAACAGTATCGTGTCCTCTCGCTCTTCTCGGGTGGC